>Ga0335085_10001836_pt1 | contig 42404 bp, 36 predicted proteins | sample Lox_Sample_45_FD_206712 | JGI IMG/M metagenome (GOLD analysis project Ga0335085, IMG submission 206712) | Soil microbial communities from Loxahatchee National Wildlife Refuge, Florida, United States - Lox_Sample_4.5 | ecosystem: Environmental > Terrestrial > Soil > Wetlands | place: USA... | reverse complement strand
GCACCGCCGCACCACGATCGCGCGCATCACCTATCAGCGCTTCTTCCGCCGCTACCGGCGCCTTGCCGGCATGAGCGGCACGCTGCGGCCGGTGGCGCAGGAATTGTGGCGCGTCTATCGGCTGCCGGTGGTGGCGATCCCAACCGCGAAGCCGGTGCGGCGCATCCACCGGCCGGATGTCGTGGTCGCGACCGAAGCCGAAAAGTGGAAGCTGATCGTCGATCGTGTCGCCGATCTGCACGGCCGCGGCGCGCCGGTCCTGATCGGCACGCGCTCGGTGGCCGCGTCCGAACGCGCCAGCGCCGAACTCAAGGCCGCGGGCCTGCCGCATACCGTGCTCAATGCCGCGCAGGATCGTCACGAGGCCGAGATCGTCGCCGAGGCCGGCCAGCGCGGCCGCATCACCGTCGCCACCAACATGGCGGGCCGCGGCACCGACATTCATCTTGGCGACGGCATCGAGGCGCTGGGCGGCCTGCACGTCATCATGACCGAGCGCCACGACGCGCGGCGCATCGATCTCCAGCTCGCCGGCCGCGCCGGCCGGCAGGGCCAGCCGGGAGGCTTCGAGGCGATCCTCTCGCTCGAGGACGCGCTGCTCGATTTCCAGGCGGGCCTCGCACTGTCCTATCTCGCCAGGATCGCGGGCGGGAAGTTCGGCGACTCGATCGGCCGCGCCGCCTCGCGCTTCGCACAACGCCGCGCCGAACGCATTCACGCTCGCATGCGCGTCAGCCTGCTGCGCTCCGATCAATGGCAGATGAAGACGCTGGCGATTTCAGGCAAGCCGGAGTGAGGCGGCCGTCAGCCCCTGGCAAAAGACATTATGGCGTATGTCAAATGACCGCCGGCATGCAGCCAGCGCAGCAAGCTGCCGGCTGACGGATCAAGCGGCAATCCGGCCTCCGCGTGCGGCGCGGTGAAACGGTAACTCGGCAAGGTCTGTCGGGTGACGTCGATCACCCGCTCGGACCGCAGCCCGGCACTTCGCGCGGCCTCGATAATGTCCTCGACACTCACCCAAAGCTGCGGCCACGGTCCGTATTCGGGGCGCAGTCGCGCCTCGATGTCGGCGGCGCCGATGAGAGCACCTTCCCCGGGCTTGCGCAGCAAAATATCCGACAGCACCAGCCGGCCGCCGCCGCGCAACACGTTCGCGGCCTCGCGCAGGAATGTCTCGCGCGCATGGAAGTGAAACATCGCCTCGACGCAGAGCACCCGGTCGAAGCTCGCGGCACGGAATGGCAGCGCACAGGCGTCCGCTGTCACTAACGACAACGTATTGTGGCCCTGGGGCAAGCTGCGGCAGATGTCCAACTGGCGGCGATCGACGTTGATGCCGACGAGCCGCATATCCGGCCACTTCGCTGCGGCTTCGAGCGTGCCGCCGAAGCCACAGCCGACATCGAGCACGCGCTGGCCGGCGCGGAGCGCGGCAAGGTCGATCACGAGATCGGTCAGACGGGCCTGCGCCGCTTCGAATTCCTGCGCACTGCACGGCGTCGCCAGGGACGGCGGCTCATCCCAGTAGCCGAGATGAACGTCGCGACCGGTGCGGCCGGCGCGAAAGCCGGAAATGAGGAAATCGAAATACGCCGGCACTGCAACGGACACGCGTCAGCCCCAGCAATAGACGCAGTGAGGATCTTTGCTTTCCGCCATGAAGCTGCACGCGGTCCAGCGCACGCGCGGGCCGACGACCGGCGTGACGCGATGGAGATAATGGCCGGAACTGAAAATGATCATGTCGCCCGGATCGAGCCGGAACGAGACCTTTTCCACGGCGTCGAGGTCGGTCTTAGCCGCGCTGCGGTCGTCGACCGCAATGCGCTGGCCGGGCTGCTCCGGCTGCACGTTGAAAATCTCGAGCGCCCCGCCCTCATCCGCCTGCGAGAATGCCAGCACGAAGGAGAAGAGCTTCATCTCGATGAGTGAGAGCAAATGGCGGTAGCTCGGGCGCGCCGCCTGCTCGTCGTCGAAATGCGCCGGGATATAGCCGCCGGGAAGATGCGCCCGGATGGTGGTAAACATGTAATTCAAACCTGGCTGCGGTCCCGGTGTGGCCGCGTAATCGCAGCCTTGATCCAATGTCGACATCAGCCGCGTGAGCCGCGATTCCAAATCGAGGTCTCCCGGAAACAGGCGCGCGAGTCCGTCACGAAAGCGCGGCGCTTCGGCGAAGTATTGCTGCAGATCGGGATGCGTAAGGTTGAGGTTGATGCCGTAGAAGAACGCGGCGAACTTGGCCGGAAAATCGGTCCTGATCAGGCCGTGCCGGCCGGCTTCGAGTTCGGCGCGCACGGCGTCGCAAGTGGCACGGTCGTAAACGCCTTTGACGATGATGCCTTCGATGTCGCCGTGACGCAGCCGCGTCAGCAGATCGGGCGATCGCTCCGCATCCTGCGCCGCCACCGTGACTGTGCGAAAGAACGACATCGCCTTCCTTAGAACTGCGTCGCCGTTATATCGCGCCCGGCGGCGGAAACACCCAGAAGTATTGCCCGGGCCGGCCGCCCGATTTTCTGGCCTGGTCGGTGAGGAACTCTGTCTCGCGCGCCAGCGCATCGGCGGGCCAGCCGAGGCAGGACCGCAGCTTCAGCGTCACCGGATCATAATCGAGCTTATGCTCAGGCGGCGAGCGCACCATCAGCGCCGACGGCAGCACCACGCAATGATAGACCCGCAGCGCGCATGGCAATCGCCGCGCCCGCTCGAAATTGCTGCGAAAATTCTCGGGCGAATCTCCCGGCAGTCCGAGAATGATCTCGACCGCGACCGACGAAACCTCGCGCAGCGCGCCCAACGTCTCATCGAACCGCGCCTCGTCGTATTTGCGCTCGACGTTCGCCAGCACCTTGTTGTCGAACGATTGCAGGCCGACGCCCACATAGGGCGCGCCGACGCCGGCCAGAAAATCAAGGTGCTCGCGCCGCACCTTGGCCGGATAGACCTCGCAGATCAGGCCGCGCTTTTCCAGAAAGCCCGTCTCCTTGGCGGCGCGGTGAAGGTTGTGGAATGCCCCGCTGTTGAGGTTGAGCCCGGCATCGGCGAGCAAGGCGCCGGGAAGCCCGAGCCGGTCCATGGCCTTGAACTCGGCACTCAGGCTTTCGACGGTGCGCACGCGCTTGGGCGATTCCATGGTGCCCCATTCGCAGAACGAGCACGTGAACGGACAGCCACGGTAAGTCTGGAGCACGCCCAGTCCTTTGCCAGGCAAGAGGTTCATCTCGTAGGGCGAAGCCAAAAGATTAAGGTCGCCAAGCGGCCGCACGCTCGATTCGCGCCAGGCGCCCTCCCGCCGCAGCGCCACGCCGGCAATGTTCATCAGCGCCGCGGGCGAACGGTCGGTGAGGTCGACCACTTCGCGGAACGTATCTTCGCCTTCGTTGATCACCAGGAGGTCGACCACCCCGGATTTTTGCCGATGCGGCTCGTGATCGAGCATCACCGGGCGCGCCGATGGGCCGCCGAAGACGATGAGCCGCGAGGGATCGTCCTCCTTCACCGCCGCGGCGACATCGAGCAGAAATGCGAACGACCACAGAAAGACCGAGCAGCCCACCACGTCGGGATCGAACGCAATCACCTCCGCGGCGACGCGCTCAACATCGCCGCCGGTCATGTCCCACAGCTTGACCTCGAGATCGGGCAGAGCCGACGCGCGCAGTGCCGCTTCGACCATGTAGACGCCGAGATTGGGAATGAACTGCGGCATTGCCGGATCGCGATCCGGATAGCGCGCCAACAGCGCCACGCGGCGGCCGGCGCGGCGCGGAACCTCGGGCGGCCGAAAATGCGCCGGCAAGACACCGCCATCGACGTGCGCGCCGGTGCCGAGACCGCTCACGCCGGCGTCGCCATCGCGGTCGCCCGATGCGGACCGGGAAACGACCACCAGTATTGCCCGAGCCGGCCTCGGCGGGCGCGCGCCAGCCGGTCGAGCTCGCCGCGCATCGCCGCGATCGTCTCCTCGCTCCAGTCCTTGCACGAGATCATGGCGAGGTTGCGCGCGTCGAAGCGCATGTCCCAGTCCGGCAAGCCGCGCGTCATCAGCGCGTCGGGCAGCACTAGGCAGTGATAGACCCGCAGCGACGCCGGCAGCGATAGCGCGTAGTCGAGGGTGCGGCGGAAGCCGTCCGGCGTATCGCCCGGCAGCGCGAAAATGATTTGCAGCTCGATATTCGTCACCGTGGCGAGCGCGCGTACCAACTCTTCGAAGCGCGGCGAATCCTGCGGCCGCTCGTGCAGCTTGAGCACCATCGGGTCCATCGACTGCATGCCGACGCCGAGATAGGCGGGACCGATCTCGTGCAGGAACTCGAAATGCTCGTCGCGGATGACGGACGGATAGACCTCCGCCCAGAACAGCGTGTTTTTCAGGAACCCGGTGCGCCGGTGCGCCTCGCGCAGATTGCGAAAGCCGCGGATGTTGAGATTAAGGCCGGCATCGAGCAGAAACACCGCAGGCGCCTTGAGCTTCTCGAAGGCGCGGAGCTCGGCGGCAATGTAATCGGCGGAGAACAGCGCCCGCACCGCCTCGGGCTTGCCCCATTCGCAGAACCGGCACGACATCGGGCAGCCCCGATAAGTCTCCACATAGGCGACCGCGCCGGCCGGCATCAGGCCGAGCTGGAACGGCGACGGCAGGCTGTCGAGGTCGGTGAGGCCCGAGCGCGCCGCTGTGCGATGCCAGCCGTGCTCCGTCGGCAATGTCAGGCCGGCGACCCTTTGCAACGCGGCGTGCGATAGATCGGCGAGCGCCGCGATCTCGCGAAAGATGATCTCGCCGTCACCTTCGACCAGCGCGTCCAGATAAGCATGGGCGCTGCGATAGTAACCGAGATCGAACAGCGCCGGACGCGCCGACGGTCCGCCGAACACAATGACGCAGCCGGGCTTGCGGCGCTTGACCTCGCGCGCGACAGCCACCAGCGTCGGCGTCGACCAGACGAAAATCGAGAAGCCGATCAGTTCCGGATCGAAAGCAAGGATTTCGCGCACATAGCCGGCGACGTCGTCGCGGGCGAGATCGATCAGCTTGACCGTATGTGCGGGGTTTTCCCGGTCGCCGACAACGGCCGCCTGGATGCGGCGGACGCCGAAGCTTGGAAGCTGAAGATTGCCGAGCTCGTCGCCGTCCGGACGCGGGGTCATGCAGACCAGCGCTATGCGTCGTGCCGTCAAAATCGTTCCCGCTGATCTGAGATCAAAGCACGCCGACGCGCCGCTTCATTTTTACAATACGGCCGCGGGGTGACGGAAGCAAGGCGCGCGCCCCGCGCCGAATGCCGTCGCTTCGTTAAGCCGGGTGTTCCCGCGCCTGCAGCAGGGCTCCTCATCATTAACCAAAAACCGCATCGCGCGTGTTTGATCCAAAATAGCGCACAAAACATTTTTTCCGCTCGCGGCGCCGTGCTACATGATCGGCAAAGGCGGCACCATCGAGGCTAAAACCTTGAAATCTGCGATGATGATGACGTGTTTCGGGCGGCCTCCGCGCCTGCGCGGAAAGCAACGTGCGTGCGCGGCGACACTGCCAATCGCTGCGCTATTCGGCGTAACGTTAGCGGTCTCAGCCACCAGCGCTTCCGCCGCGGCGACTTTCGACTGCGTGATGGACCCGTCGCTGACCGTGAAGCTCGGCAGCCCGGTCACCAGCACCCTGTCCGAGGTGCTGGTCGATCGCGGCGACACGGTCAAAAAGGGACAGGTCGTTGCCCGTATCGAATCCGGCGTCGAGGAAGCCGTCGTCAAGATCAACGAGGCGCGCGCTGCCAGCAAAGCCGAGATCGAAGCCAAGCAGGCTCTGCTCGAACAGAAAAACGGCGTGCTCAAGCGCAAGCTCGACTTGCAGAGCCACAACGTTTCGAGCACCCAGGACGTCGAAACCGCGCAGGCCGAATACAACGTCGCCAAGCAGGACGTTGCCATCGCCACGCTGAACCGCGACATGGCGGAGCTCGAACTGACGCGCTCGCGCGCGCTTCTGGAGCAGCGCACCATCCGCAGCCCGATCGACGGCATCGTCGATCAGCGCTCGCTGGGGCCCGGCGAATATGTCCGGCCCGACGCCAACATCGTCACCGTCTCGCGCGTCGATCCGCTCAACGTCGAGGCCTATCTGCCGGTGCGCTATTACGGCGCGATCAAGGTCGGCGACTTCGCCAACGTCCATCCCGACGATCCGGTCGGCGGCGACCACAAGGCCCAGGTCAGCGTCGTCGACCAGGTGTTCGATGCTGCAAGCGGCACGTTCGGCGTGCGGCTCACTTTGCCGAATCCCGCCAACCATGTGCCTGGCGGCCTGCGCTGCAAGGTCACCTTCGACGTGCCGGAAAAGCCCGCGCCGGCGTTCGAGGCGTCGAATAGGTCGATGAGCAACCGACTGGCGAATCCCGCGCCGCTGCGCCCGGCGCCGCCGGCGGATTAAGACCTTCCGGTTTCGTCTCTCGGTCCATCGAGTTCCGCCAGCAGCGGGCCGATGAATTCCTCATAGGCGCGCCAGCGGCCGATGGCACTGCGATAGATCGGCTGGCGCACCTGCGTCGCGCTCGCGGTGCGCACGTGCCGCCTGGTCTGGTGAAACGCAACGCAGCGCTCGTCCCATGCAAGGTCGCAATAGGCGAGCATGCGCCGCGCCTCGCCTTCAAGATCGGCGACCACGTCCTCGTAGCGCACATCGAGAATGCGTCCCGGCGGCAGCACGCGCCGCCAATGGCCCATCAGCCGCTCGTAGCGCCGGTAATAACGGCCGAGCTCGCCGAGATCGTAAGTGTGATTGAGCTCGCCGCGTTCGGCGACGGTGAAGAGCTTCGAGAAGCACGACACGCAGGTGTCGGCCGGATCGCGCATGACGTGAATGATCCTAGCATTGGGCAGCGTCAGGTGAATGAGGCCGATGAAATAGAAATTGTACGGCATCTTGTCGGTGACGCGGGCGGCCGCGGGCGCAAGCTTGCGCACGCCCGCGACGTAGCGCGCGCCGATCGCGGCGAATGTCGCGGCGTCAAGCCCGGGCACCGATTTCGGGCCGGCGACGGGCCCGCCGTCGGGCCCGCGCACCGTCGTGATGGTTTCAAAAAGCGTATTCAGTTCGCCGGCGCCGTGAACCTGCGGATGGCTTGCCAGAATCTGCTCGACCAGCGTCGTTCCCGAGCGCGGCATGCCGACGATGAAGACGGGAACGCGCGACGGATCGCCGCCGCCCGATTTGGCCGCGATCAATTCCGGCGTGAACACGCTCTCGATGCGGTCGAACAATCCGAGCGAGGATTTCTCGTCATAGTTGACCTGGGCGCGCTTGGCGGCGTTGCCGGACAGGAGCCGCGCAAACGACCGGCGGTAATCCTTGAGGTCGTCATAGGCTTTGCCGAGGGTGAAATCGATGTAGAGGCGATCCGTCTCCGACAATTCCTCCGGTTTCGCGGCCAGCGCTTCGAGCGCGGCAAGTTGCGGATCGCCCGGCGTGAAGTGATGCACCTCGGCAAGATTGACGTAGACGCCGACAATGCCGGGGGCGAGCTCAAGCGCCTTCAAGTATGCGCGCCGCGCCTCCTCGACCTCGCCGAGCTCTTTTAGAATATTGCCGAGATTGTTGTAGGCGTCCGCGAAGTCGGGCTTGAGCGCAAGGGCGCGGCGGCAGTAGTCGAGTGCCTGCTGCGCCTCGCCGCGCGTCACCGCAATGCGGGCCAGATTGTTCAACGGTTCCGGGAACCGCGGATTAAGCGCCAAGGCGCGCTGCGCGGCGGCGACGGCTTCGTCCGTGCGGCCGGCAAGCCGGTACATCTCGCTCAGATTGGCCTGCAGCAGCGGGATTTGCGGCGCGAGCGTCACCGCCCGCTCGATGTGCGCGATCGCGCCGGCGAGATCGCCACGCTGATGGGCGATGATGCCGAGCAGATGTTCGGCCTCATACGAGTTCGCCCTGGCTTCGAGGACGCGCCGGCACAGCGTTTCGGCGTCCGCCAGCCGGCCGTCGCGGCGAAGCCGCTCGGCACGCGCCAGCGCTTCATGCAGCGGAATGAATCCCCGCGGTACGTTGTCCATTCCGGAGTCCTGCTGCAAAACAATCGGAAAGTTGTCCGACATCCTCCTGGCTCGCGTACCGTACCAGAAGCGTTATAGACAATAATCGCGCTCTGCTTGATGAAGCCTTTCCGCCGCCTCTTTCGCGAGACGTGAATGTGACGACGCTGGCGACCGACTTGGCCTTCGACGCCTACTCGGACAGCTTCCGGGACGACGAAATCTTTGTCATCAAGACGGGCCCGACCGTGGCTCCCTGGAAGATTGAACGGCATCCCCTGCATCGAACGATGATGCAATTCGGGTCTGACGGCGGCGCCAGGATAGTCCACGGGATCGCGCGATCCGGCACGGCGACCGTTTTGATCCAGCTCATCAAGGGAGCCAACGACGTCTTGTTCGATGGTCAAATCGTTCGATGGCACGATCTCGCCGTGATCGCGCCGGGCGGGCGCTTCACCTTTGCGGCCACGACGCCGACACGATGGCTTGCATTGTCGGTGCCGCCCGCGCTTCTCATCGAACCATTGGCGCCGCGGCAACGGGCGCGCTTTTTTCAGGAGCGCAATACCGTCGTCGGCCTATCGGAAATCTCCGCGGCGCAAATCATCGCGGCGGCGAGGCGTTCGCGGGCCGATATCCGCAAGGCCGCGCGTTTGGCGGCCAATGCCGACGCCGCAGCAATCGAAACAGCTTTTTTGAATATTTTGACCGTTGCGCTTGCGGATCGAGCGACCCGGATGAGGCCGCCTGGCCGACATCAGCACGTGTTTGAAGGCAACATCTCCAAAGCGCTCGAATATGTCCGGGCCAGGACGTCGGAAAATATTCACGTGAGCGACCTGGCGGGCGCGGCGGGCACCAGCACACGAGCGCTGTTCCGGGCCTTCAAGAGCTATCTGCGGATGGGCACCAAGGACTACTTGAAGTATCGCCAGCTCAATATGGTTCGTCGCGCGCTGCGGCTGGATCAGACCCCGGTGGGCCTGAGAAATCCCGTGACGGCCGTCATGAGCACCTATGGGGTGACCGAATTCGGCCGCTTTGCCGCCGAATACAGGCGCCTTTTCGCCGAGTTTCCCTCGGATACCTTCGGCCGGAGAGGCAAAAAGGGCAAATCGGGAGATTCAGGGTGTCCTCCAGAACACACCCCTCGCCATTCCGCCTAGCCGTCCGATTTTGCATAGCGTTACCGACGCCAATGGCCCCATGGTCCGCTCGCTTGATCGATTTGTCTCAGGGGCCGTGGGTAGCCCCATAAGTTTCGGACATTTGAACACCGGGAGATCATCATGAGGACCCTCATCACCGCCGTCACGGCTCTGATCGCGTCAGGCTCAGCCTGGGCGGCCGATCTTCCGCCTGCTCCGGCACCGGCGCCGCGCGCTCCGGCAGCCTACATTCCCGCCCCGCCGCCCTTCAGTTGGACCGGCTTCTATATCGGCGGCAACATTGGAGCGGGCTTTAATCACGGCAACATCACGGACAGCATCAATGGCGCCAGCTGGGGCCTCAATAACAACGGGACCTTCGCCGGCGGCGGGCAAGTCGGCGGCAATTACCAGTTTGGCGTCGTCGTCGCTGGCGTCGAGGCGGACTTCGAATGGTTCGCCAACAACAATAATTCCGGCGGCGGAGTTACAGCCTTTGGCACTACGCTTTCGGGAAGCAGCAACGGCCGATGGCTGACCACCGTGACCGGCCGGCTTGGCTACGCCTTCGACCGCGTGCTCGTTTACGGAAAAGGCGGCGGCGCATGGGTGGGCAGCAATAACTTCACCGTGCTCAATGTGCCGACGGGCGCCTCTGTTTCCTTCAGCAACAGCAACAGCAACACCGGCTGGGTGGCTGGCGCCGGCGTCGAATGGGCCTTCTTCAACAACTGGACGGCGAAGCTTGAGTACGACTATGTCGGATTGAGCAACTACAGCTTCACTGTTCCTGCGGGCTTTGCACTTGCCGGCGACGTTTTCACGTCCAGCAGCCGCAATGTCCAGATGGTGACCGTCGGAGTGAATTATCTCTTCAACGGCTTCTAACGAAGCGGAACGCGGCTCCGTACAAAATTACTGACTCCGGCGTTTCCGGCCGGAGCTTGGCGACTGCAACGGCCGCAGACCGGACGCATTGGTCGAACGCGTTGAACGGCATCGGTCCCTCGATGCCGTTTTGACTGCCGAATCCAACCCAAATCAATCAACGCGCAAGCGAGCGAAGACCGCCAACTTGATCGTGTCCATCGCCAGCGTGAAGGCGATCGTCGCGACGGCGAGAAGCAGGACGATCGATATCGGCAGCGCGCTCATCAGGATGCCGCCGGCGGCGAGACAGCTCACCAGGATGACGTCGCACGTTGATGCGAAAATCATGATCGGCGCCGGGCGCGAGTGCCACAGACGGCCGCGTTCACGCAAGACATAGACATTGCCCTGCCCCGCGAAAGCCAGCATCACGTAAGTCAGCGTTTGCGTCTGCTCGGGGGTAAGGTCCAGCGTGTACCAGCTCAAGCTCAGTATCCCGAGGAGGTAGAACAGCCTGAATGCGCCCAAAGGGATGGCTGCAAGCGTGAGATTGGGGACGCGCCAGGCGTTCGGATAAGGCGACGGCCGCGCCCGGTCCGCCGCGCGCGACATCGTCACGAAGTCGTTGGTAAGCATCGAAAGCGCCTGCAGAAGCGGCGTCAGAACGGCGTGTCCGGTAATGATCAGGCCCATGCCCAGCACAAGGAGCGTGACGCATTTGTTGACGAGGATCATCAGCGTGTAGGTCAGCACGCGCTGAAACGCCGATCTGCCCTCTTTGATGCAGGCAACGATGCCGCCAAGGCCCGGCTCCGTGAGCACGACGCCGGCGGCTGCTTTCGCCACGTCGGTCGCGGTCGACACCGCGATGCCCATTTGCGCCTGCCGCAAAGCCGGCGCGTCGTTGGCGCCGTCGCCGCACATGCCGACGGCGTGGCCCTGACGCTGGAACGCCTTGACCAATTGGAATTTCTGTTCCGGAAAAATGCCAGCGTAGACGGCAAAATCGTTGGGGCCGACGCTCTCGGGAATTTCACCCGGTGGGCAGACCGCTCCGTCAAGACCGATCGCATGAGCGACGGTTGCCGCGGTGGCAGCGGCGTCTCCGGTGACCATGACCGGGAGCACACCAAGCGTGCGCAATTCAGCCAGCAGTTGCGCCGAATCCGGACGCGGCGGATCGCCAAAGGCGATGAAGCCGATCAGTTCCAGCGATCCCGACGGTCCCGCAGCCACGGCAAGCGTCCGATATCCGGCGCGCGTCAGGACGTCCAACTGGGCGGCCGCTTCCGCATTCATTGGTGCCCAGGGAGCAACGGCTGCCGGCGCGCCCTTGAGGATTCGAATCTCGCGGCCTCCGTCCATGGCGGTCGCCTCCGCCGTTTTGACGGCCGGATCGAAGGGCGTGAAACTGATGGCTGCCGGCGGCGCGTTCTTCGACATTTTGCCGAGCCTCGCCGTCTTTCGGATCGCAGCATCGATCGAATCCAGTCCGTCGGCGGAACTAGCCAGCGCTGCGTAGCCCAGAACATCCGCCTCGCTGAATCCCGGCTTGAGCGGCCGAACGGCGCCGACCGTCAGCTCGTTCAATGTCAGCGTACCGGTCTTGTCCGAGCAGAGCACATCGATCGTGGCGGCCTCATGCAATGCCGACAGCCGCGTGAGCAGCACGCCTTTCATCGCCAGGGTCCTGGCGCCCAAGGCCGCCGCCAGCGTGAATGTGGCAGGCAGGGCAACCGGCACCGCCGACAACAGCGCCGTCAGGACCAGAAGCAGGATTTGCTGGGCGCTGATGCTGATAAAAAGCGCATAGGCCACAATTCCCGCAACGATGATGAAATTGATCACGGTGAGATTACCCACCACCGCCAGCACCGCCTTCTGTTCGGCGCTCTCGACGCGGGCGACGCTCACCAGTTCGGCGGTGCGGCCGAAATAAGTCCGCGCTCCCGTGGCGACGACCTCCGCGATCGCTTCGCCGCGCCGGACGAGGCCGCCGGCGTAAATGGTCTTTCCGACTTCGGTCTCGACAGGAATCGATTCGCCGGTGAGCATCGACTGGTCCACCAGCAGGGAGCCGCTGCTCAGCAGAACATCGGCGGGAACGACGTCACCCAGGCAGACTTGCACGATGTCTCCGGGAACGAGGTCCGCCGCCGGCAGGTCAACCCAGACGCCGTCGCGCTTGACGCGCGATTTCAACGACAATCGCTGCTTGAGGAGCGCTAATGCGGCATCCGCCCGGCTTTCTTGAATCGCTGCGAGCGCCACGTTCACTATAAGCAACATCGCGATCAGCAAAGCCGGCAGCGGCTGGCCGATGGCGATCTGCAGCGCGACCGTCGCCTCGAGCATCCAAGGCACCGGCGCCCAGAAATGGCGCGCCAGCCTTTTGAGAGGGTGAGCCTGCTCCTCCGCGACCGCGTTAGGGCCGAATTCGACGCGTCGACGCTGTGCTTCGGCCGACGACAAACCGGCGAAGCCGGATGGACCGTTTATTGCCATTCGTTCCAACATAGCACGCGGCACTATGCCAAGCTTGACAAGGATCGGAGCGGCCACTCAGTCTCGGAATCGAAAAAGCCCTCGTTGGATGATGACGAGGAGACCAGCAACAATGCAGGCGATGGTGCTGCACCGGCCGGGCGAGCCGCTCGAGCTCATCGAGCGGCCCGATCCGCAACCGGCTGACGGCGAGGTTCGAGTTCGCGTGGCGGCCTGCGGTGTCTGCCGGACGGACCTTCACGTCGTCGACGGCGAATTGCCGAACCCCAAGCTTCCCATCATTCCGGGCCATGAAATCGTCGGCAGGATCGACGCGGTCGGCCGCGGCGTGGAACGCCTCGCAAGCGGCATGCGCGTGGGCATCCCCTGGCTCGGCCGTACCTGCGGGCATTGCCGTTATTGCCGCAGCGGCCGGGAGAATCTGTGCGACAGCCCGCTGTTTACCGGCTATACGCGCGATGGCGGCTACGCCACCCATGTCATCGCCGACGCGCAGTACGTTTTTCCGCTTGCCGAGACGGGCGATGACGTGGCGGCGGCCCCTTTATTGTGCGCGGGCTTGATCGGCTGGCGTTCCCTCAAGATCGCCGGTGAAGGAAAAAAGCTCGGACTTTACGGCTTCGGCGCCGCCGCCCACATCGTCGCTCAGGTCGCGCGCTGGCAAGGCCGCGACGTGTTCGCTTTCACGCGCCCCGGCGACGTTGCCGCGCAGGCCTTCGCCCGCAAGCTCGGCGCATGCTGGGCGGGAAGCTCCGAGGAGCCGTCGCCTGAAGAGCTCGACTGCGCCATTATTTATGCTCCGGTTGGCGCTCTCGTTCCGCTCGCTTTGAAAGCCGTGCACAAAGGCGGTGCCGTGGTCTGCGCGGGAATCCATATGAGCGATATTCCGCGCTTTCCCTACAGCATTCTCTGGGAGGAGCGTGAGCTCAAGTCGGTTGCCAATCTGACCAGGAAGGACGGTGAGGAGTTTTTCGGTATCGTTCCGCAAGTCGGGATCGTTACCGAAACGACGGCATATCCACTGCGCCGGGCCAATGATGCGTTATCCGATCTGCGGGCGGGACGGCTGCAGGGCGCCGCCGTCCTGGTCCCCTGACTTGGCGCGATCCGTTTTTGCGCTTGCAACGGAATAACTGCGGCGTCCCGATAGAGTGAACGTTCGCGATGGCAACCTATCCGAAAGAATGGGAACGGCACGTGACCTTGCCTGACGGCAGGGCGATCTTTGTCCGGCCCATTCAGCCCAGCGACGAGGCGCTTTATGGCCCCTTCTTTGCCGCCGAGACGGCGGAAGACTTACGGCTGCGCTTCTTTGCTCCCGTGAAAGAGCCCACACATGCCTTCATCAGCCGCTTCACTCACATCGATTATGACCAGGCCATGGCCTTCATCGCGCTCGATGAGGCGACAGGAGAGATGTTGGGAGTTTCGCGCCTGCACGCGACGCCAAAAAAGGATACCGGCGAATATGCCATCATCGTGCGTTCCGATCTGAAGAGCCACGGTCTCGGATGGCAGCTCATGCAGATGATTATCGCTTACGCCCGGACAAGGAATTTTCGCTGCATCGAAGGCCAAGTCCTGCACGACAATGCGACGATGCTCACCATGTGCAAGGAACTCGGTTTTCAGATCGTGACCAACGCGGATGAGCCTTATATCTGTGACGTGACGCTCGCCCTTTAAGACGCGACGTCAAGCCGGCTTGTCGGCAGGACAGTCAGCGCTCAAGCGATTTCAAATAGGCGATGATGTCGCCAACCTGACCGGGGTCGAATCGGAACTCCGGCATCGTCGGATGACCGGTGACGATGCCCTCCGCGAGAGGCTCCTCAAGATCCTCGACCGGATAGCGCTCATGCAGCGTCCGAAACGGCGGCGCGATCTTCAACGGGCTTTCGCCGGCTCTATCCACGGAGTGGCAGCGCGCGCAATTGGCGAGGACCAAGACGCGTCCCCGCTGCGCGGAGGGCGAAAGTACATTCTGGCCCCTGGCGACCGGCGGCGCCGCGCCAATGATGGCGATAACGCCCGCAAGAATGATTGAGCGCACCCTCATGACACCGCGGCCCCGTTGCTCGCTCGGTCCTCGGCCGAGGAAAGGGCCACGCCGGATATCGGCTCGATCCACACGAGGTGATCGTGCACCTCCTTGACGCCGATGACGTTCTCGGCGGCGACCTTGCGTCTCATCACATCCTTCATGACCTGGCTCCATCACCCTCTGCCGCGCTTGTTTCGGAGCAGATTGCTAATCGGCAGGCAACCGGCGGGAAATTCAGATAATCACCCTAAGGGATTTCCCTGAGGCCGCGTTCTGATGGGTGGGACGGTGACAGCGGCGGCGCCTGGTGCCGTGAGGCTCTGCTGCGTTATTGCGTTATATCAATGCTGCCCGGCCGCTCGCCCACTATTTTTTTAAAAATGCGGTTGCTCGATACAAAACTCGGATTAGCGGCGACGAACATGCCCAATAAAAGCGACGTCGTGGGGAAATGCCCGGTCGTCGTGGTGGTCGAGGACGATCCCGCGGTTCGCGGTTCGCTGAAGTTTTCACTCGAATTGGAAGGATTCGCGGTGCGAACCTATGGCAGCGGCCTCGAATTTTTTCTCTCCGGCGATCATGCCTGCGATTGCTTCGTCATCGACCAAAGGATGCCGGGCATGAACGGGATGGATTTGATCGGAAAATTGCGCGAACGAAAAGTCATGACGCCGGCGATCCTTATTATCAGCCATCCCCACGCCGCGTTGAGCGCCCGCGCCGCCGCTGCCGGCGTCTCCATTGTGGAAAAGCCGCTGCTCGGCAACGCACTGATAGACAAAATCCGTGAGGCCTGCGGGGGAACGCGCGCTTAAATTTCGCCGAGTCTTCGCGTTGACATAAATCAAAGCGCCGCGGGGTCATCCATACAATTCTATCTTAATGTATGATCCGGCGGCGCATCACGTTGCAAATCCCGCTTTTCTCTGGCCCGCATTTGCAGCGGCGGCGGTAAGCGAAATGGCGGCATTTGCCGCGAAGCAATTCACCAGCCTCGCCGTCGGACAGGACAAGGATACGATCCAGCTCCGGCAGCAATGGGCTACGCCGCATAAGCTGGCGCTTGAGCTTGAGACCGTCCAATTGCGCGATTTCAGCGCCGTGCCTTCGGTTCCGGGCCGGCGAGACGCGGGCGGCTGCGTTCCCGCATTGGTATGTGCGCCGCTGGCGCTTCACGGCGCGGCTATCGCCGACCTGGCGAGCGGCCACAGCCTTGTCGCCGCCCTGCGCGACGCCGGGCTGATGAGATTGTTCTTGACCGATTGGCGCTCGGCGACTGCCGAAATGCAGTTTCTCGGCATCGACAACTATCTTGCCGATCTCAACGTCCTGGTTGATCAGATCGGCCCTCCGATTGATCTGATCGGTCTGTGCCAGGGAGGCTGGATGGCACTGATCTATGCCGCGCGGTTTCCCGCCAAAGTTCGAAAGCTGGTTCTGGCTGCCGCTCCAGTCGACATAGCCGCGGCGGCCTCCCCGCTGTCGTCGCTCGCGGCAGCAAGCCCGCTGGCGATGTTCCAAGAATTGGTGCGGCTTGGTGATGGCCGCATGCCCGGACGGCAAGTGCAAAGGTTCTGGGGACCTGAAGCGGTGGAAGCCGAGTTAATCGGGCCGCTGCTGCAGACGGAGCATGATCGCGGTTCGCCGGCATTTGCAGAACTCGAAACAGCGTTCCGCGATTGGCATTCCTGGACCCTCGATCTTCCGGGAAGATTTTTTCTTGAAGTCGTGGAAAAATTATACAAACGCAACGAGCTCGCAACCGGCAGCCTCACCGCTTTGGGTCAGCGGATCGAGCTCGGGACTGTGAAAGTCCCAATTTTCCTCCTGGCAGCCGGTGAGGATGAGTTGGTCGCGCCGCCCCAGCTGTTCGCCGTCGAGGACTTGGTTGGGACGGAGCCGGACAATCTGCGCAAGGCCGTGGCGCCATGCCGTCATGTCGGGCTGTTCGTTGGCAAACGCATCCTCCAAAATGCATGGCTCGACATCGCACATTGGCTCGCACAGCCGCCGCATCTCAATTCCACGCGGGCCAGCGCGCCGCTGCGGGCGCATGCTCAATAGCCCTGACGCTCATTGTTGGAATACGTACACGCCCGGCGCGTCACCAAACGCAGCGTAACGCGCCTCTGATGCCCCCATATGCGGCAAGTCCGCGAGTCCGCCCGAGCGACGGCCGAGCCACGCCATCCACTCCGGCCACCATGAACCCTGCTTGGCACTCGCCTCCGTCAGAAAGCGCTCTGGTTCGAGATAATGCTGATCGGCCGCCTTCGTGCTGACGCGGAAACTGCGTCCGGGGTGGTTCGGCTCCGAAATGATCCCCGCATTGTGGCCACCGCTCGTCAGGACATAGGTCACTTCAGCCTCAACCTCCAAATTGATCTTGTAGGTCGACCGCCACGGCGCAACGTGATCGCGCTCGGTGCCGACGGCGAAGACCGGCACATGAATGTCGCTGAGGGCGACCGGCCTGCCCGCGGCCGTAAAACGGCCTTCGGCAAGGTCGTTGTCGAGGAACAGCTTGCGCAAATATTCCGCGTGCATCCGGTACGGCATCCGCGTTGCGTCGGCGTTCCACGCCATCAAATCCGTCATCTTTTGGCGGCCGCCGAGCAGGTATTCGTGGACGATGCGGGACCAGATCAGGTCGTTCGAGCGCAGCATCTCGAATGCGCCGGCCATCTGCCTGCTGTCAAGAAAACCCTGCTCCCACATCATGTCTTCAAGGAAGGTGAGCTGACTTTCGTCGATGAACAGCATCAATTCGCCTGCTTCGGTGAAATCGGTCTGCGCGGCGAGCAATGAGAGAGTGGCGATGCGGTCATCGCCGTTGCGCGCCATCGCGGCAGCGGCGATCGAAAGCAGCGTACCGCCGAGGCAATAGCCGACTGCATGGATTTTTCGATCCGGTATGATCGCACTGACAACGTCGAGCGCGCTCATGACACCGAACTCGCGATAATTCTCCATGCCCAGATCACGATCTTCGGGACCGGGATTCTTCCAAGAGATCATGAAAACCGTGAAACCCTGCTCAGTCAGATATTTCACCAGCGAATTGTGCGGCGAGAGATCGAGAATGTAATATTTCATGATCCAGGCCGGTACGATCAGAATTGGCTCCGGCCGCACCTGGCTCGTCGACGGCGCGTACTGGATCAACTCGATCAGCCGGTTGCGATAAACGACCTTGCCCGGCGTTGCCGCAACATCGCGGCCCACCTGGAAATTCTCGGTGCCCACCGGTTTCTTGCCGCTGACCGCGCGCTCCCAATCCTCGACAAAGTTCTGAAAGCCCTTCACGAGATTGAGGCCGCCGCTACTGATCGTGCCGAAGAGGATTTCGGGATTCGTCAGCGGAAAATTGGAAGGCGCGATCATGTCAAGCATCTGGCGCGCCGCGAAATCAATCATCTGCTCGTGTCTTCTTGAGACGCCTCGTACTGCAGTGGTGGCGTTGTGCCACCACTGCTGTTGGAGCAAAAATGACTGACAAATGAAGTTGAATGGCCATTTCTGCCATTCGGCGGATGCAAAACGATGGTCCTGTGGAAGCGGCTCGATGCAGTCTTCGACATGCCCGCCTTCGGCGGCATAGCGATAGGCGTAATTCCCGAACCGAACCGCCTTGCGCGCCGCCTTATCGACGAGCTGCAGCCGCTTGCCTGGTGAATAGGCAAGGTGGGTCGCCCAGTCCAAGTAGGCGTTGGCGAGCGCAGCCGGCGAGAGGCCGCCGGTAAAGCGTGCCACGGCGGCGTGCAACGAGCGATCAGCGGTGTCCGTGAGCGCTGTTACTGAGTAAGAATCGTGTTTCTCGAGTTGAGGAGCGACCTCAATGGGCGCGGCCGCAACTATCTGGCCTCGACTCGCAGGAAATATTGGTTCCCTGCTTTTCGCGGCAGCGGAATTTGTATCTCTTGTCGAGATTTGTACAGTTTCGGCCATGTATCAACCTGAATTTTGCATGATAAATCTGGACGGTTCGCTCTCGCCCGCCCATGATCTATGTCAATGCGAGATTCACGATTTATTGCATCTTTTATTCGTTCAACCATACATATCCGTGACAGCTCAATCGCGTCATTTTCCTCACCGGGTAAGGGGTAACCCTCATGACCGAACAGCGGCCGCATGAGAAGTATGACGCGTTGATTTTTGCCTGCCACGCACTGGCGCCGGTGCGTACCGCTGTGGCCCATCCCTGCGACGAAACTTCGCTGCGCGGCGCTGTGGAGGCAGCAGAAGCGAAGCTCATAAAACCGATACTGGTCGGGCCCCAGGCGCGCATCCGTAAGCTTGCGGCGTCGCTCAACGTGGACATCACTGGGCTGCCGCTCGTCGACACACCCTATAGCCACGCCTCTGCTGCCAAGGCGGTCGAGATCGTACGCACCGGCGACGCCGATGCGCTGATGAAGGGCAGCCTTCATACCGACGAGTTGATGGCCGAAGTCGTCAACAAGGACACCGGCATCCGGACGGAGCGCCGTATCAGCCACGTCTTCATCATGGATGTGCCGACTTATCCAAAGCCGCTGTTCATCACCGACGCCGCGGTGAACATCTTTCCGACGCTGGAAGACAAAGTCGACATCGTTCAGAATGCGATCGATCTCGCGCACGCTCTGCGCATCGAGCAACCGAAAGTCGCTATCCTCTCCGCCATCGAAACGATCAGCTCCAAAATTCCTTCGACCATCGACGCCGCCGCACTCTGCAAAATGGCGGACCGCGGCCAGATCACCGGCGCCCTGCTGGAAGGTCCGCTGGCGCTCGACAACGCCATCAACCGGAACGCCGCCGATATCAAGCACATCAACTCGCCGGTCGCCGGAGACGCCGACATTCTTCTGGTGCCCGATCTCGAGGCAGGCAACATGCTCGCCAAGGAGCTGAGCTTCCTCGCCAATGCCGACGCCGCCGGCATCGTGCTCGGGGCGCGGGTGCCGATCATCCTGACCAGCCGCGCCGACAACGTGCGAACCCGCATGGCCAGTTGCGCCGTTGCCGCGCTCTATGCCCATGCCTGCCGCGTCGCCGCGGCTGGAATTGCCAAACTCGCCGAGTGAGCCGCGTGCGCGAACCGATATTGGTCATCAATGCGGGCTCGTCGAGCTGCAAATTTTCCATATTCGAGACGGCGCCCGACCGGTCGCTCTCGCCCGGCCCGCACGGACAGGTCGAGGGCATAGGCCGTGCCGCGGGACTGGCGTCGCATATGGAAGTCTTCGACGCGCAGGGCCGGCTGTTATTTGATGAGCCGATCGCCGGCCGCGATCATTCCGGCGCCATGACCGCGATTCACGACTGGTTCACCGCGCGAGTGGGGAGCGAGCTTGGCTTTGCCGGAGTCGGTCACCGCGTGGTGCATGGCGGATTGAATTATGCGTCCCCGGTTCTGATCGATGAAAAAGTATTGTCCGATCTGGAGCAGCTTTTGCCGCTCGCGCCCTTGCATCAGCCGCACAATATTGCCGCGATCCGTGCAATCTCTGCCGTCGCTCCCACGGTGCCCCAGGTCGCCTGTTTTGACACCGCCTTCCATAGGACCGCGCCGCCGCTGGCGCAGGAATTCGCGCTGCCGCGTGAACTGACGGCAAAGGGCGTGCGCCGCTACGGCTTCCACGGCCTGTCCTATGAATACATCACGTCGATATTTCCCCGGATCGCTCCGGAATGCGTCGGCGGCAAGGTGATCGTGGCTCATCTCGGCAACGGCGCCAGCATGTGCGCCATCGAACGGGGCCGCAGTATCGCCACGACGATGGGCTTTAGTGCGGTGGACGGCCTTCCGATGGGAACACGGACCGGATCGCTCGATCCGGGTGTCATGCTTTACCTGATGCAGCACGAAGGAATGGATGTTTCGTCCGTAGAGCACCTTATTTATCAGCTTTCGGGTCTTCTCGGTGTTTCCGGCCTATCTGCGGACATGCGCACGTTGCTCGCCAGCGATCTTCCCGCCGCCAAGGAAGCAATCGATCTCTTCGTTTATCGGATCGGACGAGAGCTTGGCTCGCTGACGGCCGCCCTCGGCGGGCTTGACGCCCTTGTGTTTACGGCCGGCATCGGCGAGCACGCACCTGAAATTCGGTCTCGTGTCTGCAACGACGCCCAATGGATCGGGATTACCCTCGACGAAGCAGCCAATACGGCCGGTGGCCCACGCATCTCGCGCTCCGATTCGAAAGTCTCCGCATGGGTCATTCCGACCGATGAAAATCTGATGATCGGGCGTCACACGCGTGCGCTGCTCGATCAGATATCGCCAAATCCCACACACGCGCGGGTCAATGTGTCGGATCGATCGTGACTCACATGCCGAGCCTATATCTAGGCCGCTTGTGCGGCGGTGGACCGAAAGCGCAACACCGCGAGGACGAAGAACAACCCGCCGATTCCGGCGACCAGAGCGAACTCCGGCCAAACCACTGCAATGCCGGCACCGCGATAGAGGATGGACTGCGCGAACGATACGAAATGTGTCGAGGGTGATGCCTGCATCACTATGGCGAGCCAGCGCGGCATGCTTTCAAGCGGCGTATTGCTACCGGAAAGCATGTTCATCGGCAGGTAAATCAACATGTAAAGCAGCCCGAGCTGTGGCATGGTGCGCGCGACGGTGCCGATAAAAATGCCTACCGCGCACGCGAAGAAAAGATAAATAGCGACCCCCAGCAGAAATAACGGTACCGAGCCAGCAATCGGGATGCCCAGCAACGTGCGGACGACGAGATAGAGCGAAAGGCCAACCGCTACGGTGATGACCAGGCCGTTAGCCCAGATTTTTGACATCGCAATTTCGAACGGTGTCAGCGGCATGACCAGAAGGTGATCCATCGTGCCGTGCTCCCGCTCGCGAACAATCGCAGCGCCGGCAAGAATGATGGCCAGCATCGAGACGTTGTTGATGATCCCCATGACACTGGTAAACCACGACGTGGTGATATTGGGATTGAACGCTATGCGCACATTGATGTTGACCGGCGACGGCGGCACTTTCTCGCGGTGCGAGAGGAAATTCTGCACCTCGGACATGATGATCTGTTGCGCGTAGCCTGAGCCGAGACCGGCCTGAACCATGGCGGTCGCATCGACGTTGACCTGAATTTCCGGTTGCCGACCACCGAGTACGTCGCGTTCGAAATTCGGCGGGATGTCGATGACGAAGGTGTACCGACCGGCATTCATTAGCGGCACGATATCCCGCTCGGCAACAGGTTGCGGCGTCTGGAAATACGGCGGAAGGAACGCATGCATGACGCGACGTGACAGCTCGGAGTGGTCCTCATCGACATAGGCGATCGACGCGTTGTGGAGTTCCTGGGAATTGCTTTGCGCTTGAGCGATGACGGCCAGCGAGAACGCGTAAATGACGAGCCCTAACAGCACGAAGTCATGCAGGAAGCTGCGCAGTTCCTTGGTGCCGAGCCAATAAATGTTCGCGATCTGGCGCATCGGCCGCGCTCCTAGCGTTCCTGCTTGCGCAAAAGCAGAACGCTGATCAGCGTCAGGACGGGAATGAAAACGGCAAGCTCTGCGAGCCTCATTCCAAGATCCGCAAAGCCCAATCCCTTGGTGAAGGTGCCGACGCTGATCGGCACGAAATAGGTCATCGGGAAGGCGCGCCCCATGATCTGGGCCGTTCCTGAGAGCGACGAGACCGGCGTCATCATGCCGGCGAACTGCGAAGCCGGCAGTACCGTCAAAATCGCGGTGCCGAACAAGGCGGCGATCTGCGTGCGCGTGAAGGCGGAAATCAGCATGCCATAGGCCGTGGTCACGGTGACGTAGATCAGGACGCCGATAAGAAGCGCGAGGAAGCTGCCCTTGAGCGGGACACCAAAGACAAACAAGGCCATCAGAAACATTAGGGCAAAATTCGCCATAGCGACGCCGATATAGGGAATCTGCTTGCCCAGCAGAAATTCAACCCGGGTGACCGGCGTCACATAAAGATTGGTGATCGAACCGAGTTCCTTCTCACGGACAATGGCGAGCGCCATGAGGATCGCAGGGAACAGCGCGAGCAGCATCGAGATGCTCGACGGCACCATCGCATAGATGCTCTGAAAATCCTGGTTGTACTTGAACCTGATCTCGATATCGGCGGGCGCCGCGGCTTCCGAGACCGTCGTCTTCACGGCAGGGTCAGATAGATAAAGCTGATGCATGGCTTGCAAATAGCCGCGGATGGTCTCGGCGCGGAACGGCATGGCCCCGTCGACCCAGGCGCCGACCCATGCCGGACGTCCGCGTTCGATATCGCGGCCGAAGCCCGGCGGTATCTCAATGGCAGCCCTGATTGCGCCGCTCTGAAGCCTGGTCTCCAGATCCGCGTAGTCGGTAAGGGGCGGCTGCTCGACGAAATAAGTCGAACCGCGCAGCTCTTCGAGATAGGCGCGGCTCTCGTGACTTTGGTCATGATCGAGAACCGCGAACGTTAGATTATTGACGTCCGTCGAGATTCCAAATCCGAACACGAGCATCAGAAGCGCGGTGCCGAACAATGCGAAAGAAAGCCTGATCGGGTCGCGCAGAAGCTCGACCGTCTCTCGGATCGTATAGGCGAGGAGACGCTGCAAGCTGAACGCACTCTGCCGCGGCCGCCGTCCCGGGCGCTCCGCTGCGCGCACCGATACGGCCGTCGCGGCACCGGCGAATTCCGGCTCGCGCGATCCCGCAGCCGCTTCGAGATAGCCGACAAAGGCATCTTCCAGTGACGAGGCACCCCGCACTCTGACGAGATTCCGCGGCGTGTCGGTGGCAAGCACGCGTCCCGAATCCATGAGCGAGACACGATCACAACGTTCGGCCTCGTTCATGAAATGGGTCGAGACGAAGATAGTCACGCCTTGATTGCGCGAAAGCTCAATCAGCAGCTCCCAAAATCGATCACGGGCCAAAGGGTCGACGCCTGAAGTCGGCTCATCAAGGATGAGCATTTCCGGCTCATGCACGATGGCAACAGCCAGCGAAAGCCGCTGCCGAATGCCTAGCGGCAAATCCGAAGCTCTCTGGTCGAGATGGTCTCTGAGGTCGAACCGCTCGATGAGCTTCTCGAGACGTGCGCGCGCCTTCAGGGGAGACAAGTGGAACAGGCGGGCATGAAGCTTCAAGTTCTGCCGAACCGTAAGCTCGGTATAGAGAGAGAATGCCTGCGACATGTATCCGACCAGCTGGCGTGCATAGATGTCGCGCGCATCAAGCGGCCTGCCGAACAGCAGGGCCTCGCCCTCACTCGGCGGCAGCAGGCCGGTCAGCATTTTCATTGTCGTGGTCTTGCCGCAACCGTTCGAGCCGACGAAGCCGAAGATTTCGCCGCGCCGTATGGCGAAGCTCACGCGATCGACCGCGGTAAAGTCGCCGAAGCGGCAGGTAAGGTTTCGCGCCACAATGACCGGCTCGGCATCGACGGTGGAAAGCGGCGGGATATTCGGTTTCTTATGCTCCGCGCGGCGTTGCTGCGGAAGCAAAGCGATAAATGCATCCTCGACGGCCGTCGCACCTGTCCGCGCCTTCAGATCGGCCGGTGAGCCCGCAGCCAATATTTGCCCTTCGTCCATGGCCACGAGCCAGTCGAACCGTTCGGCCTCCTCCATGTAGGCGGTCGCGACTATGACACTCATCCCCGGACGGCGCGAACGCATCCGCTCGATGAGCTCCCAGAATTGTCGCCGCGATAGCGGATCGACTCCGGTCGTCGGCTCATCAAGGATGAGAAGATCGGGATCGTGAATCAACGAACAGCACAGGCCCAGCTTCTGTCGCATGCCGCCCGACAGCTTCTTTGCTGGACGGTCGGCGAATGGCGCCAGTCCCGTGCTGTCCAAGAGCTCAGCCATCCGCCATTGCCGTTCCAAACGAGATTGCCCGAACAGGCGGCCGAAGAATTCGATGTTCTCGCGGACGCTGAGATCCGGATAAAGGTTCCGGCCCAATCCTTGCGGCATGTAGGCAATGCGGGAACAAACACCCGCGCGATGCGCGGCGTCCGCCATATCGCCATCAAGCACGAAGACCTTGCCGGATTGGATTTGCCGCGCGCCGGCGATGATGGCGAGGAGCGTCGATTTGCCGACTCCGTCGGGACCGATCAACCCAACCATACGGCCGGCAGGCAAATCGACGGTGACGTTGTCGAGGGCGGTCGCACGTGAGTAACGGTGCGCGACGCTATCGAGCCGCGCGACAGATGTGACGGGCTCATTCATTGCCCCGTCGTCCCTTGCAGCCGGGCCGGCCAAACGGCGCCGTTTTGGGTCAGCACGTAAGCGACGCCAGGCAACCCGCTGCGTACCGCATCAGCGCGTCCGCGCAGTCGCTCCGGATCGATCCGGACCCGGATCCGGAACATCAGCTTGTCGCGCTCGCTCTGAGTCTCGACGATCTTCGGGGTGAACTGGGCCTGCGAAGCGATGAACGACACCTTTGCAGCGATCGCCACGTTCGGATAGGCGTCAAGGACGATGCGGGCGTCGGCGCCGAACTTCACCCTCCCGGCAGCTTCGGTCGGCAGATAGATGTCCATGTAGACGTAAGAGGTGTCCAACATGGCGAAGACTTTGCCGCCCGCAGGCAGAACCTCGCCGATATTGGCGATGCGATACTGGATGCGGCCGTCGCGCGGCGCGACCAACGTATTATCGGCAATTTCGACGTTGTAGAGCTCGACGTCGTGGGTGGCTGCTTCAAGGGCATGCTCGGACTCGGTCACCCTGGCCTTGGCCGCGTCGAGCGCCGCTTTGGCGCCGTCCAGTTGCTGCTGGCGCTGGTCCAAAACCTCCTTTGTCTGGAAGTTCTTTTGCACCAGGTAGACAGCGCGATCATATTCCTGCTGTGCCAGCAACACCTGAGTGTTCTGCTGGATCACGTTGGCATTCGCTTCGTCGACGGCGCGGCGCGCCTGGGCGACCTGGGCCTGCGACTTTTTCAGCGAGGCCGCGAGGTCCTGCGTGTCCATACGGGCGACGACCTGGCCCGCCGTCACCAGATCGCCCTCATCAGCCAGAAGCTGAGCGATGCGGCCCGCATATTTAGTATCGATGTCGATTTCGTCCGCCTCAAGTCGGCCATTGCCGAAGGCGATGCCCGGCGGCAATTGTCCCTGGAGGTGGCGCCACCAGTAATACGCGCCGCCGGCAGCGCCGCCCAAAAGCGCAAGCGCGAGTGCAATACGAAACCACCATCGTCGGCTTGAAATGCCCTTCGGTGCCGAAATCGGCACGGGAAGCGCAGCGTCGCCGCGCACCGGAACGAGCTCACGGCTATCAGCCGGTAACGGCTGGCCGTGCGCGATCTCTTTGAGATCAATCGGTTGATCGATTTTGCTGTACTCACTCATGGCAGATCCCACGACTTGATTGTTTCGGGCTTGCCGAAACGTCCCGCGAGTGATCGACCGGCCTCGATCGGCAGCGAAAACCAATCACAAGCAGGCGCTGGCGAAAATTGAGGATTTGGCCATAAGGAACATTACGGATGGCCCTACCGACCGCTTCGGCCGGACTGTGGAACCCAGTTCGCTCCAACCTTGACATAGGACCGCTTGACGGCCGCCCAGGCGATGCGATGCGCCGCCTCTTCCTGGCGAATATCCCCCGCATGCGCCGCGTAGGCGTGATTGAAGGCCTCGCGATAGATGTCCTGAGCATGATCCGGCAAATGCGCTCTGACCGAATCTGGGAGATCCTCATTTGTTGGATAGGGCATTTGATATCTGTCCGGTTACATCACCCCCTGGTCTCATCGAACCATAAAAGGTCTCGAATCTTGACCGCTTGATACACATCAACATTGGCTGGACGATGTCCGTCGCGGCCGGGGACAGTTGATCTACGTCAAGACCCGGCCATTGAAACGGCTTAAGCTATATGAGGGAGTAAGCCGGAGAAATCTCATGCAAAAGCAATCACCGAGTGGTCAATTCGATAAATTGGTGGCGAATTCGATTCCTGCTGCGTTCGCCGTCTTCAATAAAAAAGGCATGGAAGAACTCGCCGACGTGCAATCGCAATGGCTCGGCCAGATTCAAGAAGCGAGCCAGCACTGGATCGATCGCATGCAATCGGAGGCAAAAATCGGTTCCGAATTTGCGGCGAAGTTGACATCGGCGCGATCGCTTCCCGATGCGATGGCCATATATCAGGAGTGGAGCAGCCGAAGGTTCGAGATGATGGCTGAGGACGGCAAGCATTTGCTTGCCTGTTTCCAAAAGCTCATGGAGACAAATGCGCGGCTATTATCGAATGGCCGGTCAAATGGTGCCGGCACCGGTTCATAAGTTCGAATCCGGGCATCAAAGCTGCGTTCTGCCTGCGATTGGGAACGCGTGAGCAGTCGAAACGGCCCTTGCAATGCGCATATCGCTTCTGTTGATACACTTCTGGGCGGCGATCGGCGCGGCTTGGTCGCAAACCAGCGCGGACGATGTCCGCAAAGGGCATCAATTGGCAGCAACAGTGTGCTCGGTTTGCCATTTGGCTGCTGAGGACCAAGCCACATTGCCAATCCTACACCCGCCGGCGCCGCCGTTTGCGTCGATCGCGCAGCGCAAGGATCTTAGCGTGGAATCCCTGCAAAAGTTTTTGACGTCCACCCATCGGGACCTGGCGACACAGAAGGGTATGCCTAATCCCGATTTGGCGGATTTCCAAGTGAAGGAAGCCATTGCTTATCTGCTCAGTTTGCGAAAACAACCATAAAAGTGATCGACACGGGGATCGACCGGCTCGTCAACTTAAGTCTTCATGACGGCGGACCACGGCTTTCACGAGTGTCGGTTTTCCCAAAATGAATATTTCGCCGTCGAACGAGTGGTTTTGGTCGGAACCGTCCGAAGAGCTTTTCGAACGTTTGGGCTGCACCGCGAGCGGACTGTCGACCGCCGAAGCCGAGAGCAGACTTGCGCGTTTCGGTCCCAATACGACGGCTCCGGCGACTCACCATCGTATTGGCGGAAAAATTACCAGACGCCTCACCGAACCGTTGGTGGCGATCCTGTTCGTGGCCGCGGCGATAGCCGGATTCACCGGCGATCTGGGAAGCTTCAGCATCATTGTCGTGGTCATCCTGTTGTCGATTATTCTCGACGTCGTTCAGGAATATCGCGCTGAGGTTGCGGCGGACGCGCTCAAGCGCTCGGTTGCAGTCCAGGCCGACGTGCGGCGGGACGGGGTGGTGACGCCGGTTCCGGTCGATTGCGTAGTGCCGGGCGACATCGTCGAGCTGCGCGCCGGCGATCTGGTCCCCGCCGATGGCATCGTCCTTGGCAGCCACACCGCTCATGTGAACGAGGCGCTGATGACCGGGGAGCCGTATCCGGTCGAAAAATACCCCGGCAAATGCGAAGGCGGCACGCCCGCCGAGGCATTCAATGCGCTCTTCGCCGGCACAGCCGTGATCAGCGGCGAAGCGACAATGCTCGTCGTTGCGACCGGCCCGTCGACGCGCTTTGGCGGGATCGCCGCGTCGCTGGCGTCGCGACAGGCGCCGACCGCCTTCGAGCAGGGCATCCATCGCCTCGGCCTGCTGATATTGCGGCTGACTATCTTTCTGACCTTGTTCGTATTGCTCATGAACAACGTCGTGTTCCATCGTCCCATCCTGGAATCGTTCTTGTTCGCCGTGGCGCTTGCGGTCGGGCTGACGCCCGAGCTTCTGCCTATGGTCATGACCGTGACGTTGTCGCGCGGTGCGCTGCGGATGGCGGCAAAGCGCGTCATCGTCAAAAAGCTTGCCGCGATTCACGATCTCGGCGCGATGGACGTGCTCTGCACGGACAAGACCGGTACGCTGACTGAAGCCCGCGTGGCGCTGTTGAAGACGGTGGATTCAAGGGGCGTCGTCAGCGAACGCGTCCTGACGTTCGCCGGGCTTAACAGCCGGTTTTCGGCCGGTATTCACAGCCCGCTTGACGATGCGATCCTCGAGAGCTCGGCTCGGCTGTCCTTCGACGGTTGGACGAAAGTGGACGAAGTGCCGTTCGATTTCGAACGCCGCCGCGTTTCGGTGCTTGCGGCGAAGGACAACGAGCGAATCCTCATCGTCAAGGGCGCCCCTCAGGAAGTCACGGTCCTCGCCGGCTTCGTCGACATGGGCAAAGGTGCGATGGCGCCGCTCGATTCGTCGATCCGCGCGGCCTTGGATGACTTGGAAGGCGCCGAGGCTACCCAAGGCAACAGGCTGCTTGCCGTCGCCTGGAAGCGCATGGATGCCGGACATACCGAGCTACGGCCTGAGGACGAGCGGGACCTCGTGCTTGCCGGGTTCTGCGTGTTTGTCGACCCGCCCAAGGAGAGCGCCGCCGCCGCAATCGCGGGCCTCGCCAAGGCGGGCGTGCGGGTCAAAATTCTTTCCGGCGACAGCGGCCTTGTCGTGCGTCATCTGGTCGACGTTCTGGGCATACCGGCGCAAGGCCTCATGACGGGAGCGCAGATTGCCGAACTGGATGCTGCGGCACTCACGGGCCGCGTCCAGGACGTGGACCTGTTTGCGCGTCTTTCACCCGATCAGAAGACGCAGGTCGTCAATGCCCTGCGCCGGCGGGGGGCGACGGTTGGTTTCATGGGCGACGGCGTGAACGACGCACCGGCAATCCATGCCGCGCATGTCGGTCTCTCCGTCGAGGGCGCAACCGACGTGGCGCGAGCGGCGGCCGACATGATCTTGCTCGAGCGCGATCTCAACATCCTGGTAGACGGCATTGCCGAAGGACGCAGGACATTTACCAATATCCTCAAATACGTGCGCATGGGAACCAGCTCGAACTTCGGCAACATGCTGTCGATGGCGGTTGCATCGATATTCCTTCCGTTCCTTCCGCTCACGCCGATTCAAATCCTGCTCAACAATCTCATTTACGATTTTTCCGAGATCGGCATTCCGTTCGACCGGGTCGACCCTGAGGATTTGGCGCGTCCGCATGCGTGGAATATGGGTTCGATACTCCGCTTCACGCTTGTCATGGGAACACTCTCCTCGGTGTTCGACATGATCACCTTTGCGGCGCTCCTGCTGTGGTTTTATGCCGGGCCCGAGCTGTTTCGCACAGCGTGGTTCCTGGAGTCGATTATCACCCAAATTCTGGTGATATTCGTGATCCGGACCACCAAGCCGATGTGGCGCAGTCGCGCGCATCCGGTGCTCGCAGCCTCATCGCTCCTCGCCCTCGCTGCCGCTATCGTGGTCGTGCTGTCGCCTATTGGCAGCGCGCTTGGCTTTGTGCCGCTTCCCGCAATGCTTCTTGTCGCCATCTGCGGGATCGCGATGACCTATCTCGTCCTCGTCGAAGTGGCAAAGCGGATCGCTTGAGGCCATGCACAATTCGGGCGAATCTTCAGCGCAAGCCAAAACCGCCCCGTTGCGTCACCCCATGATCGCGTCAATCGGCGATATCGTCGTCCGGCAGGATGCGGACCGCGGCCCCATCGAGATCTTCATACTGACCGCTCTTGAGCGACCATAGGAAGGCGATCAGACCGGTCAGTCCAAGCATCAGCGCCACCGGCACGAGGTAGACGAGGACATTCACGACGCGAGCTCCACGCTCTGCACCAGGGCTTCGACCGGCTCTGCCGGCGCCTGCACGAGCTTCAGCGCGGGATCGCGCGACATCGACAGCCGCGCCCGCAAGGCGTTCAGCGTCACCATAATCGACGAGCCGGACATGGCGAGCGCCGCGATCAGCGGCGTGACGAGGCCCGCGACCGCGATCGGGACCGCGACTGCATTGTAGACTACGGTCAACCAGAGATTCTGCTTCATCAGCCAACGGGCTCGCCGCGAAACATCAATGGCGCAGAGCACCGGCGCGAGCCGTTCGCCGAGGAAGAGAGCGTCGGCATGGGCCTGGGTCAGATGAGCCGCGGTGATCGGTGAAAGCGAGGCATGGGCGGCCGCGAGCGCGGGCGCGTCGTTCAAGCCGTCGCCGACCATCAGGACGCGGCGGCCCTGCGATTTATAAAGCTCGATGGCGGCGATCTTTTCCGCCGGCGTGAGCTTGGCAAGCCATTGTTTTATGCCAAGCCGCATCGCCACGGGTCCGACAGCTTCGCCGCGGTCGCCTGACAGGATAATCAGATCGAGGCCGCGCGCCTTGAGTGCCTGTGTCACCGCTATGGCGTCCGTCCGCAACGCCTGACGGATCGGTATGAAGGCGGCGCGATCCGCGTAGCTGAAAGCCATGAAGGAAGCCCCTGGATCGCGATCCTGAAGCTGTCGGTCGCTGTCCGGAAGGCCGCAGAATGCGGCGCTGCCGAGCCGCGCCTCTTTGCCGTCGATGAGGACGCGCACACCCCGGCCCGCCTCTTCCACCGCTGCGGGATAGGGCACGTTTTCGGCGGCGTGACGCGCGAGGGCGGCCGCCAAAGGATGACGGCTCGACAGCGCCAGCCTTGCGGCATGTGCCAGCAGGTCGGGATCCATCGAACCGACATCGAGGTCCGGATCAGGCAGGGTCAACGTGCCGGTCTTGTCGAAGATGACCGTGTCGATTTCGGCAAACCGTTCGATGGCATCGCCGCTGTTGAGAATGATGGACGATCGGAACAATTGTCCGGCCGCGATCACTTGCACTGCCGGAATGGCAAGCGCGAGCGCGCACGGGCAAGTAATAATGAGCACCGCAATTGCCGCGACAATCGAGTCATGCGGCGACGCCCCGGCGATAAGCCAGCCGACGGCAGTCAGGGCCGCCGCTGCGTGAACCACCGGAGCGTAGAGGCGCGCCGCACGGTCGGCGAGCCGTACGGTGCGTGACTTGGCTTCAACCGCCTTTCGCAACAGGCGCTCCACTTCATCGACGAGCGTGCCCGTGCCCGCGGCGGTCACCCTGACGGTGAGAGCGCCCGAGAAGTTGATGCAGCCGGCATAGACTTGCGCGCCGGCGTTGACATGGCGATGGACGGTCTCGCCGGTCACCAGGCTTTCGTCGATTTCCGAGGAGCCGGTCAGAATTTGCCCGTCGGCCGGCACAATTTCGCCGGGGCGCACCAGCACCTGGTCGCCGGGCACGACGGCCGACACCGGCACACGCGTGAGTTCGCCATTGGCATCGAGGCGATGCGCAAATTCGGCCTTCTGGGAAGCGAGGTTGCCGGCGAACAGCCGCGTCTTGCGCCGCATCATCTGTTCGAGATAGCGCCCACACAACAGGAAAAAGAGCAGCATCAACGCGGAATCGAAATAGGCATGGGTGGCGTGGGTCGCGGTCTCGAACAGCGACAGGCCAAGCGCCAGCACCACGCCGACCGAGATCGGAACGTCCATGTTGAGTTCGCCGCTGCGCAAGGCGCGAAGCGCGCTCTGGAAGAAAGGTTGACCGGCGTAAGCCGCCGCCGGCAGCGCGATCAATGCGGAAAGCCAATGAAATACGTCGCGCGTCTCCCGTGTCATGTCGGAGACGTTGCCCGACCAGACCGCAACTGACAGCAGCATGACGTTCATCCCGGCAAAGCCCGCCACGGAGAGGCACTTCAACAGCCATTTGGCGTGCCGGTTCTCGTCGGCTTCGACGCGCTCCGGCGCGAAGGGATGCGCGCGGTAACCGATCTTTTCCAGCGCCGCGACAATTTGAGCGGCAGCGATCTCATCCTCGCGCCAATCAACGGCAAGGCGACGCTGGGTGAAATTAAGCCGCGCGTCGATGACACCCGGCAATTTGTTCAAGCCGCTCTCGATCTTGCGGATGCAAGCGGCACATCCGACGCCCTCGACGGCAAGCGTCATATGGGCTGCGCCGCCGGCGTTATGTTCAACAAAACTCGAAAGATCGAGAACTTCGGCCATGGCTTCTCAGGAATGACTCACTTCAGGACGATGCGGTTGATGGAGCGAAACAGTTGATTGCCTTGCCGCGACAGTTCGATGACCAGGTCCCATTGTCCCGGCGCAAGCTCAGCGCGGCCGGCAAAATGGCCGGGCGCTTCCTCGGCGACGGCGACATCGCGATCGAGCCGCCGATCGATCGGCCGCTCGAACACCACCGACGCCGCCACTCCGGTCAGCGGCTTGCCGGTCGCATCGCTAGCGACGACCTCGAGATGCCTGGCGCCATCCGGCAACGCCGTGACCTTGGCATCGACGCGCCACCGCCGCTCGTCCTGCGCCTGCGCCATGGCGACATCGCGCTCGTACATGCGGCCGGCCTGATAGGCGCTGTCGGTATCGACGCCGCCGAAAGTGGACAGCGCTTCGTGAATCAGCACGCCATTGACGCCAAAGACCACGCCAAAGAAACCGAGCAAACATAGAAAAACCATGCGGCCGGTCACCCGCCGCGGCGGTTTTGCGGTGTAGCGCTCAATCTCGGCGTCCCAGTCGCGCATCGGCTACTCCGTCATGGCCCAAGAAAACGGTCGCTGGCGTTGGCCTTGGTACCGCCGGCCGAGACCGTGAAGGTCAGCGGGATCGAGGCTGCCGGCGCCAGCGGCTCATGGGTAGTGACCAGCACGCGCACCTCGCGGGTCTGGTCGGGGCCGACCTCGACAACCGGATTACCGCCGGCGCGCGCCTCGCTGCCGATGACCGTCACTTCGGCTTCAGACAAGCCCGAAACTTCGAGAGTGAAATTCTGGGTCTCGAGGGTCTTGTTGAGGATATGCACCGTATAGGCGTTGCGCACGGCACCGTCGGCCAGCCGCACGAACATCGGATTGCGGTCGTGGATGACGTTGACGCCGTCGTTGCGCCGTGTAGCCAGCGTGTAGCTCATTACGCCGCCAACCAGCGCGATGATGACCGCATAGAGCACCGTGCGGGTACGAATGATGCGATAGGACGGTGCTTTGCCCTGCTGCCTCGCCTTGATGTTGAGATCGGTGTCATAGGCGATCAGCCGCGTCGGGCGGCCAATCTTGGCCATCACCGCGTCACAGGCGTCGATGCACAGGCCGCATTGGATGCAGCCGAGATTGGGGCCGTTGCGGATGTCGACGCCGGTCGGGCAGACATGCACGCATTGCAGACAATCGATGCAGTCGCCGGCCAGTTCGCCATGGGCATGGAGCGCCGCGGCCTTCTTCAGCGACGCGCGCGGCTCACCACGATCGTAACGGTAGGTGACATTGAGTGCATACTCATCGGTAAGCGCCGCCTGGATGCGCGGCCATGGACACATGTAGACGCAGACCTGCTCGCGCATCCACCCGGCGAGCGCGTAAGTCGTGAAGGTGAGAATGCCGATGAACACATAGGCCGCGACCGGCGCCTGGAATGTCGCCAGCGATTTGACCAGGCTCGGCGCGTCGGCGAAGTAAAGAACCCAGGCGCCGCCGGTCCACCACGCCACCATCAGCCAGAGGAAATGCTTGAGCCCCGCGCGCGCCATGCGCTCGAGCGTCCACGGTTGGCGGTCGCGCAGCAAATGCTCGCGGCGGTCGCCCTCGCACCAACGCTCGATGGTCTGGAACAGGTCGGTCCACACCGTCTGCGGACAGAGATAGCCGCACCACACCCGGCCGGAGATGGCGTTCATCAGAAACAACGTCATCGCCGCAATGATGAGAAGGCCGGTGAGGTAATAGAACTCCTGCGGCCAGATCTCGATGAAGAAGAAGTAGAAACGCCGCGTCGGAAAGTCGATCAGCACTGCCTGGCCGGGGGCATTCGGGCCGCGGTCCCAGCGCACGAACGGCAGCAGGTAGTAGATGCCGAGCGTGACGATCATCACCTCCCACTTGACGGTGCGGAAGGCCCCGGTCACGCGCTGCGGATAGACCTTGGTGCGCGCTGCGTAAAGCGGCGGCTCATACTCTTCGGGCAGTTCGGGGAGCGCGCTGTCGGACGACGGCACCGTACGCTTCGCCTCTTCGACGAGCCCGGCCAACGCCGGCTGTTGCTGCTGCGGCAGGCTCGCGTCGCGCATTGCAAGCACGGTATCGCAACGGGGGCGCATCCGTCACTCTCCGCCGCCGAAAGTGTGGACATAGACCGTCAGCGCCTTGATGGTGACGTCGTCGAGCTTGGCGTCCCATGCCGGCATGACGCCGCCATGGCCATTCCAGACCCCGTCGATGATGGTTTGCAGATCTGGCCCATAGAGCCAGATCTGGTCGGTCAGGTTCGGCGCGCCGACCTCGCGGTTCCCCTTGCCCTGCGGGCCGTGGCAAACCGCGCAATTGTCGGCAAAGATCTTGGCGCCGCGGGAGAGATCGACGCCGGAAGTAGTCGACAGGTTCGATAGCGAGCGCACGTAGTTGGCGACCGTCACCACCTCGTCGCGCTTGAGCATGCCGTCGCGGCCGAATGCCGGCATCGAGCCCTGATGGCCCTGGTCGTCACCGGCGCGGGCGCCGTGCCGGATTGTCTGCTCGATCTGGGCAAGCGTTCCGCCCCACAACCAAGCATTCGCAGTGAGATTGGGATACCCTTTGGCACCGCCGCCACCGGAGCCGTGGCACGGTGCGCAATTGTCGGCAAAAGCGCGGCGGCCGAGCGCGCGGGCGAAGTCGAGCAGCTCCGGCGTGTTCTCGATTTCCGACAACGAGGCCTTGTCGAGCCGCGCCATCATCGGCGCTCGCTGCACCTGCAGCGCGGCAAGATCAGTCGCCACCGCCTCGCGCGAATGCCAATGCAAGACGCCGCTCGTCGAAGACGAGATCAGCGGCCATGCCGGATAGACGATCCAGTAGCCGATCGCCCACACGATGGTGGCGTAGAACAGCCACAGCCACCAGCGCGGTAGCGGCGTGTTGAGTTCGCGGATGCCGTCCCATTCGTGACCGGTGGTGCCGATCTTCGATTCGGGTTGATGCGAGGTCTCGGCCATCTCAATCCTCCCGCAGCGGCACGCGTGCGGACTCATCAAACTGCTTTTGCCGCGACGGCCACAGCGCGTAAGCGAGCACCACCACGAAGAGGGCGACGAAATAGATGAGTCCCCAGGTCTGGGCGAAATGCGAGAAAAAGGCGTAAGTCGGCGACACGATAGTCTCCTCAGCGGATATTGGCTTTGTCGTCGTAGAGCTTGAAATCGACCAGCGTGCCGAGCATCTGCAAATAAGCGATCAGCGCGTCGGCTTGCGTGATGCGGGCGGGATTGCCATCAAAATCGCGCGCCTGGGCTTTCGGATAGCGCCGAGCGAGGTCGGCGGCGTTGGGCGCGTCATTGGTCGCCTGGGTGCGCACGTCATCGAGCGCATTGGCGATCATCTCGTCGCTATAGGGCACGCCGAGCAGCGCCTGCACCTTCATGTCTTCGGCGACATGCGAATAGTCGAGCTCGTTGTCGAACAGCCATGGATAGGCCGGCATGATCGAGCCTGACACAACCGAGCGCGGGTCTTGTAGGTGATCGCGGTGCCAGTCGTCAGAATATTTACCGCCGACACGGGCAAGGTCGGGACCATTGCGCTTGGAGCCCCATTGGAACGGATGGTCATACATGCTCTCGGCGGCGAGCGAATAGTGCCCGTAGCGCTCGACCTCGTCGCGCAGCGCGCGAATCATCTGCGAGTGACACAGATAGCAGCCCTCGCTGACGTAGATGTTGCGGCCGGCGAGCTCGAGCGGCGTATAGGGCCGCATCCCAGCCGCGGTCTCGATGGTGCTGCGGATGTAGAACAGCGGCACGACTTCAACGAGGCCGCCGATGGCGATAACGAGCAGAATGCCGATCAGCAGCAGGATCGAGTTGCGTTCAAGCAGCCAGTGCTTCTGCCAGAGCGTGGTGGATATCGACATGTTCGATCCTCCTATTCGGCGGGCGCCAGGCTTGCGGCCGGCACCGGCGCCTCACGCGGATAGATCGTCCGCCACACGTTGTAGGCCATCAGCAGGGCGCCGATCAGGAACAGCGCGCCGCCGAGCGCCCGGATGACGTAGAATGGGTGCATCGCCTCGACCGTCTCGATGAAGGAATATTCGAGGAAGCCGAGATTGGTGTAGGCGCGCCACATCAGGCCTTGCAGGATGCCGGACACCCACATCGAGGTGATGTAGACGACGATGCCGATCGTGGCGATCCAGAAGTGCCAACTCACCAGCTTGAGTGAGTAGAGCGGCCGGTTCCACAGCCAGGGCACCAGGCAATAGATCGCGCCGAAGGAAATGAAGCCGACCCAGCCGAGCGCGCCGGAATGCACGTGGCCGATAGTCCAGTCGGTGTAGTGCGACAGCGAGTTGACTTCCTTCACCGACATCACCGGGCCTTCGAACGTGGCCATGCCGTAGAAGGCGACCGACAGCACCATCATACGCAGTACCGGATCGGTGCGCAGCTTGTCCCATGCGCCCGAAAGCGTCATCAGGCCGTTGATCATGCCGCCCCACGACGGCATCCACAGCATGATCGAGAAGGTGGCGCCGAGCGTCTGCGTCCAGTCGGGCAGCGCGGTGTAATGCAGGTGATGCGGGCCGGCCCAGATGTAGAGGAAGATCAGCGCCCAGAAATGGATGATCGACAGGCGGTAGCTGTAGACGGGCCGGTCGGCGCGTTTCGGAATGAAGTAATACATGATGCCGAGAAAACCGGCGGTGAGGAAGAAACCGACGGCGTTGTGGCCGTACCACCATTGCACCATGGCATCCTGGACGCCGGACCACACTACGTAGGATTTCGGCGAGAACAGCGACACCGGAACCGCGGCATTGTTGCCCAGGTGCAGCACTGCGATGGTGACGATGAAGGCGAGATAGAACCAGTTGGCGACGTAGATGTGCGGCTCGGTGCGCCGCATGATGGTGCCGAGATAGACCAGCAGATAGGTCACCCAGACGATGGTGAGCCATAGATCGGCGTACCATTCGGGCTCCGCATATTCTTTCGATTGGGTGATCCCGAGCAGATAGCCGGTGCCGGCGATGACGATGAAAAAGTTATAGCCGAGCACCACGAACCACGGCGCCAAGTCGCCGGCGAGCCGCGCCCTGCAGGTGCGCTGCACCACATAAAATGACGTCGCGATCAGCACGTTGCCGCCGAAGGCAAAGATGACAGCGGAGGTGTGCAGCGGACGCAAGCGTCCGAACGAAATATAGGAAAGGTCGAAATTGAGCGCCGGATACGCCAATTCGAGCGCAAGCCACAGACCGACCGTGAATCCGGCGATGCCCCAAAACACCGCCAGGATGGTCCCCAGCTTGACCGGACCCATATTGTAATTCGGCTTGCCATCGATCGTCAGCGGCGGCGCTTCCGTAACGCGCTCGAAGTAGCGATTGACGATCGCGAACACGGCGGCCACGCTCGCCGCGGCAAAAAGATAAGCGTGGAACGCGTATTCGGGCGTGTAGGCCTTCGCGGCGATCACGATCGACAGGAAAGCGAGAGCGGCGAAAGCGGAAGCCAAGCCGCCTTCTCCAAAAGTCATGTATTTTGGCATTGTCGATGATGGCATGATGGTAGAATCCGTAACGGCGGGAATGTCAAAGCCAATAAAACATCCCTGCGGGGTCTTGGCGTTGACCTAGATCAACCAGTTGAGAGCGGCGCATCACTCGACATCGTCCGCAGCGGAGGCGAACGCCGCCCTCTTCCCACGCGTAGGCGTCATAAAGGGCTAGCATTTTTCGATGGTTGGTCCGGAAGTTTCCGGAATAGAATATAAACAAGGCCCTTGAGATTGGGCCAAATCGGGAGGCGACCAAGATGACCAGGGTTCTGCTCGCGGCGCTGCTGTGCGCCGGATGGACGCTTCACGGCGCCGAACGCGCGAACGCTCAAGCTTACCCGAGCCGCGAACCGATCAAGGTCGTCGTCCCGTTCCCGCCGGGCGGTCCGACCGACGGCATGTCGCGCATCATTTCCGAGCGCCTTGGAACGGAGCTGGGCCAGGTCATCGTCACCGAAAATCGCGGCGGCGCCGGCGGCAGCGTCGGTGCCAAATTCGTCGCGTCCGCTGATCCGGACGGCTACACCATCCTCATGACACCAGGCGGATCGCTGACCACGGGGCCAGCCGTAAACCCCAATATCGGCTACGACCCGGCGAAGGTTTTCACGCCCATTTGCGAACTCATCGAGACGCCGTTGATCATCGCGGTCAATCCGAGCCTGCCGGTGAAGTCGATGGCCGAGCTTGTAGCCTACGCCAAGGCCAATCCGGGCAAGGTCAAATGGGGCTCGCAGGGCTTCGGCACGGCGCCGCATCTGCTCGCCGAATTGTTCAAGCTCGACGCCGGCGTCAACATCCTGCACGTGCCGTATCGCGGCACGGGGCCGCTCCTCAACGCCGCTCTGGCCAACGAGGTGCAGTTGATCGCCGATCCGAGCACGACCACCCTGCCTTACGTCCAGGACGGCAAGCTGCGCCCGATCGCCATTGCCGGCGACGTACGCGACCCGCAATTGCCCAACGTTCCTACCGTGGTCGAGGCGGGCTTCCCGAAACTACAGTCGCCGTTCTGGCTCGCGGTGGTGGCGCCGGCAGGAACGCCGCACGATATCGTTGACAAGCTCAACAGCGCCTTCCGCAAAGCGCTCGCCGCGCCGGAAACCCGCGCACGGCTCAATGCGCTCGGCGCCGAGAGCAAGGTCGGCACGCCGGAGGATCTTGACCACATGCTCACCGCGGAGCGCGCGAAGTGGACCGCCGTGGTGAAAGCGGCGAACATCAAGATGGAATGAAGCGCGGGCGCGCCCGTTACCCGAGCCTGCAAGTCCTCTCGCGCCGTATTGAGTTCAGTCATCATGTTCCGTCGTGATTCACCGACCGAGGCCGAGTTCCGCAGCGAAGTGCGCGCGTGGCTCGAAGCCAATCTCCCGCTCACGCTGCGCGGCTGCACCACGCGCCCGCCGCCCACGGAGCTGATGCCCTGGTATCGCACACTGTCGAAAAAAGGCTGGATCGCGCCGCATTGGCCCAAGCAGTACGGCGGCATGGGCGCCACGCTCAACGAACAGATCATCATGGTCGAAGAGCTGGCGCGCGTCGGCGCACCGCAAATGCCGGCGCAAGGCCTCAATCACATCGGCCCGATCCTGATCGAATTCGGCAGCGACGCGCAGAAGGCGCGGCATCTGCCGCCGATCATCGCCGGAACGGTGATCTGGGCGCAGGGCTATTCCGAGCCGGGCGCCGGCTCCGATCTCGCCAGTCTCGCCACCCGGGCCACGCTCCACGGCGACCACTTTGTGGTAAACGGGCAGAAGATCTGGACGACCTGGGGACATCATTCGGATTGGATGTTCGCACTGGTGCGCACCGACCCCGAGGCGCAGCCGCGCCACGCCGGCATCAGCTTCTTGCTGCTGGATCTGCACAGTCCCGGCATCAAGATCAGACCGATCAAGACCATCGCGGGCGACGAAGAGTTCAGCGAAGTGTTCTTTGACGACGTCGTCGTGCCCGCCGAAAACCTGGTCGGCAAGCTCAACGGCGGCTGGCGCATTGCCAATGCGCTGCTGGGGCACGAGCGTCTGGGCACCTCAAATCCGCAATTCGCACTGATGGCCCTGGAGCGCATCAAGACGATCGCGCGCGCTTCTGGCGTCATGGCGGATGCGGCGTTTCAGGACCGTCTCGCGGCGGCAAGCATCAATGTCACCGCGCTGTCGGCGCTGTTCAACCACGCGGTCGAGCTCACCAATCAGGAGAAAAGCCCGGGCCCGGAATCCTCGATCATCAAGATCTACGGCTCCGAGCTGCTTCAAGCGCTTAACGACCTGCTGATGGAAGCAGCCGGCGGCCACGCGGCGATGGAAAAGCCGGTCTCGACCGAGTTCGGTTCGGTGGATATCTCGACGTCCTACCTGCAGGTGCGGCGCGCGACAATCTATGGCGGCTCATCGGAAATCCAGCGCAACATCGTGGCGCGCCGCGTTCTGAACCTGCCGAGTTGATGGACCGTCATGGATCTCAATCTGACATCGGAGCAAATCCTTCTGCGCGACAGCGCCGCGAAATACATCGGCGCGGCAGGCCCGAAAGTCGCCCGCGGCTTTCGCCATCGCGACCCCGGCTTTGCGCCGGAGCGGCTGCGGCAGGCGGGAGAACTCGGCTGGCTCGGCATCCTGGTTCCGAGCTCCGTCAACGGTCTTGGCCTGGGTCTCACCGAACTTGCGTTGGTGCTTGAGCAGGCCGGACAGGGACTGGTCTGCGAGCCGATCGGGCTTGCGGCCATCTCGGCAGCCGCGCTGGCGCAAGGGCATGCGCCGCATCCGATGCTCGAACCGGTAATGACCGGCGACGCCCTGGTGGTACCGGCGCTGCAGGAAAGTGCCCATAACCATCTGCTGGAGCCGCACACCCAAGCGGAAGGATCGAATGGATCGCTCCGCCTGACCGGAACCAAGAGTTTCGTTGTCGCCGATGGCGCCGACGGCTTTCTGGTCAGCGCCAACGGCCGCGACGGGCCTGCGCTGTACTATGCAGCCCGAAACGCACCCGGTTGCCGGTTGTCGGCGGCCGAAACCGTGGACGGCCGCAGACTCTCCACTCTCAACCTCGATAATGCGCCCGCCGATCTCGTTCCACCGCGGCAGTCGTCGCGCAGCGCGGTGGAAGCACTGAACGACCTGGCGCTGATCGCGCTCTCCGCCGAATTGCTGGGGGTGATGGCGAAGACGCAGCAGCTCACCTTCGACTACCTGCGCATCCGCAAGCAATTCGGCAAGCCGATCGGCAGCTTTCAGGCGCTGCAGCACCAGGCGGTCAACATCTATATCCGCACCGAGACGACGCGGTCGCTGCTATATCAAGTCGCCGCAAACAGCGATCCCTACCGCATCGATCCGGCGCTTGCCGCCGCCGTGAAAGCCAAGGCCTCCGAAGATGCGCTGTTCGTAACTCAAGCCTGCATCCAGCTCCACGGCGCGATTGGCTTCACCGATGAGCATGAAATCGGTCTTTATCTCAAGCGCGCGATGCTGTTGTCGTCCCTCTTCGGGAACGCGGCGGCGCAACGCCGCCGCTATGCCAAAATGACCGACCTGACGGTGTAGATCAGCAAAGCCGCGCAGGTGAAATCCGGCAACAATCGTCGTCACGCAACGGGGCCGATATGCTCCGTTGAATCAGGAGAAGTCAGCAGTCATGAGCGAAGAGCAAACGGTCACCTACGAACTTGACGGCGAGATCGCGCTGGTCGGATTGAACCGCCCCGACAAGCGCAATTGCTTCAACCCGACGGTGATGACGCAATTACGCGAGGCCATCGAGCGGGCCGGCCAGGAGGCCAAATGCGGCATCATATTCGGCCATGGCGACAATTTCTGCGCCGGGCTCGATCTGCGTTGGGCCGCGGAAAACTGGAAAGCCGGGCGCTCGCAACGGCTGCCCTTCCCGTTCAACCGCCACACCTATTTCGAGGAGATGGCGCGCGGCAACATCCCGTTCATCGCGGCGCTGCACGGTGCGACGCTCGGCGGTGGGCTCGAAACCGCCGCCGCCGCGCACATCCGCGTCGCCGACGAGACCGCGTTCTTCGCCCTGCCCGAGGGAACGCGCGGCATCTTCATCGGCGGCGGCGGCTCGGTGCGGGTCGCGCGCCTTCTTGGCTTCGCGCGCATGCAGGACATGATGCTGACGGGCCGGGTGCTCAGGCCCGACGAGGCCGAGCGCTACGGCATCGTGCAGTATGTCGTGCCGAAGGGACAGGCCATGGCGAAGGCGAAGGAGCTCGCCCTGAAAATATGCCAGAACGCGCCACTGTCGAATTTCGCCATCACCAACAGCCTGCCGCGGCTTCAGGACATGTCCTACGACGACGGGCTTTTCTTCGAACGCATGGTGGCCGAATACACCCGCAGCCCGGAGTCGATCACGCGGCTCAATCAGTTCCTCGACAAGACCGCACCGCGCGTCCGTATGCCGGAATGAGCGTCGGAATAATGCATTCAGGGAGAACGCAGCAATGAGCTTACGCGA
>Ga0335085_10001835_pt1 | contig 42405 bp, 35 predicted proteins | sample Lox_Sample_45_FD_206712 | JGI IMG/M metagenome (GOLD analysis project Ga0335085, IMG submission 206712) | Soil microbial communities from Loxahatchee National Wildlife Refuge, Florida, United States - Lox_Sample_4.5 | ecosystem: Environmental > Terrestrial > Soil > Wetlands | place: USA... | reverse complement strand
AACCTGCCGGAAGAGCAGCTTTGGAAGGACCCCGGCGCCTTCCTCTGGAGGAAACTGGCGGACGGCGTCTGGCGCGACGCCAACGGACGGGTATCATACGGGGGATGGAACGGAACAATCATCACGGATCCCGCCGCGCCCCACTTCCAGGCATACCTGCTCAACCAAGCGCGGTGGCACAACCAGAAAATCCCGGACGCCGGTGGAATCTGTATGGACCGCATGTGGTGGGCGAGCGGCAGCCTGCAAGGAAAGTGGGCGATGGAAACCGTGAACTTTGGCGGCGACGACGGCGTGGGTTGGTACCAGGGGCTCGCGGGGCGGCACTTCAGCGAGGCTTTCAAGGAATTCCTTTCCCAACTCGGCCCGGTAATGCACGACGCAGGCAAGGTCATCTTTTACAACCCCTGCATGGCGTACCGGTTGGAGTGCTACCGCGACGTCGATGGTTTTTTCGATGAAGCATGGCCCGAGAACGTGAAGGGGGGCTTTCCCAACTTGAACGGGGTAGCGTTGCTTGCTGTTCGCAAGCCCGCGACGTTGTGGACGTCCGATGGAAGTTTGATCAAACACGACCCCGACTCTTTTTTCCAGCGCCACCTGCTCATGGGTGTGTACCCCTCCGCGCCCCACCCGCAGAACGATCACCTGATTCAGCCTGACCCTTCGGTGGACGCGGAGTACGCGGTCTATGGCCCTCTCATGGATGCCATGCGCGGGAAGAAGTGGGTGCTCGCACCACATTGCATCGCGGTCGAAGGGGGCGAGGCCAAGGCAAATTTGTTTGCCGTTTCAGGCGGGTATGCCGCGCCGGTAACCTTCGGACCGCGGGAGGGAACGGTGAAGGTCATCATGCGTAATCTGCCCGGCCTTACAGAAGAGGTGCATTGGGAAGAGCTTCTTCCCGGCTCACAACAGCCACAAACCTTGCCGGCAACTTTCAAGGATGGGGTGCTGGAACTGCAGGTCCCGCTGAAGCGCGGGTGCGCAATGCTGCGAGTCGTGAACGCGAGTCGAGGCGACCGGTAACTCCTCCCCCTCGTCTATGGCGGGAGAGAACGTGGCCCGTCTGCGCCGGCGGGCGAAACCGTAACTGAACGGCAAAGGGTGAATGTAAGTAACCGCACGTCCACAAATTCTGCTCCGCCGCAAGGGAGGGAAAGCAAATGCTCAGAAGGACATGCCTGGGAACCCTGGTAGGGACTGCCACCTCATTGGCGAAGGCATCCTATCCACGTAGCCTGGAGCCGTCTCTGGCTGATAATGGCTTAGGTTCTACTCAAAAGGTGGCCGCAGGGAGCAAAGGAAACAGCTATTTCTTCAACGTGGCCGATTTTGGCGCCACCGGCGATGGCAATCATCTTGATACGGGAGCAATCCAAAAAGCGATTGACACTTGCTCTGCCCGGGGAGGTGGGACCGTAATGCTCCCAAAGGGTGACTATCTAAGCAAGACACTCATCTTGAAAAACAATGTGACCCTGCACCTGGCTGCCGATGCTCGGATCTTGGGGACAAGTAAAACCGAGGATTACAAACCCTACGGATGCATCTTCTACGCTAAGGATGCCCACAATATTGCCCTGGCCGGAGAGGGGGTCGTCGATGGGCGGGGAAAGGGAGTGCCGGGAGAATGCGGCTCCGCCGTCTGCGATCGTTACAAAATCATACACTTTGACCGTTGCAGGGACGTTTTGATCACCCGTGTGACGCTGAAAGACCCTGCAGAATGGTGTACCCACCTTTCTGAATGCGAAGAAGTCAGAATCGAAGGAGTGCAGGTTCATGGCTTCATTAACGCCAATAATGACGGTTTTGACATCGACAGTTGCCAAAACGTGTTCATCTCGGACTGTCACATAAAATGTGGCGACGACGCCATCGCGCTGAAGACGAACAGCACCCTCCCCTGCCGGAATATCACGGTGACGAACTGCGTTCTCTCAACGCGGTGGGCGGCCTTTCGTTTCGGTCCCGAAGCCAGAGGTAACTTCGAAGAAATCACGGTTTCGAATTGTGTCATACACGACACCTTCGGTTGCGGCATCAAGCTACAAATGAACGAAGGCGCCCAGATGAAGAACATTGTCTTTAACAATCTCGTCATGGAGAATGTGACGGGGCCAATTTCGTTGCGCCTGGCCAACTGGGTTTCGGGCTCAATACCGAGAGAGGGGAACGAAAGCCGGCCGATCGGGACCTTTCAGAATGTTCTCTTCAGCAACATCCGCGCCCGGATCGCCGCAAACTCCCAACCTGAACTATACAATGCCGGAAAGCCATACTCAGGAGAAGAGAAATCCTGCATTTCCATCACCGGATTACCCGGCCATCCCATCGAGGGGATTGTCTTGAGTGACATCCGGATAACCTTTCCCGGCGGCGGCACGGCCGAGGAGGCGGCACGGCGCACGGTGCCCGATTTGCCCGACACCTATCCAGAATACTTCATGTTCGGGGTCCTGCCCGCTTACGGTCTCTATGGGCACCACGTCAAGGATCTATCACTAAATAACGTACGGTTTGACGTTGCCTCACCCGATATACGGCCCGCCATTGTGTGTGATGACGTCGAGGGCTTGGACCTTGCGGATTTCGAGGCCCAGGGGAATGAAAAAGCCGAGTGCCTCATCCGGCTCCAAAAGACGCGCCAGGTTTTCATCCATGGATCTCGCCTTGTCCATGCCAGCCCGACCTTCCTGCGTGTCGAGGGGAGCGAAAGTCGTGAGATTGGATTGAGCGGCAACGATCTTCGTCAGGCAAAAAGGTCGATTGACCTTGGAGAAGGCGCTCCCCACGATGCTGTGCAGATGGTGGCGAATCTAGAGGTGAAATGAATCGGCATTGCCGCGGCGAGGATTCGCTGGCGGCATGCAGCCCAGGATGAATCGGGTCGCATTCATATTACTGCTCAGGGTTGCCACATGCACGAGCGGGAACGATTTCGCAGGGAGGAATATCATGGCAAAGAAGTTTGCACTCGTGTTGGCGTTGTCGCTGCTGGCGGGTTCGTGGTGTGTTGCAGCCCCCGCTTCGCTCGCCGTAACCTCACCCGACGGTAAGCTTACGGTTTCTGTCGAAGTAAAGTCCAATCCGCAACCCTATCTGCCGGGGGAGCGCCTCTACTATCAAATCGCTTATCAAGGCGCGGCCATTCTCCGCGACTCACCGATGGGCCTGGATTTTATCGGTGCGCCACCCTTGGACCACGACTTTCAGGTGACGGGCAGCACCCCTGCTTCATATGACGAAACCTGGGAGGATGCTTTTGGGGCCAGGCGCGTAGTGCCCGACCACTACAATCAGTTGACCCTTTCGTTGCAGGAAACAGGAGCACTCCAGCGGCGCCTGGACATCATCTTTCGCGCCTACAATGAAGGCATCGCTTTTCGCTATTCCTTACCCAAGCAGGGCAGCCTGGAGAAGTTCACCCTTTCCGCGGAAAACACGGGATTTTATTTTGCCCGGCTCGCCACCGCTTTTGCTTCGACCTCCAGCCGTTTTCTCAACGGCTATGAAACTCAGTTCTTCCCCGTGGATGTGAACCTCATCAAACCGACTGCCATGGCAGTGCTGCCGATGCTTGTCCAGTTGTCGGGAGGCCCATGGCTGGCGATTCTGGAGGCCGATTTGCGGGATTACCCGGGAATGTACCTGGGAGGGGTCCTGGGCGTTCCTGACTCCCTCACCAGCAAACTCGCACCGCTTCCCGACGAGTTCTATGAGAAGCAATTCAAGCTCATCTATTTCACCGCTGCGGAGGCTGTGAGGGGAGCGACGCCCGCCTCGACGCCCTGGCGAATTGTCCTGGTCGGTCCCCAACCCGGGTCGCTGATCGAGCATGACTACCTGGTGCAGGATCTAAACCCTCCCAACGCTCTCTCCGACATTTCATGGATTCATCCCGGCAAGGCTGCATGGAGTTGGTGGTCAGGGGACTTTGACAGCAACGTGGATTTCAAGCCCGGCATGAACACGGCCACGATGAACCATTACACGGACTTTGCCGCCGAACACCATTTGCAATACATGCTGATCGACGCGGGGTGGTCGGCCGAGAACGATATTACCCGGACGATACCAGCTATCGATCTTCCCAACATCATTGAGCATGGGCGTGCCCGCGGCGTCGGAGTGATCCTCTGGCTGCACTGGGAGGCGCTAAAGAAACAGATGGATGTAGCCTTACCCACCTACGAGAAGTGGGGCATCGCGGGGTTGAAAATCGACTTCATGAATCGGGACGATCAGGAGATGGTCAACTTTTACGAAGAAATGGCCCGCATGGCTGCGGCGCACCATTTGGTGGTGGACTGGCATGGCGCTTATAAGCCCACCGGTTTGGCTCGCACTTATCCCAATGTGCTGAACTTCGAAGCCGTCCAAGGGATGGAATACAGCAAGGGTTCCGACTTGACCACGCCGGAGCACGACGTAACCATTCCATTTACGCGTATGCTGGCTGGACCCATGGACTACACCCCGGGATGCTTCAACAATGCCACGAAGGCCGGGTTTAAAGCCCGTGATATTCAGCCCATGTGCCAGGGTACACGCGCTCACCAACTGGCCATGTTTGTCGTGTTTCTGAGTCCGCTAGAGATGCTTGCCGACTATCCCGAATCGTATGACCATCACCCCGGCATGGAGTTCCTCGATAAAGTGCCGACAGTCTGGGACGAGACTCGAGTGTTGAACGGTGAACCCGGAAAGTACATCACCCTCGCGCGCCGGCACCAAAACATCTGGTACCTCGGAGCCATGAGCAACTGGGACGACCGCGATTTGCAGATTCCCTTGAGCTTCCTGGGTCCCGGAACCTACGAGGCCGAACTCTTCGCGGATGGCGCGGACGCAGACAGCGTGGCCACGAGCTTGCAGATCAGCAAGAAGCGTGTTTCGGCAGGGGAAACCTTGCACGTCCACCTTGCTTCGGGTGGCGGGTATGCGGCCATCTTCACCCCGGTGAAATGAGTTCGTCGTCGTGATCCGTAGGTTTCACCTGCCGCTCAAGATATTCCTCCCCTTCGGGGAGAGAGGACTGTGCGGTTCGCGAACCGCCCCTAATCATCCGTTTCACGCTGTACCAAGAAGGAGGTCAACTAATAATGAACCGACGCGACTTTATAGGAGTGGGCACTGCTGCAACCCTACTGAGCACAACAGAGTTTTCCATTGCTGGTAAGGCGCAAGATGCCGGAGAAGGCAAACCAGCAGCCAACAAGAATCCGGTGAAAGCTTACAGCCGCTTGGCTCGACTTTCACCCGGGAGCATCGCGCCTTCGGGTTGGCTGCTCCAGTACGCTCAGATCAACGCGGATAGCTGGATTCTCGATTATGCGCGACACCGTGATCCCGGGGTGTATTCGGAATACTCGCACCGGTCAAAGACCCCGCATCCGGTGTTTAATGAGAACAATGAAACGATAGATTTTTGCGGCTACATCGCCTATTTCGGGTCGGCCCTTATTCACTATGCGCAATTACTTCCCCAGAGCAAGATCGCCCAGGAAGCCGATTCGTGGGTCAAGAGCGTGCTCGCCGCCCAGGATTCCGATGGCTACCTGGGAGGATTCGAGCCCCACGCGCGCTGGCAACACTGGCTGGAGATCTGGGCGCTGGCGCTCGTCCTGGACGCGCTGCTTTATCGCTATGAGGCCACCGGGGATGCATCGTTGCTGAATGCCTCGGAGCGGGCCCTGCAGGTGGTGATGAAGGCCTGGCGCGAGCCCCCTCCCATGTTCGCTCCCGCAACCTTCTCCGGCGAGGGAATTTTCCTGGTAGGAACGGCATGCAAGTTATATGCCTTCACGGGACAGCCATCTTACTTGAGCTTTGCCCGGGACGTCCTCAAGCGTTGCGGAAAGACGCAAGCATATCTCCGTGGCGGCGATGCAGTCGTGCACGAGCACGCCGTCATCGCCAGCGACGACGTGCCGGCTCCGGCAACCCTCTACGAATACGCGGGCGATCCAGAGCTCCTTAAAGCCAGCGAGGCTGGGTGGAAGATGATGCAGCCTTACCTATCCGTCGATGGAACGCCCCAGGGCAACGAGATGATCTTTCATACGGGGTCGCGAGCGAATGGCGAACACTGTGGCGCGGTAAATTGGCTGGCTGCCAATCAAATCCTGGCGCGGATGACGGCAGAGACAAAGTACGGTGATGCTGCCGAGCGTGCATTCTTTAACGGGTATCCCGCCGCCAAGAGCCCGGATGGCAATATGGTGGGTTACATGCACAGCCCGAACCAACTCGTGGCCACGGAGTGGAGCGCTCCGCATGACAATGACGGCGATCTGGACTGGTGGGCTTCCCGGCAACATTTTTCATCCGCGCACGAACCCCTCTGCTGCAACTCCAATGGACCGAGGGGAATTCCGTTCTACGTTGAGTCCATGGTCCTGCGATCTGAGGGCGGACTGGCGGTAGTGTGTTACGGTCCCTGCAACGTCAGCACCACGCTCCCGCAAATTGGACGCGTTGTGGTTCAGATGGACACGGCTTATCCCTTCGAGGATGAAGTCCGTGTGAAGGTTGATCCGGAAAGACCCGCAACATTTGCTCTGAAGTTTCGAATCCCGGGCTGGTGCCTGGGAGCAAGAGTTGAAGCCAACGGCGTCCAAACTCAGCCGAAACCTAAACCCGGCACTTTTGTAACCCTCGAGCGAAAGTGGGAGCCTGGAGATAGGGTCACGCTACAATTTCAGAATCAAATTCGACTGGTGTGGCGACGGCGGCCGGAGTTCCACATCCGAGTTCAATGCGCAGCCGTCGAACGCGGACCCTTGGTTTATGCCCTGCCGGTTCAGGAAGACTGGCGATCATTCGTAGCGCCCGCTCACGGACCGGGTCAGGACGTGAAGAGTTGCCGCATCCTTCCCAAGGAAGGGACAGCCTGGAACTATGCCCTGGTTATTGACCGGGATCATCCGCAGCAGAGCCTTAGCTTGCGGAAACTTGCTGTGCCGGAGGATGCCCAGCCGTGGGGACCCCATCCACCTGTCGGGTTGGAAGTGAAAGCTCGCCGTGTGCTCAATTGGCAGATGGAAGGAGACGCCGAACACCCGAAGACTCCTGGGTTTCCTTTCAATCCCATGAAGCTCTCGGACGAAGTGGAAACCGTCACCCTGGTGCCCTTCGGTACCACGCGTCTGCGCATGGCGTTTTTGCCGGTCATTCCGGGTTAATGTCGTAGCAGGTGTAGCGCGGACCCGTTCGGTAAGGCCGCGCCGCCGTTCCTCGACCTGGGTTTCAGCCCTCGTGGGTAGCCGCAGCGCTGTCAGTGTTCAGGATGACAGCACGGAAGTGCCGACCTGAGGGTCGGTGCTACGTTTATCCGCAGCGGGAGGCAGGAAGAGGGCTTCAGCATTTAGAAAGTCTTCAACAGTTGGGAGGAATGCATTATGAGCCAGCACAAACTGAAAGCAGGCGCTGCTCGAGGTGGAGAAAAAACGACCATGAGCCGGCGCAGGTTCGTCGGCGTGGCCACAGCGGCGACTCTGCTCGGCGGGGCAGGCAGTCCCGGCAAGGGCGCGCCGACGCCACCACACCCCACCGCGAGCGTTGCAACGTTATTCAGTCAGTTTACGACCCTGCCGACCAAAAGCATCGTGCCGGGTGGCTGGTTGCTGCGCTACGCGCAAATCAACGCCGACGGTTGGGTTCGGAAGTACGCCCAGGACGCCATGCCATCAGTCTGGGGGCGGTATGTGCACCGCACTTCGAATCCCGACCTGGGATTTACGGACCATGATGAATGGATTGACGCCCCGGACTATGGTGCATACTTCGGAGACGCGCTGGTCCATTATGGCGGGATCTTTCCTGATTCCGCAGTGGCTGCGGAAGCGCAAAAGTGGGCGGCGCAGTTGGTGGCATCGCAGGATGCGGACGGCTACATCGGAGCATTTGCTTTCAAAGCCCGGTGGCAGTGCTGGCTGGAGATTTTCCATCAGTCGCTCCTGCTTAACGCTTTGCTTTTCCGCTATGACCTGACCGGTGATAGCGCTGTGCTCAGCGCCTGCGAGCGGGCCGCAAACCTCATTCTGCAAGCCTGGGCGCATCCGCCCGCAAACATCAGAATGGGCATCTTCAGTGGCCATGGGGCAGTCATCGTGCGCACGATGGGGAAGCTGTACGCCGCCACCGGCGAGGACCGCTACCGCCAATTCGGAATGAGCGTGTTGGAACGGTATGGGCGCACCAAGAATTATCTTGCCGGAGGCGACGCGATCGTGCACGACCACAACGCCGTCGCCACCGAGCACGTCGGACTTCCCGCGGCGGTTTACGAATACACCGGCAAACCCGAACTGCTAAAGGCCAGTCAAGCGGGATGGGAAATGATGCAACCGTATTTATCCGTGGACGGGACGCCCTACGGCAATGAAATGATTTTCAACGTAGGATCGCGGGCAAATGGTGAACATTGCGGCGCGGTGGAATGGATCATCACCAGCCGCGACCTCTCACGCATCACCGGAGCGGCAAAGTATGCCGACGCCGTGGAGCGGGCGATGTTCAATGGTTATCCGGCTCCCAAGAGTCCGGACGGTTTGGCGGTGGGATACATGCACTCACCTAATCAATTGGTCGCCACCGAATGGAGCCAACCCCACGACAACGACGGGGATGTGGACTGGTGGGCTTCCCGGCAACATTACTCCACCGCCCACGAACCCCTTTGCTGTAACTCCAATGGGCCGCGCGGAATCCCGTTCTTCATCGAATCCATGGTGCTGAAGTCGGGGAAAGGTTTAGCCGTCTCTTGCTATGGACCGTGCAAGGTTACGGCGAAGCTGCCCGAAGCGGGACAAGTCACGCTCACACTCGACACAGAATATCCCTTTGAAGACGAGGTCCGCGTCATTGTAGATGCTGAGCGGGCAGTGTTGCTTCCGCTTCAGTTCCGCATTCCCGGCTGGTGCACCTCTGCGGTGGTGGAGGTCAACGGCGCAGGATCGGGAGCCTCAGCTGCGCCGGGCAGTTACGCCACAGTCGAGAGGGTCTGGAACCACGGCGACAAAGTCGCCCTCCGGTTTGTTAACCCGATTCGTGTTTTGTGGCGGAAGAAACCAGAGTTTGGAATTCGCACCCGATGCGCAGCAATTGAGCGAGGCCCTCTCGTGTTTAGCCTGCCGGTCGCTGCGGACTGGAGGCCATTCGTACCGCCTGCGCATGGCCCGGGCGAGAACATCAAGGCCTACCGCCTTTTTCCCAAGGATGCCGCCTGGAACTACGCACTCATTATCAACGAGGATCATCCTGAAACGAACTTGACTCTCCGCAAGTTGCCAGCCGTGGCGGGCAGTCGACCCTGGGACTCGAACCCGCCGGTCGGATTGGAGGTAAAGGCCCGACGTGTCCTGAATTGGCGCATGGAGGGGGAGCCCGAGCATCCGAAAACACCCGGACTTCCGTTCAACCCTATGCAGCTTTCCGAGCAGGTTGAAACCGTGACCCTGGTGCCGTTCGGCGCAACCCGGTTGAGGATGACGTATCTACCGATTATCCCGGCCTGAGGAGACGATAGTATCGTACGGGGGTCCCGCCCGTGGGGAGGGGCACACCATGGCGTGCCCCAGCAATCCCCGGCGGTCAGAGGCAGCCGCTACAAACCCAGGTTTTCACACAGTCCTTACAGGGTGTTGAGTTGAGCCTTCAAATCACAAAGAAAGCGGGCTGCCGCGAGGCCGTCCGCTATGCGGTGGTCAAGTGTGAGCGTTGCGGCCATGACGGGTTGCCAGGTTAATGCTCCCTTGGCATCACGACGGGGCTGATCGACAACCGCCCCCACCGAAAGGATGGCGGCCTGCGAAGGCACGATGATCGCCGTGAACGACTCAACGCCAAACATTCCGAGGTTGCTCAGGGTGAAGGTTCCCCCCGACATATCCTCTTCCGAAATCTGTTTCCTCTGGGCTTTGGCGGTGAATCGCTCGGTGGCGGCGGCGATACCCTCAATGCTTAGTTGATCGGCGTGGCGGATGACTGGCAGATAAAGCCCCTCGTCAGTCCCCAGGGCGAACCCAATGTTAATTTCCCGGCGGCGCAGAGAGTCGCCTTCCAACTGCGAATTCAGGTCAGGGTACCGCGTCAGCGTCCGAGCAGTTGCAAATATAATCAGGTCGTTGAGGGATACGAGCATTCCCGCCCCTTGGAGGACGCTCTTCTTCCGCAATGCCGCAGCCATCTCCATGCTCATGGTGACGCTGAAATCGGGTATCCCCTGTTTGCTGCGCTCGACGCGGCGGCCAATCGCCCGTCGCATGGGAGAAAGCGCAACCACCTCCCCGCTCCTCGCCAGGGGCACCGCCTCCTTCGTCGCAGCGGCTCGCAATACATCGTCTTTTTCAATCCGCCCGTCCGGGCCTGTTCCCTGAACCGCTGTCAAATCGATCCCTTTTTCCTGGGCCAAACGGCGGGCAAGGGGTGAGGATTTTACTCTCTGCTCGTTTCCTCTGGCGGTAGCTTGCGGCGTGGCGGGCTCGGCGGCACGCGCAGCGAGCGCCGAGCCGGGATGAGAAATACCTTGGATGAAGCCGGCGATTTCATCCGGCGATTCGGTGCCATCACCCAAGACCGCAATTGGGGTGGTGGCGGGAACCGTCTCGCCCGCGAGGTAGAGGTAGCGGAGAAGTAAACCTGTCGCGGGCGCTTCCACGTCCATGGTGGCCTTGTCCGTTTCGATCTCGAGCAAGACCTCTCCTGTCACGACACGCTCTCCCGGTTGCTTCTTCCAGGAGATGATCTTACCTTCCTCCATCTCTGCCCCGGTTTTCGGCATGATGACTTGGCTGAGCGACACGAGAGTCAGTCCCTATCTGGATTTCCGTTCTATGCGTGAACTGCCCAATGGCGCGCGGCCCACACAGTTTCGACAATGCGGTGCACGGAGGGGATGGTTTCCTGCTCGAGCACGCGCGCAAAGGGGATCGGCGTATCCTTGGCGCTGATGCGGATGGGAGGTAAATCAAGAAGTTCGAAGCAATGCTCGGCAACCCGGGCCACCACTTCAGCAGCGATCCCGCACTGGGGATAACCTTCCTCAACGTACACGAACCGGTTGGTTTTCTCGACGCTAGCTTGTATGGCCTCGAAATCCATGGGACGGAGGGTGCGCAGATCGATGACTTCTGCTTCAATTCCCTTCTTGGCCAGTTCCGTCGCCGCATCCAGGCAATTCAGCACCTGCCGGGAGTGCGACACGAGGGTAATGTCCTGTCCTTCACGCTTAATTTCCGCCTTCCCCAGCGGGATCAAGAACTCAGGATCTCCAGGAACATCCCCTTTGTTGTTGTAGAGGAGCTTGTGCTCGATGAACATGACCGGGTTGTTATCGCGAATCGCGGATTTCAGCAGGCCCTTCGCATCACGCGGCGTCGCCGGCATGACCACTTTCAAGCCCGGCACGTGGGTGAACCACGCTTCCAGGCTCTGTGAGTGCTGCGCGGCGTAACCCTTGCCGGCTCCCGCTTGAGAGCGAATGACCAGCGGCACCTGGGTTTGCCCGCCCAACATATATCGAACCTTGGCGACCTGGTTCAAGATCTGGTCCATGCAAACGCCGGAGAAGTCGATGAACATCAGCTCGGCAATCGGACGTTGTCCGGTGAGCGCCATGCCCAGGCCGGAGCCGATAATCGCCGCTTCGCTGATGGGGGTATCGATCACACGGCCCGCTCCAAATTCCTCAAACAAGCCCTTGCTGGCGCCCATGGCGCCGCCGAACTTGCCCACATCCTCGCCGATCAGAACGACACGTTCATCCCGGCGCATTTCTTCCGCCATGGCTTCAATAATCGCTTCCCGATAAGTTCTCTCAGCCACGTCACTCCTCGGTATAGACGTAAAGGCTTGACTCCGCTGCCTTGGGGTCAGGGCTGGCTTCCGCAAATGCGACGCCCGCTGCTACTTCCTTTTCAATCTCTTGATCAACTTCCACGAGTTCTGCCTCCGAACCCGCTCCCTCGGAGATCAACTTCATCCGGTAACCGGCCACTGGGTCCCGCTTCCACCAATTCTGCTCTTCCTCGCGCGTGCGGTAGGGGCGATGGTCAGAAGCTCCATGCCCAAAGTACCGGTAAGTTCGAACTTCGAGCAGCGTGGGGCCTTCACCGGCGCGAGCCCGGGCCACCGCTTCCGTGGCGGCCGCTCGCACTGCTTCCACATCCATACCGTCCACTGTAACTCCCGGCATCGCATAACCCTTGGCGCGGTCGGACAGCATCGGTGTGGCAGAGACCTTCTCGATCGGAGTGGAAAGCCCATAAAGATTGTTTTCACACACCCAGACAATGGGGAGGTGGAACGCCTTCGACATGTTTAAGGCTTCATGAAAAGTTCCCTGGTTCGTAGCGGCATCACCGAAGAAGCACACTACCACCTGCCGGGTCCCACGCTTCCGGATGGACAATCCCGCGCCTAAAGCGATCGGTAACCCCGCCCCCACAATGCCATTTGCCCCCAGGTTTCCTCGCGAAACGTCGGCGATGTGCATCGACCCGCCCCGGCCGCGGCAATACCCGGTTTCCTTGCCGAATAATTCCGCATACATCTTTCCCATTTCCGCGCCCTTGGCCAGGCAATGCCCGTGGCCCCGGTGCGTGGAAAGAATATAGTCGTCCGCATTCAAGGTGGAAATGACCCCTGCCGCGGACGCCTCTTCCCCAATACAAAGATGAGGTGACATTCCAGTCAATCGCCCGGACTTGTAGAGGGCGTGAGTCGTTTCCTCGAACTTGCGGATGCGGAGCATTTGCCGGTAGAGCGATTTACGAATCTCCGGACTCAGGTTTGAACGTGTGTTCACCATGTATGAAACCGCCTCTGCGGCATTTCCTACCCTACAAGCACTTGCCGGTTCTGAACCAGACGCTTCAACTCATCAGCGATCATGTGATTGATCATCAGGTGGACGTCCTCTACCTGGACCATCTTTTGGCACGGGACAATGATATTGATGTCGGCAATGGCCCGAGCCTTGCCGCCTTGAAAACCACTGTAGCAGATTGTGGTCGCCCCGATTTTCTTGGCTTCCTCAAATGCTAACAGGATATTTTTGGAGTTGCCGCTTCCCGAAATGCCAATGACGACGTCACCAGGTTTTACCCAGTTGGCCACCTGCTCGCTGAATATGTAGTCATAGCCAATGTCGTTTCCGATGCCGGTAACAAAGGATACGCTATCGTTCAGGCACATGGTGCAGAATCGCAAATTATCAGCCACCACGGCTTTCTTGTCGTCTGAACTGATTGTGTGCTTGGCAAGGTCGTTGATCATATGAGCGGCGGTATTGGAGTGGCCACCGTTCCCCATGGTGAAAATACGGCCCCCCCGCTGACAGCTTTGCCACAGGACGTCGACGGTCTGGGAAATGGCATTCCAAGGGAGATTCTCCAGAACTTTTTGCAATTCGCGTGTGTAAGCTTGTAGATTCGCACGATGATCCATAAGCAATACTCCCGTATAGAACTAGCTTAGACCATACCGTTGTTTGAGGGCGGTCTTGAGGGCCGTAAGTCTCTTGGACTGAGCAACGCCGTAAAGCGTCTGAGCGTGCCCGCCGGGGCTTTCGGCCAGTGCGGGCGCCTCGCCCGATCGCCACAAGTCCACCGCTTCCCTCATCGCTTGAGCACCCAGCTTGGCATCCGGGTGGCCGTCCGCGTCCAGTATCGAATTGATAGCCGAGCCCGCCAAGTATAGCGCCTGCCCTGGGGGAAGTGTTTTCGCCACATCCGCCAGGTTTAGGATGATGTTGCCCTGATCCAGACCGCCCGCCCTTGCAATCATGACCGGTTTGATGTGCCCAGCGGGTTTCGTCAAAGCCTCCTCACACTTCCGCCACTCCAGCCCTTGGGGCCGCAGCAAGGGTTCGCTCGAGGTCAGGGGTGCAGTTTGCCGGAAGTCAATCCCATCCAGGCGCCCCAAGAAATCCAGGACTTCCCGCCAAACGGCGTTCGTGCGGGTGGAAATTCCACTATTGTGCCCATAGAGGGCCGGAGGAGATGCAAGTTGCGCGGTAAGATCCCGAACGGCACGCACACTTCCGCCCGTGAACTGTTCACTGAACATCAGCCCATTGACGCCGGTTTCCAGTACTCGTTTGACGGTTTCAAGCAAAAGATGGGGGGGCGATGTGACATGAGGAGCGAAGATAAACCCCAGACCTCCCCGTGATTTGCCTAGACGGCGGATAACCTCCACGGACTTCCGCGCTCGGGAAACCACCGGACAATAGGCAAGGTCGGGGAACAAATTCTCATCTTCTTTGGCGAACAGGAAGAGCGTCTCGCCGGCCACGTCCTCAACCAGTCCCGCTACTTCATCGTCCGTAATGCCCGCCGTGGGCTTCAAGATGGTCCCAAAGGCAGGTTCTCCATCCGACCAGCACGTTAGCGCCCGGACACCCGCGCATCCATAGGCGGGCCCGGGAAATGTCGATATGACCTGGGGGGGTATCTGGATATCCAACAGCTTGGCTTCGGCGAACTCCCAGAGGCCGCACACGCCTTCACCAGCCAACAGATGAAGAAAGTCGGTGGTGTAGTATTTACCGTCCTCGTGCTCGAACAATTTCGTGGGGAAGGCAACGCGGACCAAGCCTACCCTTTCTGAACCGTCCCAGGGAAGCACACCCTCTATGCGGCCTGTACAGCGGCCCAGAAGCGTTTCCGGAGTCACGTGCTTTGTTCCCGTCGTCATGTGGTAGGAAATCAGTTTGCCCGCTGAGTTCAGCGGAACGGTGCGGGGACGAAGAAAATAGGTCGCCACCAAAGCGTCGGGGTCGGTGGGAACATCCAACCAGAAATAGGATTCGTCATACGCGCGCTGGCGAATCGCCGCTTCCCGGTGGTCTAAATCAGTGGGTATATCGTCGTATGGGGCCATTGGTCTTCAAATTAACAATTCGGGAAGATTCTCATCGTAAGGTATTATAGGAAACATCGATTCTCATTTCAAGCGAATCAGGCAAAATATAAAGTCAAACGAGCAATTGTTTTGCTCGATTGTTCGAAACAGCGAGGCCTGTTTTTTTACCGGGCATTGGGAAGGACGGTGCCAAAGGGATTGCGGAAGAACCCGTAGCCCCAGTCAATCTTTTCTTCCCGCCTGTTTGGTGGCCCTCGTTTTTGAACTTCGGCGGATGCCGCAAAAGTCTCTTTTGTTTCTGCCGTTCCTCCTTGTGCTCCGTGCATCCCCTGACTAAACACGGAGTTCACCGAGCCTCTCGGCGAACTCCGTGTTTAATCTGTCTGGCATAGAGGACTCGGAGAGACGCCCGCGTAGTTTGGCTACCCGCCCGTGCACGTTGATCGTGGCCCATGTCCTTTCCTGGATTCCCGGGTCGCTGCATTCAGCCTCCAAAGGGCGCCCTGGCACAGCCCAGGCTAACCGGACTGGCTCAGCAAGGCGACCCCACGCGGCTTTCCCGCCCTGCACAAGAGGGACAAAGGCCGCCGCCCCCCTGATGCGACCGTTGGCTAGCGTCCGAGAAAGCCATTTCGTCCTTGCAGGTCTGGCTACGCGAAAGGGGGATCGTTCGCAGAACTAGGCTTTTGCGATAAGCTATCAACATAATCTGGCTGGTTTTTGAATCAGCGCCGCCCCCACCCCCGCGTCCGACAAGAGGTGTGGGAGACACGCAGGCTGACAAGGTGGGTGTTGCAAATTCTCGCAACTCGCGTGTTATGTGGTGAGCAATTCAATTTTGAGGCCGCGCAAGACCGCTAACGCCCCTTCCGGGACCGGAGGATCTGTTACTATAGTGTGAACGACGCCGAGCGGGATCATGCTGATCAGCGAGGGCTTACCAAATTTGCTCCGGTCGGCAATCAGGATCACCTGTTCGCTGCGCTCCATGGCCGCTCGTTTAATGGGAATCTCCTCGAGCGACGACATGGTCAAGGCTCGATTCCTGAGATCTATCCCTGCTGTTGCCAGAATCATTTTGCGGAACTGCAACGAGCGGATCGAATCTTCTGCCATTGGCCCAATCAGGCTTCGGGTGTGTTGCAAATAGCGCCCGCCCACAACAAATAGGGTTACTCCTCGTGCCGTCCGCAATACTTCGGCCGCCGCGAGGGAATTCGTTGCCACCACTAAGGAGTTGCGATTCACCAATTCCTGCGCCACCATGAAGGAAGTTGTACCCGCATCCAGAAAAAGCGTGTCGCCATCCTTCACCAAGGCTGCCGCACGGCTGGCAATCTTCTGTTTGGCATCCAGGTGGTAGTTCATGCGCAAACTGAAATCCACCTCCACACCCTGTCGGCCTGCCTCTGGATAAGCACCCCCATGCACGCGCCGCGCCGTCCCTTCGGACTCCAGCCTCTGTAGGTCGCGCCGTATGGTCGCGGCATCCGCACGCAACTGCTTGGATAACTCTCCAACATCCACATATCCGTGCTCCAGCAACAACTCGCAAATCCGTCGCCGGCGCGCCATACCATCAAGTCTGCGGCCATCGAGTTTATTCACCATAGCAGGTCCTGGGATCGCCTCGGAAATTGAACTCTAATTCCCGGAATTCATCCACTCGCACCAGTTTCAATTTATCAAAATGCAGAATTATAGCGCATTTCAGGCTGTGAAGATGTTTTGAATAAACATCATTTGAGAAAGAAAGGGCGGGCTTCACGCACACTCGAGAACTCCCCGGACGCTTTCATTCTAGGCCCCACATCTCAAACAGTTCGACAAAACCCTACAACAAAAATGAAGATGCGTCGAGGCGGGTTTTTGCATCGGGACCGCCAGCACCCCCGTGTTCAGTGAGGGATGTTGGACACGCTCAGCTCTCATCCAAGGAGGCCAGTTGGAAAAGAGATATATGATTCGGTACTGGATGCACACCCTTCCATCTGCGTCACCGGGCATTTTAGGCTTGTCTCACTCGTAGGAAGGCACTAAGATTGGCAAATCGCGCAGAAAATTGGCGCGATCATATTACATAATTGCGCGAATCATTTGCGCCGTTACGGGAAAGGAAAACAGTGAATTTCATCCCTTTGTCAATTTTGTTACAACGAGCTGCCTCGGAAGGCTATGCCGTTCCCTCGTTTTGTGTCTGGAATGCGGAGACAATGGAAGTGGTGCTACGAACCGCAGAGGTGCTTAAAGCACCTGTGATCCTGATGAATGGTCCGGGGGAGTTCGGCCTGCTGGAGCCAGCGCAGATGGGTGCCGTTGCTCACACCATAGCCAGGAAATTTAATGTACGGGCCGCACTGCATCTGGACCATGGGAACTCAGTGGAAATGGTCGATGCTTGCCTGAACGCAGGGTACACCTCGGTCATGCTGGATTACTCCCTTCGCTCCTTTCAGGAAAACGCCGAGGCCATGCGACGTGTGGCAACCATGGCTCACGCTCGGGGGATAACGGTGGAAGGTGAACTGGGCACGATCGGCCAGGTGGACCAGGCGACTGTTGAAGGAGGTAAACAGTCGACCCTGACAGACCCGAAAGCGGCGGCGCAGTTCGTTGAGGCCACTGGAATTGATACCCTGGCAGTATCCATCGGCAACGCACATGGCGTTTATACCACCCTTCCGCGGCTTGATTTTGAGCGTCTGGCACGAATCCATGCGGCGGTCTCCTTGCCTCTGGTTTTGCATGGGGGATCCGGCACGCCGGCGGCGGATTTGCAGCGAGCCATATCGCTTGGAATCGCCAAGGTGAACGTGGCGAGCGAACTGAATAATGCGATGCGCAAATCACTTCTCGATCAATGGGGAGCGGGCAAGAACCTGTGGGCGCCAATCGCCCAAGCCGCCGCCATCGAAGCCATGACCAATGTGTTGGAGAAATGGCTGCATTTGACCGGCGCGGCGGGCCGATCGTAGCGGTTCCCGCAGCCTAAAGCCGTGGGTATTTCCGGCCGGAGGATCCTTCCCAACATGAAATGGTACGCCGGGCAAAACCTGCCGAAAACCCATGCCAAGCCCACCTTCTCCGAAGCGTGGTTTCACTCCCACTTCGGGTTGACCTTTGGTGAGAGGTATTGCTCCGATCCCCTATTTCGCACCGAACAGGATCGGGAAGCCAGGAGGCTGCTTTACGACCGCTTCGGGCAAGCAGGCATCGGAGAGAATGACCCCCAGCCGCTCCCCCACCTTGAGGTTTGCGGCCATCGCTTTCTGCCAGCTCTGTTTGGCTGCGAGATCGTATTTCAAGATGACCAGGCACCCACCTGCCGCCATCTTCCTGTGACCTCCGCCGTTGACGTTGCCGCTATCTCCAAACCGGACTTGGGGACGAACCGCTGGGCACAGGAATTTCGACGGCAGGGAGCGATCATAATGAGCAAATATGGGTATACGGATGCCGCCATCAATTACGGCGGGCCGCTAAATGGAGCGGTGACCATCCTTGGGAACGAGGCACTCCTCTACCTTGCAGAGTCCTCTGAGATCATGACCAGGTTTCTCCGTATGATCGCTGACGTGTGCGTCGAGTCTTACGACCAGCTGACCGTTTCATTCGACCCGAATGTGGCGGCCGGGAGGGAATTGTTCATCGGCAATTGTCCCGTGATGATGATTAGTCCCGCCACCTACTCGGAAGTCGTTCTACCCGCCGACCTGCATTATCGCGGGCAGATTAAGAGGTTCGGTCTGCACCATTGCGGCCAAATGGATCGATATCTCGAAGCCTATCAGAGACTCAAACCCACGGAATTCATCGAGGTGGGGTGGGGCAGCAATGTGGCTGCGGTCCATCAAGCCTTTCCGGACTCGAAGCTCGACTTAATGATCAATATTTATGACCTTCAAGATATGTCACGGTCGGCAGTGCGCGAATTAATCGTTAATTTGCTTTGCCAGATCGGCACCGTATCGTGCCTTCGCGACGTCTGGGTGGCAGACATCGGGCCGGAAGTGCCAGATGAAACCGTTTTGGACTTTGTCACCGCGGTGGATTCGGCGGTGGGCCAAATGTGACCGGGCGCGCGTGAATGCACCTGCGCTCACACGTGTCTCGGAAATGACACCCGTACCATCTTTTCCTTTACGAATACCACTGCAGGCGTGTAAAACCCGAGGCCGGAGATCTCCTATGACACATGAGAATTTGTACCATGAGCTTTGCGAGGATATGCGCACGGTTCCGCTGCTCGATGCCCACACTCACCTGGTGGACGGTAAGCTGGGGGCGCGGGGCTTGCACGACGTTCTTCTCTATCACATGGCGGTGAGCGATCTCTATGGTGCAGGTTGTCCCTCCGGTGCACGCATTACGCAATACCCCGGTTGGCCTACTGAGGCAGAGGCTCACCAGCGCGTCTGTGAAGCCTTGCCTTACTTGAAACTCGTGCACAATACCAGCACCTCCTGGGGAATCCGCCTGATACTGGAGGATCTGTACGGCTGGAATACCCCACTCGATGCAGATAACTGGCAACGGCTGGACGGCATCATCCGGGAGCGCGCCGATGATCGTGCCTGGCAACGGGAGATTATGAGCCGCGCCAACATCCAGCGCTATTGCACGGAGCACGCGCGGCGCGAAAGCGGCCAGGACAGTGACATCCTCCAGTATTCTCTGGAGTGGGCGTTCTTCACGAGGTGCCAATGGGGTGAGTTTGACACAGCGCTCTATGAACTGGAGCGTTGTTGGGGCAAGACGCCGGAAAGTCCCAGCCCCATTGGAAGAGGGAGCCGCCCCTCGACCGAACGCACGATCCGGTCCCTGGAAGACGTCCACGCCGCCGTCAACCATTACGTTGAGAACATACCCTACGACCAGCTTTTGTCCACTGCCACGCATATTTCCACGGACATCGACTTGCACGTCGTGAGAGAGGACGACATGGCCGCCGCGCTGCTGCGACGGGCGAATGCCGGTCCGCAAGAGCGCGATATATACGCTTCTTACATCAACGAGGCCTATCTGAATGCGCTGGAAAAACGATCTACCCAAATCGTTTTCCAGTTCAGCCTTGGCGCCGAGCCCTTACCGTTTGAGACTGCCAGCCGCCTGTCACAGCGAACCATCATGCAACTCGCCGAGATGATCAGCCGGCATCCGAAGATCAGTTTCCAGTGCTTCCTGGCCGCACGTCACGCTAACCAGGCACTGTGCACGCTGTGCCGCGAATTGCCCAATTTCTCGCTGAGCGGTTACTGGTGGCTTAATTTCTTCCCTTCCGTGATGCGGCAGGTTATGGAAGAACGGCTCGACATGCTTCCCTTGAATAAGCAGGTGGGCTTTTTCTCCGATGCTTATTGCCTGGAATGGACATATGCCAAGGCGAAGATCGTTTGCAAACAGTTGGCCGCGGTTCTTTCCGATAAGATTGCGATGGGGCAATACACGCGAAATGATGCTCTGCGGATAGCCCGAGCCATTCTTTTCGAAACGCCGCAAGAACTGCTGGGGATGCGGCCCACAATAATTGGATGTGCTGCGGGCTCGAAGTAGACTCCAGCAGTGAAGACAGCCGACGGAATTCAAACCTATGCCCAAAATTCATTGTGTCGGAGCCTTGGTGGTCGACCTATTGAGTGGACCCATCAAGCAATACCCTGTTCCTCGGGTCCAAACGCAAATCACCACGGATTGGATTCGCGTCATGCCCGGAGGCGGCGCTGCCAACACACCCTCAGCCTTAGCTCGCATGGGGCTGGCAGTAACCTCCTTCTCGAAGGTGGGGAATGACTTCAACGGCGAGTTCATCCAGAAAGAATTGAAGCGTGTGGGGGTGGATGTTGGCGGCATTTGTGTTTCCGCGAGCGATTCAACTCCGTTTACGTTTGTGGGAATTCACAACGACGGCGATCGAACGTTTATTCATACCCCCGGTGCCAATGTGACCTTCAATCTCTCTGACCTCGATTTGGAACGCACCTTGGCATGCGACTTTCTTCTCTATCATGATTTGTGGGTTTTACCGGCTTTAGATGGGAATCCCGCGGCAAGCCTGCTGGCTGAGGCGCGGCGGCGCGGCGTGGTTACCTTCCTTGACGAAGGGTTCGGCTATGGTCCCCGGCGCGAGCCCTTGGAGGCCATGTTGCCGCACTGTGATTACGTGACGCCAAGCCTGGACGATCTGCAAGCAATTTACCCCAACTCCAGCGCTTCGGAACTTGCCGACCGGCTCCTCGGAATTGGCGCGGGGACAGCCGTGCTCAAGATGGGCAGAGACGGTTGCTTCGTGGCGCGGGGTGCAGTTCGCATGCGGGTTCCTGCTTTCCCGGCCAAAGTGGTGGATACCACGGGAGCCGGCGATTGCTGGGATGCGGGCTTCATTGCGGCGCTTTCCCGGGGCGAGGACCTTGTCACCGCCGCACGGATGGGGTGTGCTTGTGCCGCATTCGGCATTGAGGCCGTGGGCGGGGCAACGGGTGTTCCCGCATACGAAGCCGTGCGGCAACGTGCCATGCAATCCGTGTAGGGGGACGGGTGGAGGCTGACATCTTGTCGCAATTACGCGGCTTGGCGCTTTGCTTTGACCGGAAGGGTCAGTCCTCTCTGGAGGATATACGTGGCAACGTGTAAAGTGGATGCGATTGATCGGAAGGAACTGCAGATCGGCCTGCTGGGATACGGTTTCATGGGAAAATGCCATTCCCACGCCTTCAAAGTGATCCCTTACATTTATCCTGAAGCGAAAATGCTGCCACACCTCCTTATTCTGTGTGGAAGGAACAAGGAGAAAGTGCGACGGGAAGCAGCACGCTATGGGTTCGCTGAGTATAGTACCGACTGGCAGGACTTGGTTTTGGATAAGCGCATCGATGTTTTTGACAACTGTGGTCCGGATCCCGCTCACCCTGAGCCTTGCATAGCCGCCCTGGAGAACGGTAAGAATGTCATCTGCGAGAAGCCGCTTGCAGTTTCCGTTGAGGATGCGCGAAAAATGCGGGATGCGGCAAAGAACTCTGCAGGCAAGGCGATGTGCGTGTTTAATTACCGGTTTTTTCCAGCCGTCCGGCTCGCCAAAGACCTTATTTCCGCAGGACGATTGGGCAGGGTCTACCACATGCAGGTGAGCTATGCGCAGATGGCGGGGCACGATCCTTCCGTCCCCTCCGATGAAGTGTGGTATTCCGCTTGGCCCTACTCGGGCGTTCTTCAGGGCATCGGGAGCCACGCGATTGACCAGTGCCGATTTCTGCTGGGTGAGATCAAAAGTGTCGCGGCACAAGTTGGGGCGTTCAATCAAGCGAGGAAATGCCCGATCCCGGGCGTGGATGTTGATGAGGCCACTGGAGCCCTCATGGAGTTTGAATGCGGTGCCATGGGCGTGGTCGTAGCAACGGCGCTGGCCACTGGCAGAAAGAATGTCCTTTCCTGGGAAATTACTGGCTCCAATGGCGCGCTGCGATGGAGCCTTGAACATCCCAATACCCTGCATGCCTGCCTCGAAGACAAGGGCACACGCTCCCTATCTGGATTCACGGAGGTCTCTGTCACGGATGGGGACCATCCCTATGCTTCCGCTTGGTGGCCGACGGGCCACACGCTGGGTTGGGAGCATGCCCACATTATCGAAAAGGCGCATTTTCTAAGCGCGGTCGCGAGTGGCACGGAGATGAGTCGCTGCCTCGCGACCTTCGACGACGGCTATCGTGTCGCGGTCATCATCGCCGCCATTAAAGAATCAAGCCTTTGCGGAAGACGGATCGCCGTTGAGTTTCAGTAGATTACGGGGTGAGTACCACAGACGACCGCTGTACAAGTGCTGCCGGTTGAAACTGGGCTTATCGGGTAACGCAGGTAAGAGTCTACCCGGTTGCGGATGGCCAAATCAGCAGCACGCAGCCTTCCGCAGGGAGAGCAATCTCCAGCGAGCCCCCGGCAGCTTTCGCACCCTCGCGCCACTGCTTTCCATCCGAGGTTGTGAGCGCCTTCGGCGCGACGGAACGCACCTGGGGGCAATCCACGGTTACCTGAGTGGCCGCAGCGTGATTAAGAATGGCGAGCACGCGAGCGCCATCACTCTGATAGCCGAGCCAGTTGATCTGCATGTGGTGGGCCTTTAACCTATATTCATCCGGCCGAAACGCCAGCTTGCCTGGTCTCCCCAGGATGCTGCCGGACAAGAATTCCGGATCGACCGCGATTTTTCCCCCGGACCTCAGGTTCACTTCTTGCACCAGCCAACGGAGGCAGATGGTGCACTGCTGCGAGGTGATCCAGTCCACCCAAAACGTCAAATCGAGGGGTTCTTCGACGGGGACAAACTCGGTTCCCTCCAACGGCCAGAAAGCCCCGCCGATGTCAGTTTTCTCGGCCCTCACCGGCCAGACACCTTGTCCACTTTCGCGCACAATCCACCAGCCAATGGTCTTTGCCGCTCCCGCAAATTTACGGAAGAAATCATCCCCCGTCAGGCGATAAGCCGTCTGGGCGGCAAGACCGAACATCGGCGCCACGTACGTTGCGGGCGGCCAATTCCATTGTTCGTGGGCATGACCGTAGCTATTCTGGTATTCGCGGCAATCCACGACCCGCGTCCAAATCCAGGTGACGGCGTTGCGTGCTGCCTCGACGGCGAGTTCCTTTTCCCCCATATCGGCAAAGGCGTTGGCGGCAATGCCAAACTCATAAGCCTCCCAGCTCAGCCCCACGTGTCCATTTTCTCCTGAGACATCTTCCCAATATCCGCGGCAGATGTTCTTCGCGAGGAACCTTGCGGCAAACCCGCTTTTCCCCTTTTTCGCCGCTTCGAAGTATTTCTTTTCACCCGTCAGCTTGCCGTACCGATACAAGGCCCAGATATTCCAAATATTCCCGGAGTCCTCCTCAGCGGTCAGCGGAGTTCCATCTGGCTGGTAGGCATAGAACCAGCCGCCAGTTGGGTTCTGAATGCGGAGAAGCCAGTCCAGGCCCGCCTTCGCTGCCGCTAGCACATCCTGGTCCCGTTTGCCGTTGGCGACATAATAATGGAGCAGCATCCAGGCGACGGCGCCTGTGGCATGGGGCTCAAGCCAGCGATTATTTGCCTGGTCGCAACCGCCGGCACCTTTTTCAGAATTAGTCAGGCTGCCCATTTGCCACGTTTTGATTTCAGGCGAGACGTATTGAGAGAAAAACGCTCCGGCAGCCTGCCCCTCGTTGATCTTGACACCCGGATAATGCAAGAGCCACTTCACGCAGTTGCGAACGCGTTCCAGAGCTTGCCGGTCTCCGGTCATTTGATACCATGCGTACAAAGCCGGAATCGTGTAAGTAAGCCCGTAGAAGGAATAGACATAATTCACTTTCGGGAAGCTCGTCAGTACCTCCATCTTCTGACTCCAGATGTCCTGGTTGGTGGTCAGATACTTCGCTTCGCCGATTACGGACTCGATGAGCGGGCGGTACTGCCGAGGCTCGGTAAATTTGAAAATTTCGCTCACCACATAGCGGAAACACTCAAACCAATCACCCGCAACCCCCGGGAGGAGCAGTTCTGCCGGCTCGCTGTGGATTCGTATCTTCACCACGGCGTCATCTTGCTCGATGCCCATCAGGCAGCGGTCGCGGTCCGGGACCACGCCCACGGTCCCTTCTGCCGTTTCCAGCGCTACCATCCTTGTCGGGGGGAACCACCCGCCCAAAACCAAAGATTTCTTTCCATATACGCCCTCGAAGTAACTGACTGGCTCCCTACTGTACGTGTACGCGGGAATGAAACGGAATTTCACATCCTCCGGCCTGACGCGCACAGTCAAAACTCCGGATGTTCCCTCGTGCTGCAGTCCCTCCGCCAGATTGCGGAACTTCAGGCGCGTCGATGAACCAACAAGCTGTACCGTGCACTCAATCCACCCCTTAGGATGCCTGCCCCACAGTACCAATCCAGTGGCGTCTGCCTTACTCGCCGAAAAGGAAACCGCCGAGTCGTCGAATGTAACTTCGATTGTGGCGTGGATGGCCTTTTGGCCCCCTGCGGGGATGGCTTGTAGGAGAAGCTTGCCTGCCTCTTGCGTCCATGCCACGCTGACTTGCTGGTTGTGGAAACGGCCTTCTTGACCGATTGCCGACAGTTCAACCGGGAACGCCCAGTGGCTTGTGAGATGTCCGTTCTCCTCAATCCGAAGTTCCATCGCTTGACGGCCACCACCCTTGGCAACCCCTCTCAAATGGAACTCGTACGACTTGGCTGGAGCCAGTTGACCCACCGACACCAAGCTCTTTCCCCAGCCGACTTTCACGGAAGCGCTAGTGGTGCCGGTATTGAGCAATCGTCCCACGAGCGTTTCGCCGTCAGGCCTAACCTCGCTGACCACGACTCGAGGCGCAACCACCCCTGTCAATACGCGGCGGTCAGCAACACCTCCGTGCTCATCGTTCAGCTCCAAGATGATCGAAACGGAGCCAGCGCGCAGAGGGGTCAACGAAAGGCTGAATCCCCCCGTCGGGTCGACTCGGATAGGTCCCAAATTTGACTGTATATCCTCTGATGACGTCGCTTTGATGGTGAATGACGCCGGTTCGTCGGCCCCTACAACCTGACCCGTGAGCTTACAGACCTCTCCGGTCTTGAGCGGCGCGGAAGGAGCTGAAATCATATGGATCGCCGGGCCAGTGAAGCTCTCAATTTCGTAAGTTCGCATGTCCTGCGCCCCGGGAATAAGTCTGGTGACCTCCAATTTGTAATACCGTGCCGCCGTGGGTCGCGAGAACGTCATGACCTGGGGCCAATCCGCAGGCAATTCCTTCCACGTCTCCGCCAATGCCCAGTTGACCCCATCACCGCTTCGGTAAACGTTCAGCGATGAGAAGGCAGAGGAAAGCAACAAGGGGTCTGTGCGGTAGTCTTTGATGGAGGGTCGATAGAAGTAGTGGACAAATTTGGATATCGCCACGGGATTGCCATAATCGATCGTGCAGAAGTAGGGTTTCTCTTCCGAGGGTGTCCCCGGTTGGAACCAGCCATGGGCAATCGAATTGGAGTGAAGAGAGCCACCGTATCCGTCGAAGGCAAAATGCGATCCAGTGTTCCAACTCTCCTTTAGGCCCGGATTATTCACTTTTACGGGATGGGCTTGATAGTCCCACATCCCAGCCTGGGAAGAGGCAACGGAAGGTGGGGGGGGAGTCAAAGTCGATTCGCCCTTGCTCATACCGGGAAGAGAGGGGAAGCCAACCCCCGCCACGGCAATGCGTAAGAAATCTCTTCGACCGAGTCCCTTTTGCATTTAGGTTCCTTCCTCCGGGACTTAAGTGATTTGCATGAGCCCGGGTCAGCGCACAAGCTGCGGGAAACCCGTCGAGACTGTCAACTCTCAGGAAGATCCGCTCTGGGCCGAAACAACGGCCTTTGTGCACTAACCACTACCATAGCCAGCGGTAAACCGCGATGGTCGCGACGCTCAAAATCGCCAGATGAAGACGCCAGTCGCGAATCCCGCTGAAGGGTTCCATGGTGCCTCCCCATTGGATGGTGACCTTTTCCAGTCCTGCAGGATCTGATCTTGTGCTAATGGCCGAGACTGCGAAGAGAACAAGCGAAATCGCGATCGTTCCCCACAGACCTCGGTAGGTGTAATTCAACGTCAAACTCGCGTGCAGCCAGGGAAACAACTTGATACCCTCCGCGGCAGACATCAACTGATCAGCCACGAAGATCGTCGCAAGGACAAGGCCGGCTATTACGGAGGCAATCGCGCCCTTCACTGTGACGCGCTTGGTGATGATTCCGAATACGATCGCCGGCGTTATCGGCATCACCAGATATATGGAAATAGTTTGGAGGTACTTGTAAAGGCCATCAGGTGTGGTGTAGACAAGGTACGCCGCCACCACGCCGAGCGCGGCTGCCACCGCAATCGCCACGCGTCCCAGGAAAACCTGCGCCCTCTCGCTCGACTGCGGCCGGAAGTGCAATACGAAGTCCCGCACCACCAAAGTTGAGACCGAGTTCATCACCGAGAGATTGGAGCCAACCAGCGACGCCAGGAGAGCTGCCAGGACCAAACCTCGAATTCCCACCGGCAGCAATTCGTTCAAGAGGGTGACAAAGGTGGTCTTGGCCTCTCGGCCCGGAAACAATACTGCGGCGATCACGCCCGGCACGGCAAAAATAAACACGGGAGTAAACTTCAAAAGCGTCGCAAACATCGATCCCCATCTGGCTTGCTGCAGGTCTCGTGCACCCAGCACGCGCTGCACGTTCACCTGATCCATACCCCAGTAAAAAATGCCTCCGTAGAATGCGCCCGAAATAATGCCCCAGAAGGGATAGTTGGGGTCGTTATAGGGCTTGGCGATTCTCATCCCGACCGGCATGGCAGCCACCAGTGTGTGCCATCCTCCGACCTTATGCAGGCCAACCAGTAGCATCAAGCCGCAACCCAGAATCATGATCCCCGCCTGGATGGAGTCGGTGTAGGCAACCGCCGTAAATCCGCCAATGATGGTGATAATAGCGATGATGACTCCCGTCAAGGCGACCACCGGCATCACCTTCCACCCCAGCAGCCCGTGCAAAACCAGCGCCCCGGCATAGAGGTGGAAGGCCATTTTCGTCATGATGCAAATCGCTAGCATCAAACCGGAGAAAAAAGTCCTGGCGGTTCGGTTGTAGCGCATCTCCAGGAATTCAGGAATGGTGAAGACCTGGGTGCGGATGTAGTAGGGGAACAGGATCGAACAGGCGAACCCCAGGCAGATCGCGGTAGTCAACTCCACCGTACCCGCACACAACCCGTACCGGTTCGCATCGCCCGAAAGCCCCACCAGATGTTCCGCCCCAATATTGGTGGCGAACAGCGAAGCGCCAATGACCGGCCAGGTGAGTCGGCGCCCCGCTAGGAAAAAACCAGCGCTGCTCTCGCTCGAGTGGGCGCGCGAGGCAAGGCGCAGACCAATAAAAATACTCCCTCCCAGACCGAGCAGGCAAACCATCCAGTCAAGCGGGGAAAGAGAAAAGCTCATTGGAAGCTCCCCAGAAGTGGCCCATTGAGAATTCGCGGACCGGCGTGCCCTTACGAAGGGACAGCCGTGGCGCCGCTCACGTACGCGTTACAACAGCTTCTTTTCTGGCGCCTCGACTGAGCACCACCGGCGAGGCCGCCCTCAATAAGTCACAGGCCGCAATCGTAATTCCGTCGCTTGCCACTCCCTCCACTTGCAGGAATGCAGGACATGGCGTGAGGAGCCGGCAGGCGGCGAGGAGTACGTCGCGGGTGTTGATGAACCGAATTAGAGATTCGGCGCTCGAATTCCCCACGGCGCTGAAGCCATTCAGGGAGATGTCTTCGGAAGCATCGAGTACCAGCGCCGGCCGGAGGTCCGGGGCGGCAAGATCAAAACGCACGTTGTGGAGCGCCAGCCCTCGCACATTCCGGGCATACATGCCATAAGCGGGAAGGACGCCAAGTCCAAAATACTCGGCTCCTGACACTTGCGGAACGTCCCTCGGCGCCGCTTCTTGCGGGTTGCCGCCTCCCGCAAAGGTAATGTGGATGTCGCTGAGTGTGATGTTTTCGATGAACTGGCCATCATAGGCGGTCAAGTCGATACACGTCCGATGCTCCCCGGCGTATATATCGTCAATCGGCGTGCCCACGGTATAGGGAAATTCCTTCAGGTCAGGAGCCGGCGCGACCCTGGCCCGTATTCCTTTGAACATGATATTGCGCACGACGCCGCCGCGGCGGGTTTCACTGGGCTGGGCCGAATTCCTGGGCACCGAGCCAAGACCGACATAAATCGGTCCCGTAACATTGTTCATCACGAGGTTGGAGAAAATCATATTCTCCATCCGGCTCCCGCTTTCAACCTGCATTTTGATCGGGCAGCCGAACGTGTCGTAGATTACACAGTGGGAGACGGTGATGTTCTCCGCCTTGCCACCGCCAAAGCGGAAGACCGACCATCGGGTGCTGAAGGTGCAGTTCGTGACCGTGACATCGCGGGTGCTCCCAAAGAGCGCGCAGGCATCATCCTCGCAGACAACATTGCAATTCGAGACCTTGACGTGTTCGCAATCCTCAAAGTGCAGCCCGTCGTTGTTAAAGTTAACTCGGTTGTGGATCCTCACTCCATCCACGTGCACATGGTGGCATTGGTTAAAATGCGTACACCAGTACGAACTGTTCACAAGCGCAACATCCCGAATTGACAGGTCCTGGCAGCGGAGAAATATCGTAAGCTGAACCCTCGGCCGCCCAGGTAGTTGGTCTCCATCATCTTTAGCTCCCGGGAAGAACTCAGCCCCCTGCCCGTCAATGGTTCCCTTTCCATCAATGGACAGGTTTGCGGCATCGATAGCATAGACCAGTGCATACTTGCCCCAGGGGACGTCTTCAATGTCTTTCTTATAGTGATCAATGTTAGTGCTTCCGATAAGGCGAGCGCCGGGGGCAAGATGGAAGGTAACGTTGCTCTTGAGCTCAATGGAGCCGATCAGAAACTCACCCGGCGGTACCAGAACCGTACCGCCTTTGTCATTCGTGCAGGTGTCAATCGCCGCCTGGAACGCCGCAGTATCAAGGGTCCTGCCATCCCCTTTAGCCCCGTAGTGCCGGACATTGTAAGTCCGCACGCCCACATTTTCATGCGCTGCGACGGGTTCTTGCCTGTTGTCCCCGTGCGCCTCGCTCGGATGGGCTGCCGAGGCGGTCTTGTTGAAGGCCCTGGAACCGACCGAACCTGCCACGGCCGCAATTGCCATACGTCCTGCCAAGTCACGTCTCGATAGTGTGGTCTTATCCATCGGGTCCTTTCCTTTCTCCTTGTATGTCAGGCAATCGTGGTGGGTTACGTTCACTATCAATTCCACGGGGTCTTTCGGCCCGGGCCGCCCCAGTACAGTTGCCCCATTGCCGAGCGCAGCCGCCGTTTCGAGTAGGGTTGAATTCTACCCGTGAATCATTGACACGTTCTGCCGACGTACCTAAAATGCAGCCGGAATTATGAGCACACATCTTAGAGTATCCGTGGCTGACGTCAAGGTAGAATCTACCAGGGATGCACGGACATGATTAGGCGAAGAAGACTGCTTAAGGGTACGAGCGAATTTTTGGTCTCGTCAAGTAATTGGCTGTTCGCAAGTTCCATTTCTGGGCTGTCATCAGATGTTAGGCGCATTGCAGGACGGGCCATTCCGCAGGAAGATTCCGCTACGGCAAACCATCTTTCTTTAGAAGTGCACAGGTCTCGCTATCCAGCGGTTATGTTCGAAAATGATGATCTAAACATTGGAAAAATCAGGGACGGCAAACTATCCACCTACGATATTCTCAATCGGAATGACCGTCCAGAACGAATCTCCTTTTTCATATCTGAAAATCAAACATGAAAGAGTGAATCACTATGGAAAGGATGACTTCCCTCGAACGGACGATGGCTGTGCTGGATCACCAGGTTCCCGATCGCGTGCCCGTGGCGCTGCATAACTTTCTGATGGCAGCCCGGATGGTTGGAGATGATTTTGGAGAAGTACTGCGTTCCGGGGAGATGCTTGCAGAAGCTCAACTCGCTGCCTGGCGGGAATTTGGACACGACGTGATCATGCACGAAAATGGAGTTTGTGCAGAAGCGGAAGCGCTAGGGTGCAACATCCTGTACCAACGTGATTGCGCCCCACACATTATGGAACCCATTCTAAAATCTCTTAACGACGCGTCCAAGCTCACAATCCCCGATCCCGAAAAAACCTTTCCCTTAAATGAACTCTTGAAGGCGACGCGCATCTTGGTGAAGGAGACAAAGGGGAGGGTATTTATCATGGGACGCGCCGACCAAGGTCCGATCGCCTTGGCTCTGGCACTTTTCGGACCAGAGAAGTTTCTGCTTGCGGCGGGCGATGACATGATGCGAGCCAAGATTTTGGCGTTGCTGGATTTAACCTCACGTATGAATGTCGTCTTCGGTGAGGCCCAGCGTCGCGCCGGGGCACATGGTAGCTCCATCGGCGCCGTGGGCAGCAGCCTCATTTCGCCCCAGATGTACGATGAGCTTGAGTTGCCGGGAGATAAAACTTTCTGCAACGCGATGCGCGCTGTCGGGTGCAGGAGTTTTGTCCATTCATGCGGTAACGAGACGAAGCTGTTACCCCATCTGATGGGGACTGGCGCCGACTGCCTGGAACTCGATCCGTTAACGGAAGCGGGAGTTTGTAAGAGCACTACGCGTGGAAAGGCAAGTGTCTTAGGCATGCTCGATCCCCACGGTGTACTTCGTCGCGGAAACGCGGAAGAAGTTCGGCGCCACACATTGGATATCATGCGGGTTATGGCGCCCCAGGGCGGGTTCCTGATGGGCCCGGGATGTTGCCTTCCGCCCGAGACTTCTCGGGCATCGATCCATGTCGTGATGGAGTGCGCAAGGCGAGAAGGGGTCTATGGCGCGGATGGTTCTCTGCCGATGCTTGAATAGTGATGTCCAAAAGTGAACTGAGGTATATTGGGGTTGAATGAAACCCAACGTGCACAACCCCGATTCCTCCAGATGCGACAACACGAGAGGATCTTCTTTGACACCGATTCAGCGGGAGTGATTGTCACTAAGGTGGGCCACCGATTTGACCAGTGAAAGCAAAAATCCGGTTCGACGGAGAGATATCGGATCATGACAACGCGACGAATCTTCTTGAAGCAGGCAGTGGGCGTGGCTGCGGCCAGCGCAGGGGTTAGTGCCCACATAGACGGGGCGGGTGACGGAGCCAGCCCGAGGCAGAATGCGGATTCGTCCCCCCGAGTCAATGGTGCCAGCCTGGCAGCACAACGTGGCCCGATCGGCTACATCCGGCGGGATATCCCTGGATTCGGAATGCCCCTTTACAAGGGGGGGCGTTACGACGCAATGGTCCCGGACACGCTGCACCTGCAGGAGAGGGCCGCATTGGCCGTCAATGTGTTGACGCGGGCGACGGATCCCCAAGCGGATTACGAAATGTACTTCTCGGTGGACATCCGGCGGAATCCACCCATGATGGACCACAACTTCTCCAGCATTTGCATCATGAAGTTCATGGAGGCCCTGCCCCTGATGCGCCTGGTCAGCGGCAGTCAGGACAATCTGGAAGTGGACCGGTGCTGGCGGGAGGTCGCACTACGCAACTTGGGGCCGGACGGTATCTACTACTACCCGCTGCGGGGGCGGCCCTGGGCGCTGCACGGACCATGGCTCGCGCTGGCGGGTGGCTCGGAAGAGAAGGCCAGAGAGCACGATCAGGTCATCGTGCCTTTTCAGGCGGGGCGGATGCTTTCCGCCATGATGAACTACGCACGCCAAGGCGATGCTCCCTTGTGGAAGAGGGAAGCCGAGCGCATGGTTGACGGGCTCACCAGGGTCGCCGTGGATCGTGGCAGTTATGCCTTCTTTGCTCCATCCGCGCTATATGTGGAGAAGGGCTCAACTGCGAACGTCGGCATATCCAGTCCGGGGTGGGCCGCCATGGATGCCTGGGTGGCGCTGGGGCTTGTCCACGCGTATCGTGGGACCGGCTACGAGCCGGCAATCATTCTTGCCCTTAAGCTGTTGAACCACATCGTGGAGGAACTGCAATTCTTCGGTCCCGATGGGAGCTTCGGGCCGATCGCACCCCCGCCCGGTAGTGCTGCCCCAAGTACGATGAAGGGCCTGGAAGCTGTCATGGACTACACGGGATTCAAATACCAGCACTTCCACACCCACACCTACGTCCTTCTGGCCATGCTGGAATACGCATTGTCGACCGCTAATGACAAGATGTTGATCCAAGCGCGCCGCGGATTCGAGTATGGTAGGGCCAACGGCAATGCCCTTCTGGGTTATTTTCCCGAAATGCTGGGCAGGCCCAACTTCGAAACCTCGGAACTGTGCGAGGTGGCTGACATGATTGCCCTCGGGATCAAGCTCAGCGCTGCCGGCGCGGGCGACTACTGGGACGATGTAGACCGCTGGACCCGCAACATGTTCGCTGAGGGCCAGTTGACCCCGGCCCGGGCCGACCTGCTGCAACGATACGTGGCCGGGTTGCCGGTGACGCCTGTTGATCATGACACTCCTGTGTGCGGCGGCGTGACGCCCTCCGGCTTCGAAACCACTGACCGGGTCATCGAGCGCAACATCGGCGGGTTCGCCGGCTGGCCCGAACCCAGCGATTGGGGCACCGGGATCATGCACTGCTGTACCGGCAACAGCACGCGCAGCATTTACCATCTCTGGGACAGTATCCTGAACTACGCCGACGGCAAGTTGAGGTTGAATTTGCTGCTTAATCGTGCCTCGCCGTGGGCTGATGTGGACAGCTATCTCCCTTACACCGGGCAGGTCGATGTGAGGATTAAGCAGCCCGCGGACCTTGCGGTCCGTATCCCTGAGTGGGTCAAGCCCGCGGAAACCCGGTGCCGAATATCGGGCATGGAGCGCATCCTGAGTTTCCTGGGGCGTTATGCCCAGGTGGGCTCCGTTAAGCCCAAGGACGTTGTCACGCTGATCTTCCCCAACCCCGAGCGCAAAGAGTCAATCTGGATCGAGAAGCACCCGTACACCGTGTACCTCAAGGGGAACACGGCAGTGGACATTGATCCGCCGGGACGGACCTGTCCGCTCTACCAGCGCTCGCAATACCGTGACAACACTACTCGCTGGCGCAAGATCGAGCGTTTTGTCCCCGAAGCGATATAGTCTGATCGGCTGGCGGAGACGGCTGGGAGGGGGACCTTGCCTCCTCCGGGATTAGTTTTCTCGACCGCAATTGGCTTCGCGCCGCGAAAACCGTATCCGTCCAGTGAGCCCAAGGGGCGGATGACTGTATTGAGTTGTCCTGTGGCAGGCAGCTTGCGGCTCGACGTCTCCTTGCTCAACCCGAGATGCGTGCGGTCATCATGGTAGTAACGAACGTAATCAGAGAGCAGCTGTTTTAGATGGCCTTCATTCACCACGATAATATGATCCAACATGTCTCGTCGGCAGCTTCCGACCCAACGTTCCGCCACACCGTTTTGCCAGGGACTCTCGAAAGAGGTCCGCACCGGGCTCATCTTCAGGGATCGAACGGCCACCGGGACCTCCGAACCATATTTCGCATCCCGGCCGAAGATGAGATATCTGGACTCCGATTCGAAGGGGAATGCTTCCCGTAGCTGCTGGATGATCCAACTGCTTGTCGGGCGCTTCGTGAAGTTGAAGTGCAGGATTCGCCGGCGATCATGGCTGATCACGAAAAAGCCATAGAGTACGCCGAAGGTGATCGTGGGGGCCGCGAAGAAATCCATCGCTGCGATGGCTTCCCGGTGATTGCGAAGAAAGGTGAGCCAACGTCTGGCCGGTCCGGGATCCCGCGGAGCTCGTTTCATCCAGCGTGAGATCGTTCTCTCGCAGAGATCAAACCCGAGCATGAGGAGTTCGCCATGGATCCGCGGTGCTCCCCAGGTCGGATTCTCAACCCTCATCCGGAAGATCAATTTCCGAACTTCCCGCGACGTCGGTCTTCTTCCTACCTGCGTCCTGGCCCTGGAGATCAGCCGCCAGTACAACAGGAAACCGGCCCGGTGCCACCGGACCACCGTGTCGGGTGTAACCACGATCAGCGATTGCTTCCATCCTGACCAGAACCGGCGGACGGCAACCCAGAGGAACTTGTCGAGCAACCCTAGCCTTGGCTTCGGATGCCGACGCTTCAGTACGGTGAGTTGTTGGCGTAGGGCGAGATTCTCGAGCAGAAGGCTCCGACGCGCCCGCAAGAGGCGATCCGGCGTTCCGAGGAACAGGACAATGAATCGAAACATGGCCAGGAGTTATAGCAGAACCGTAGCCGGAGCGGGGCAGCGATGTTATTGATCTTACAGTCGGCCGAAGTTTTGGCGAACCACACCGGTAGACATGGACGAAGAAGGCAAACAATGTCTTCGGGGAAGTTCAATGATTTCAAGATGGACGAGATTATTGGTAGCGACACGTGGTTTCTGTGCCGGGCGACAGCATATTACGTGGAATTCCGCACAATTTCGCGAGTCGAAACCCTGCGCCCTCGGATACTCGCTAAAGCAGTACCGCAGTACTCTAGACGTCGGTTTCAGGTCAGCTATATACTGGCGTTTCATTTGCAGAAGTCAGCAATAAGGGAGATTAGTATGGCCGCAAATCCTCCACGCAGAAAGGTTCTGATTGTTGAGGATGAACCCTCGATTCGGAATGTCTTGTACGTGTTATTGGCGGGGCTTGGTTACGATGGTGACGCTGCTCCCGACGCTCATCAGGCGCTGTCAATGATTCGCCAAGGTGAATTTGACGCAGTTCTGCTCGACCTTCGTTCCAGCCAGCTTCCCCCTGATCAAATGGTCTGCGCCATTAAGGAACTCCGGCCCAGCCTGGTGGGGCGCGTCTTGGTGATCACCGGCGAACTCTCTCACCCCGCGACCCTCGAGATGCTCGAGCGTTACGCGCTGCCGCACGTTCCCTGCAATCGTATCACCTCCGACCTCTCACGCAGCATCGCTCAGATGGATGGCCTCACTTCCTTCATCTTTACACCAAGGTAATCGAGGATATTCCCCTTGTAGTTTCCGTACCCTCTGTAAGTCCGTGGGTGCCTTGACATCGTTGTTCTCGGGCCTTGAGATCAGGCCTCTGGCCTCGCGCCACCGGCGGCACAGCCACAGATAGAGTTGACTACAATAAGCGCGATTCCTGGCATGGCAAGCGCGGCATCCACATCCGCAGCCGCTCTAAGTGGTGTAACTCCGCATTGTGAGAGTTCCTCCCACATCGGCCGAACGGCTTCTCGGTCATACAAAGGCTGCATTCTAAATCCCCCTTCTTGTTCCTGCACTCTTTGCGGCGCTGTGGCGAAACATCCATTTCTGCTAGCGCCGTCTCGCGACCACAAGAGGCTAATAAGTATTAACATGCGGGAAAGTTTAGGATACTTCATTAAATGAAATTGCGCGATTCAGGGGGCCACAAGGCCGCGTCTCTTACTTCTTGTTGTTTAGCAACGGGCGGTGAGGCGAGTCGAAGGCCGGTCCCGAGCAGTTCTTGCCGAAGTTGCTTGCGGGGCCGAGGGTCATCAGGCTCCAATAAGGGGAGATCATCAAGGCTTTGAGACTCTTTACGGCCAGAGTACAGGTTTCCGTCTGGCCGCGTATGGTCTCAAAATCCCGATTCATTTCAGCAATTTTGGCCTCGACCGCATCGCGGGCGGAAAGGGGACTTGCCGGGACAACGTTCTCGTTGACCTTAGCCTCAAACGTGTCGACGCGAAACGAAACAGTACACCGATCAGCCGCATAATGGGTGGTCCACCAAGCGGAATTCGAGGTCACCACCCCAGTTCCCACTTCCTTGGTCTCGCTTCGTGTTACGGCCGCAGGCGTGGCGCTGTCGAGAGCCTGGAGAAAGCACTCGAGGTCTTTGCCGCATTTGATCAGGCCGGGAATTTCCGGCAGCGCGTCGCCAGACTGAGAATCAGCCCCCTTTAGGTCGTCATTGGTATAAACGTGCCGAGGCTTGGAGGGCGTTTTTGCGGTTTCCCGGTCGTTTTGTTGTGCTGCAGCCGGAGAGATAAGGACCGCCAGAAGAAGGAGAACTTTGGCCGTTGGGATCTGGAGCGAGGTCACCGACAACCTCCAAAGAAATCACGATCTGCCCAAGTATAACCCCTCCCGGAAATAAGATTGTGGAAAATAGGTAACTCAGATGGTTGCAAACGCCCATACAGGAAACTGACCCACTACCGAAAATTGAGTTGATCGTACAGATAGTCGAGGGGCGCTGACAGTGACCAAGGCCCGACTTCATGCCGCTCCTACGCCACCCGGGTTGACTATGGAAGATTCCGGGAAGAGACTCCAACGCCGTCGTGTCTCAAGAAGCGATTCCGTCTCGTCATCGAACCCCAAGAAGGTCCGTTGATTATCCATCTTCCTACATATATCCTGACGGCATGCCTGACAACACACGATCAGTTAAGCGCCGGTCAGAGCGTAAGCGGGTCCAAATGGCTCTGACTCTGGTGATAGAGGGTGACGAGGCTGAATACCTCGCTACTACTATTGACCTCTCCCCTTATGGCTTACGACTGCAATCCGAGGCCACCCTCGCCTCGGGCCAGCTCGTGGGCCTCATTCTTCCCACCGAACCCGACTGTTTCATTAAAGCGCGCGTCGTCTGGGTAGGCGAGATTGACTCGGCCCAAGCTGGTCAGGCAGGATGCGAGTTCGTGAACCCTCTTTCAGGGCCAGTGTGCTGAAGTTCGATGGTTGAAGCCTCACTCTTGTTGCGGCTATAGACTTGGAAATCCCCGTATAGTCAAAATATTCGACCGGACGATTCAGTGCCAGATCACATATGATGTACGGTCAGCATGCAAAACAAAAAATGGGTGCGGTTGTTGGCCTATGTAACGGGTCTGGTAAACCAGCAGTTGCGGCTGCAAAACGAATTCCTGGCTGCCGAGAACCGGACCTTGCGATCACACCTTCCCGCCCGTATGCGGCTGTCCGATCCGGAGCGATCCACCCTGGCTGAAATTGGCAAGAGACTCGGCCGTAGGGGACTGGAGCAGGTGGCCGGTGTCGCCCGGCCCGACACGATCCTGGGCTGGTACCGCCGGCTGATCGCCCGCAAGTTCGACGGATCCAAACGCCGATCCTACCCGGGCCGACCGCCCATCAAGGGTGAAACCGAAGCCCTGATCGTACGCATGGCCAGAGAGAACTCCGGCTGGGGATACGATCGGATCGTGGGAGCCGTGGCCAACCTCGGCCATCGGGTGTCGGATCAGACGGTGGCGAACGTGCTCAGGCGGTTTGGCATTGCACCGGCGCCGAAGCGGTGCCAGAGGACCACCTGGAAGGAATTCATTTCCGCCCACCTGGCTGTGTTGGCGGGGGCCGACTTCTTCATCGTCGAAGTGCTTACCTGGCGAAGCCTGGCCACCTATTACGTCTTGTTCTTCCTCCAGCCGGAGACCCGGCGCGTCAGACTGGCGGGTATCACCCGGCATCCCACCGAAGAGTGGATGGCGCAAATGGGACGCAACGCGACGGACAAGGCCTGCGGGTATCTACGCCAACATCGGTACGTGCTTCACGACGGCGACACGAAATTCTGCACGGAATTCCGGGAGACCTTGGCCGCCGGTGGTGTGAAGTGCCTGCGACTTCCTGCGCGTAGCCCGAACTTGAATGCTTTTGCGGAACGCTGGGTGCGATCGGTCAAAGAGGAGTGCCTATCGAAGCTGATCCTGTTCGGCGAAGCTTCGTTGAAGAGAGCGGTAACCGAATTCCAAGAGCATTACCACGCCGAAAGAAATCATCAGGGCAAAGGCAACAAGCGGCTGTTTCCTCGACCCGCTCCCCTGCAATCTCCCCTGCGTGGGGGGGGGGCGATGCCAGGAGCGCTTAGGTGGGCTGCTCAAGTCCTATGAGCGCGAGGCAGCATGAGTAACCAGGTGGAGGAGGGGATAGTGGCATTTGGGGTTACCCTCGGCGTCGCGAGCCAGGCGGTGTACTGCTCTCAACTTGTCACCGGCCTGACCAACGAACGGGCTCGCACTTGGCTGCCAATCCGCGGAAGCCCCTGCCTGATTGGCCTGCCAAATTGTTAGTACAATGCTGATCGCCTTTTGTGGATGCTTTTGGCTCACGGACCAGTTTTTTGACCTTACGGGGACCTACCCATCTCATACCCCCATCGTCGCCCACCCGCAAGACTACCTTGAGAAACGAAGCGGGGCTTCCTCTCCCTCGGCATCGCCTATCCACTCGTCAGGCCGTTTGATACTCCACTGCCTGAGCCAGGGCAGCACATGCTCCTCGACGACACGACCGAAAAAGGACCACGGGAACAGCACCGCCGCGAATCCCACGGCCCAAAGCCAGTGTTCCGCGAACGTGCAGGCGCACAGCAGCATCGTGGCAAAGGCAATTGAGGCGTCACGTGGTGATTGAATCAAGTTGTCCTCCTCACTTGCCAGGTTTGGTGTCGGCACATAATGGCTCGTTATTCCAACTCGGTGCTGGGTCGTTGTGGTCCATGATCAATAGTGTGACAGGACCGTGCCGTTGTATGGAGGCCACAAGCTCCCGTTCCGCACTTTCCCTCACGACGTAGCTGTCCTCCACGGGTGCAAGGTCAATGGTCCACGGCGTCGATGATCCACCGGCCCACGTCAGCCTCTCAGCTTACCGATTCCTGTAGTTCCTTGCAGTCCCTACACCACCTCGTCCAGGGGACCGCTTCTAAGCGCGCCTTGCTAATCGGCTGCCTGCATTCTTCGCAAATGCTAAATTCCTCATGCCGAATCCGCGATAAGGCATCCTCAATGGCGCGCAAGAGCTTGCCGTCCGTCTGATGCAACCAGATTTGCGTGGCGGCGTCGGTTTCATAGGTAGCCATGTCGATCAGGTCCCCGCGAAGCTCACCTGCGGAGGGGATCAAATCGACCAGACTCTTGCCGGCGGAGAGTTTCTGCCGTTCCGAAAGGAGGAGGTTCTCATAGTGAAGCCGGTTTCTATTGTTCATGGCAGATACCCTGTACCCCCCCGTTTGCTGCGGATGCCTAGCATCAGCTCTCAACTCAGATCACAGATTTAAGGAATTCTCATCTTATCTGGTAGGAGGAGTTTGTAAATGGGTCGATGGTTCCATCAAAATGGCACGAACGGCTGGTATACAAGCGGCACTCTAGGGGCTGCTTCATGGCCGACCCCGTGCATGAGTACGACGGTCTCCAGACCGCTTGCATCATTGAGTGACACCCTGGGACCGCCGTGATCCATGTGCAACTTTGCCTTCAATGTGGAGATAGATCCAGCCGGCGGCTGGGTAGCGGTAGGCGGGACCAAAGGTCTGGACGCCTTCCCGAGCTGGCCAGTCTTCGCCGGAGGAAACTTCCCCGAGCTGAATGCCCTCGAACCACGCCCTGCCACTGAACGAGCCACCGTTGCCGACGGTAAAAGGATCTGGTCGCGTGTGCGGCTGGCGACAAATCGCAGGGTGAGGTGAGTCCACGGCTCGGTACCGCCCACCGAGGCGGAGTGAACGTCGAAAGGCATGGAGGCCATGGTGAGCGTCGCGCCAGAGGCAATGGGGGAGCGGCCCAGGTCACGCACTTCAAGGGCTTCCATACGTACCCAGCCGCTCACCTCGTAACGCTTGCCGAGTGTAAAGGCCACGGGCGCTAGGCGAATGCACGCGTCGTCGGAGCTGCTATCGCGCTCGACACGGAGGGAGGGGTTATTCTCGTGCAAGACGGAACAGTCCGGAGTCGCAGAGACTTGAACCACGCTCCAATCCTGGTTGAACTTGTGGAAGGAGGATTGGAACAAAGGCGTGGTGGCCTGGGCCAGAGCTGCCATGAGCAGGCCGCACGTAAGCCAATGGACTTGCACCTTTCTTGGCAAACTCATGGGTGAATGCAAGACCCGAGATGCTGGGCCCTCGACCGAAATTTTCATTGGAACCTCCCTGTGCTCAGGATCGTATCACCCCTCGCAGACTGATGAAAAGCGCTTGTTAATTCAGGGCCGCCCTGAAAGTACGCTTTTCTAATGCCCAATTCCCGCCGGCAACGGCAAGCCTTCAACCTGGATGGGACACGCCACTACCGTTCCCGCCTCAGCTAAAATGCACCCTAAGGAATAAGGAACGTTGACAACCCCATGGCCAAATGGAAAGTCATTGCGCTAGTCAGCGGCAATTTCGAAGCTGTTTCAGGCCCTGCTGCTCAAGGCCGGTCGGGAACCCACTAATGCATCGGACCGCAGTGGGCAGCGCGGAAGGTCCGGGTCTGGTTCGGCGTAATTGATTTCATCGCGTTGGGCGGGAGCAGAGAGATGCCTAGAGTAAAATAGGTGATGTTTCGGGTTTCATACTATGTTGACCGATGGCGTGTGGGCCGAAGTCAAAATTTGCAACGAACACCTGCGGCTCTTCTCAGAGCACAACCCTCGGGGGGTGCAGGCGTCCGTGTACAACGTCGCCACGAAGAGCTGGATTGCCCCCTCCGAGCCGGTGGAAGATATCGAGCAGGGCAAGGAAAGAGCCGCGGGACACGCCCGAGCGTACCTGAAGGTAGCGGCAAATTCGGACTTGCCGCCACTGACGTGGGAGAAGTCGCGCTTGGACCGCTGGTGGTCGGTGGAATCAAGGCGGGTCAGCGGGCAATAAGATCGCTCGGAGTTCGTACGCAAGGGGTTCGGATTCTTGGGCCTAAAACGAGAACGGGGAACCGCTTACGGCTCCCCGTCTCATGTGTTCCTCGTGAATGCCGTGGCAGCGTCCGCGGGGCGTTGCCAGGGTACGCACCGCAAGAGCGGTGTGGTCACTCGACCTTCATATGCGTTCCAGGTGGAGTCAGTCATGCCTCCTTTCCCGTAAGCATACTTCCTTCATACTCCCGTGCGCGACGAGTTGCAACGCACTAAAGTACTGGTCGCCTCGGAGGGCGGTTGCGCGAATGCCTGTCGCCATATTGACATCCGTGTTGCGGCCGGAAGACCGGGCTTCAATGACTTCCGTCCCTCGAGGAAAGCTGGCCTATATGGAAGCTACTTCTTCTTGGGAGGTACCACCGCTTCTTTGAATGCCTTCGCCAGGCGGAATTTCACCGCCGTCTTGGCCGGAATCTTGACGGCCTCGCCGGTCTGAGGATTGCGGCCCATGCGAGCCTTGCGATTTGCCTTCACTACCTTGCCCAGCCCGGGAACCACAAACTGCCCACTGCTCTTGGCTTCCTTCGTGGCCACGGTGACGAGTTCTTCGAGCATCGCAGCGGCAGTCTTCTTTGGGATCCCCACCTTTTCGGCCAAATGCGCGACGATCTGGGATTTTGGCAACATTTCTTCTGCTCTTCCTCTCTATGTTGGATTATTAACGATTGCCTTATTGAAACCGTAGTTGAGCGTCCCTGCCAAAAACTCGATCGACCACAAGGAGCCGCCAATTCACAGGGGCGTAATAGAGTCGAGGGAGTTGCTGAGCAGGTGTGGGCTACAGATTTCATGGCGGCGGGAACTGGGGGAAGATCCTCTTCCCAGGGGCCGGAGTCTTCGCGGACCTCGGTCGACTCGAGGTCGGCAAACATCCCTCCTCCGTCCGAGAACCATTCCTCATGCCGCCCGCCGTTGGTAGCGGTGATGCAGTCCGCCGACCTCCGGCAGTTCAACGACCGACCCCAGCTCCGGCGGTTGAACCGGCCTGGTCTCCGGCGCATCTTTCTCCAGCGACAAGTGCGTGCGCGCCCCGTGGTAATAATCGAAATACGATTTGAGCGTGCGGCGCAGAGACGATTCGTTGAACCCGATGAGGTGGTCCAGACCCTCCCGCCGGATCGATCCAATCAGTCGCTCCGCATAGGGATTTTGCCACGGCGACCTCGGGGCCGTCAGGACTTCGCGCACACCCATCCCTCGCACTCTCTGGCGAAATGGACCTCCATAGATGGAGTCGCGATCGTGCAACAGGTAGCGTGGAGCTGTGTCCCAAGGGAAGGCCTCGGCAATCTGCTGGGCCGTCCACTCCGAGGTGGGA
>Ga0335085_10001834_pt1 | contig 42406 bp, 33 predicted proteins | sample Lox_Sample_45_FD_206712 | JGI IMG/M metagenome (GOLD analysis project Ga0335085, IMG submission 206712) | Soil microbial communities from Loxahatchee National Wildlife Refuge, Florida, United States - Lox_Sample_4.5 | ecosystem: Environmental > Terrestrial > Soil > Wetlands | place: USA... | reverse complement strand
CCAGGACGGAACTCGCCTCCGAGTTTCAGGCTCATCCCGCATTGGAATGGACCTGTAGTTTCAGGCTCATCTCGCGCTGGAATCAATTTCCGTTTTCAGGCTCATTTCTGGATTGGAAAATGCTGCGTGCAGCATGTAATAATGACGCTTATGAAAGGCGTCGTTTTAGCGGGCGGCACAGGCAGCCGTCTTTTCCCCCTCACCAAGATCACTAACAAGCACCTGTTGCCGATCTATGAGAAGCCGATGATTTATTACCCCATCGAGACGTTGGTCGATGCGGGTATCCGGGACATCCTCATCGTTACGGGAGGCAAGAACGCGGGCGACTTCCTGCGTTTGCTGGCGAACGGCAAGCAGTTCGGCTTGAGCCACATGGATTACACCTACCAGGAAGGCGAGGGCGGCATCGCGGACGCGCTGTCGCTGGCCGAACACTTTGCCGATGGGCAACCAATCTGCGTCATTCTGGGCGACAACATCATCGAAACCAGCATCCGGAAAGCCGCCGAGGACTTCCAGAGACAGGGACCCGGCGCCAAGATTTTACTGAAAGAGGTGCCCGACGCCGAGCGTTTCGGAGTGGCCCAGATCGATGGCCAGCGCATTGTGAATATCGAGGAGAAGCCGCGGCATCCAAAATCCAATTACGCGGTCACCGGCATTTACATGTATGACGCCACGGTGTTCGATAAGGTGCGCACCCTGGTGCCCTCCAAGCGCGGTGAACTCGAAATCACCGACGTCAACAATGCCTACATCCAGGAAGGCTCCATGACTTTCGATTTTCTGGATGGCTGGTGGACGGATGCCGGCACTTTCGATTCACTGCTGCGCGCCGCAAACCTGGTGGCGCAATCGGTAACCGCGCGCCGGCAGGCGGAGGCCGCGAAGCTGAGCGAAGGGGTCATTCGATGACGGAATCGCCGGTGCGCGAGCCGCAGCCGATCGCCACCGCAAACGGCCTGGAACTGGCTTATCCGGAATGCACGAAGGGCATTGGACGCGTGATCGCGTCGCCCTCATCGGCGGATTTGATCGCGGGAGTGCGCATCGAGCCTTTGACGCTCTGGCCCGACGATCGCGGTTATTTTATGGAAGTGCAGCGTATCGGCCGCGGCCTGTCCGCGCAGTTTCCTCCCGAAACCACGCAGACGTCCACCGCCTTCAATTACCAGGAGACGATCAAGGCCTTCCACTACCATCTGCACCAGACGGACTGTTGGACCCCAGCCATGGGTATGTTTCAGGTTGCCCTGGTCGATTTGCGCGTGGGGTCGCCCACTTTCGGCGCGCGCAACACGATATACGCGGGCATGTTGCGGCCCTGGCAAATCCTGATTCCGCCGGGTGTTGGGCACGGCTACAAGGTGATCGGCGGCGGACCCGCGCTGCTCATCTATGCGACTGACCGCTTCTACAACCCGCAAGACGAGGGGCGCATTCCGTACAATCATCCCGGCATAAACTACGATTGGGAGACGCAGCACAAGTGAGCGCGCGCGAGGTTTGCCGATGAAGCTACTGGTCACCGGCGGTGCGGGTTTCATCGGTTCGGCGTTCGTGCGTCTATCACTGGCGGACGATCCGTCGATCCGGATCGTGAACCTGGATAAGCTCACTTACGCCGGAAACCTGGAGAATCTCGAATCGGTCGCCGCCCAGCCACGCTACCGTTTCGTCCACGGCGATATCTGCGATGCGGCCCTGGTGGACACGGTGCTCAGCGAGGAGCGGCCCGACGCGATCGTGCACTTCGCCGCGGAATCGCACGTCGATCGGAGCATCTTCTCTCCCAGCCCGGTATTTGAAACCAACCTGCGCGGCACGTTCACCTTGCTCGAAGCGGCCCGACGGCAGCGCATCGCGCGTTATCTGCAGGTCTCTACCGATGAGGTTTACGGCAGCCTGGCTTCGCCGTTGGAAGCGGACGAGGATTTCCCGTTAAACGCCAGCAGCCCGTACTCCGCATCGAAAGCCGGTGCGGATCTTTTGGTGCGCTCTTACTTTCTCACTTACAAACTGCCGGTAGTCATTACGCGCGCGTCCAACAACTACGGCCCGTATCACTTTCCGGAGAAGCTGATCCCGCTGATGATCTCAAATGCCCTGGTGGACCGGCCGCTGCCGGTCTACGGCGACGGCATGCAGATCCGCGACTGGCTGTACGTGGAAGATCACTGCCGGGGGATTCGCGCAGCTTTGGATCGCGGCCGTGATGGCGAAATCTACAATATCGGCGGCAACTGCTCGCTGCCGAATCTCGAGGTGGTGCGGCGGATCCTGCGTGCCACGGGCAAGCCCGACAGTCTCGTTCAATACGTCACGGATCGCCCCGGCCACGACCGGCGCTACGCCCTTTCGAGCGAGAAGATCATGCGCGAAACGGGCTGGACTCCGCAAGTGGGTTTCGATGATGGCTTGGCGCGCACGGTGGATTGGTACCGGAACAATGCGGCCTGGGTGGCGCGCGTGCGCAGCGGAGAGTACCTGACTTACTACGCCCGCAACTACGAAAACCGGCAGGACGAATTGCGCACGGTGTCCGATGCGCGTAGCGATTGACGCCACACCGCTGACGCTTTCGAGCGGCGGCTTACGGCGTTACACGCTGGAGCTCAGCCTGGCCCTGGCGCACAATTATCCGGAGGATGATTTCTTCCTGGTATCCGATCAGCCATTCTCTATGCCGCCCGGCGCACCCCGCAATCTGCGCGGCGGGGAAGGGCCGCGTCACGCCATGGAGCGCCGCTGGTGGCTGTGGGGCCTCAACCGCGAACTCGATCGTCTGAAAGCGGACCTGTTCCACGGCACGGACTTTGCGGTGCCCTATATTCCGCGCCGCCCCAGCGTCATGATGCTGCACGATCTCTCGCCGTGGATGGAGCCGGCGTGGCACGCGGATGCCAACCGCGTGCGCCAACGCGCGCCCGCGCTGATTGGGTTGGGCCTCGCAACGATGGTCACAACCCCCAGCGAGACCGTGCGCAGGCAAGCAATCGAAAGGTTTCGCATCCATCCCGCGCGCATCCGGGCCGTGCCGCTGGCTGCCGCCGGCTGCTTCCGTCCCGTACCGGCTGAATCGGTCGAGCCGCCTTACTTTCTATACGCCGGGACTCTGGAGCCACGCAAGAATGTGGCGGCGGTGGTGGCCGCCTGGCGCGAGGTACGTCAGCATTATCACGTGGACCTGGTACTGGCCGGGCGGCGGCGGGCCGATTTCCCGCAACTTTCGCCGGAGCCAGGGTTGCAACTGATGGGAGAGGTCTCCGACGCACGGCTGGCGCAATTGCTGTCGGGTACCCTGGCATTTGTGTACCCTTCGTGCTATGAAGGCTTTGGATTGCCGGTGTTGGAAGCGATGCAATGTGGAGCGTGTGTGATCACCTCCCACGATCCAGCCATCGCGGAGGTCTGCGCCGAAGCCGCTATCCAGGCAGACTCGCACGCGGAACTGGTGCGGGCGATGTCGGATATCGCTGCAGATCCGGATTGTGCGCGGTCGTGGCGCGCGCGAGGCATGGTACGCGCCGCGGATTTTTCATGGCAGCAAACCGCGCAGCTTACGCGTCAGGTGTATGAAGAAGTCCAGCGGCGATTCTAAGAATCTACAATGAGGAACTGTCCCAGCTAGCCCATGCCTGACGCTCTGTTCCTTTCCGCAGAGGCGCCCTACCCTCTGACCGGTGGCGGGGCCCTGCGTAGTGCTTCGCTGCTCCACTTTCTGGCGTGCAATTACACCCTGGACGCCATCGTGTTTCGCGAGCCGCGAGCCCCAGACCCGCGGTTGTCCTTGCCCTCCGGCCTGGTGCGCGATTTGCACATCCTGAATTTGCCCGAGCACTCGCGCAGCACCCTGGCCAAAGCGGCGCGCAATGCCTGGCGTCTGGCGCGGCGCGTGCCGCCGCTGGTGGACCGCTTCGCCGGATTTGGCGAGCAGATCGCAGCGGTCACTCGTGGGCGCCGGTATGATTTAGCCGTCATTGAGCATTTCTGGTGCGCGCCGTATGGGGATCAACTCGCTCGAATCAGCGCGGTAACCGTGCTCGATCTCCACAACATCGAATCGGTGCTTCACGAGCGTTGCGCCCGTACGGAGCCTCCCGCGCAGGCAATGTTACATCGCGCGTTTCAGCACATCTGCCGCGATCTGGAAGAACGGTATTTGCCGCAATTCTCCTATCTGCTGACTGCCTCCGCAGTCGACGCGGAACACGCGCGGCGGATCGCCCCCGGCGCGCACGTGGGGGTTTACCCGAACCTGATCCCAATGACGCCGCAGCCGGATGGGTCCGCGGAGGAAGTGATCGCGTTCTCGGGCAATCTCGAGTACCACCCAAACCGGAGCGCCATCCGCTACTTTCAGCAATCCATCTGGCCTGCTCTACGCGAACGTTGGCCCCGGCTGACTTGGCGGATTATCGGGAAGAATCCGGATTCCGTGCGGAAATTCACCGCCCACGATCCTCGAATCCAGCTCACCGGTCCCGTCGGCGATGCGGTCGCCGAACTGGCTCGCGCGAAGGTAGCTATAGTACCAATTCTCGCCGGCAGTGGTACTCGCGTCAAAATCCTCGAAGCGTGGGCCGCTGGCGTACCGGTCGTCTCGACGCCGGCCGGAGCAGAAGGGCTCCCGGTTCGGGATGGCGAGCATCTATTGCTGGCCGATACGGCTGCGGGCTTCGCGGACGCGGTTTCGCGCCTGCTCGGTGACGCGGACCTGCGTCAGCGGATCGGACGTGCGGCCCGGTACCTGTTTGAGTGTGAATTCTCCTGGGACGCTGCCCGGAAGTACTTGCTTTTCTTATATCCTGCTACCATGGAAAGATCTGATGCGCTTCGCGATTGATGCTCATGCCATCGGCCGCCATCTCACTGGAAACGAAGTGTATGTTCGCAGCCTGCTGAGTAACTTTGCGGCGCTGGATCCAGAGTCGGAGTTTGTCGCGTATTTTTCGGCGGACGACGCGCTCGAATGGGCGCCCGAGCGGTTTCAACCACGCCAGGTATCCGGTAATCCTTTCGTGCGTCTCGGTGTGGAACTGGCCATGAAACTGCGCCAGGACCGGCCGGACCTACTACACGTACAGTACACCGCACCGATCGGTTGTCCCGTGCCGGTGGTGGTCAGCGTACACGACGTCAGTTTCCTGGTGCACCCCGAATACTTCCCGAAATCGCGGGCCTTCCAACTCCGTTGGACCGTCGCGCGTACCATCCGCAACGCGGCGCGCATCCTGACGGTAAGCGAGTTCTCCCGGGATTCTATCGTGCAGGCCTACGGAGAAGAATGCGCCCGCAAGATCGTGGTCGTGCCCAATGCCGCCGCCAACGGTTTACGCCCGATCTCACGCGACAGCGCAACCGTGGCGGTGCGGTCGCGGTTTCACGTCACCACACCTTTTGTGCTTTCGGTCGGCGACCTGCAGCCGCGCAAGAATCAAATCGGGCTGATCCGCGCTTTTGCCGATCTTATTCGCGCGTTCCCGCAATTGACCCACAGCCTGGTGCTGGCAGGCAAAGATACCTGGTTCAGCCCGAAGGTGCGGGAGGCGGCGCGCCAATCGGGGGTGGCGGACCGCATCCAGTTCGCCGGTTTCGTTTCCGACGTGGACCTGTTACATCTGTACAACGCCTGCGACTTATTCGTCTTCCCATCGTTTTACGAGGGTTTTGGATTGCCTGTGTTGGAAGCCATGGCCTGCGGCCGCGCCGTGGCATGCTCGCGTACCTCCGCGATGCCTGAAGTGGCTGACGGCGCGGGTATTTTTTTCGACCCCAATTCCACCGGCGAGATCGTCCGCGCCATGGCTGACCTGCTGCGCGATACGGAATTGCGCGGGCGCATGGAACGTCTGGGTTTACAGCGGGCCGCGCATTTCAGTTGGCGGTCAGCGGCGCAAAGGACATTGGAAGTCTACCACGAAGTCGCCGAACACCGCCGCGCAGCCGCCCGCGAATACGTGCATCAATGAGCAGGCTGGCAGTCGTCCTTTACTTTTCTCTTCTACCGGCGCTGTGCGCGGCTGCTAATCCGCCGCAGAAGCCGGCGCCGCCCGCGGAGTTCCTCAACGGCGGCGAATCGCTTACGTATTCCATCAACTGGCCCGGCGGCGCCAACTTGGGCGAGGCGCACCTACAGGCCGGCAAGACCGGCGAGGGCTGGCAGTTCGACTTTTCGCTGAGCGCATCCGTTCCCGGATTCGCCGTCTCGGATCATTACCATTCGCGCACCAATGCCGATTTCTGCGCGCTCGAGCTGGAGAAACTGACGCAGCACGGCAGCCGGAAAGCGCACGAGCGGACGGTCTTCAACTACCAGGAAGGCAAAGCCACCCGCACGACTCTCGTGGAGGGCGGCGGCCATACCGACGTCGACATCAGCGACTGCGCGCACGACGGACTGGATTTCATCTACTACGCGCGGCGCGAGATGGCGCTCGGGCACGGCGTGCCCAAGCCCCAGGACGTTTTGTTCGGCGCGTTGTACGCCGTCAGCTTGGACTACGCCGGCGTGCAGGATGTGGTGGTTGGCGGGAAGCACCGCCAGGCGGATCACATTATGCTGAGTGTGCGCGGCCCCGCTTCCGATGCCCAGGCCGAGTTGTTTCTCGCCCGCGATGCCGCGCGCACGCCTCTGCTCGTCAAAGTGCCCTTTGCTCTCGGCACGTTCTCGATGGAGCTCGTGCGCTGAATGCGCGTGGCGTTCTTCTCTCCGCTGCCGCCGCGCCGCAGCGGAATCGCGGACTACTCCGCGACCCTCCTCGAACATTTGAGACCGGTGGTGGAAGTACAGGCGTTCGCCGATGCCAGCCAGCCGTTCGACCCCGCAGATTTCGACATCGCCTTGTACCAGTTGGGCAATAATCCGGATCACGATTTCGTCTACGAAGCCGCGCTGCGTCATCCGGGCGTGGTGGTAATGCATGAGTCGAATCTGCATCACCTGATCGCGGAATTGACCATCCGCCGCGACAATTGGGAAGGCTACTTGCGTGAGTGCGAGTATGAAGGCGGTCCGGAAGCGCTCGCGTACGCGCGGCGCGTGCGCGCACTCGAAGTCGGGCCGGACTACGAAGGCGTGCGCATGACCCGGCGCGTGCTCGGAGCGGCGCGCGGCGTGATCGTGCACAGCCAGTTCATGGTCGATGAGATGCGCGCGTGCGGATTCCACGGGCCGGTCGCGCGCATCCCGCACGGCGCGTGGATTCCGGACGCCAGCCGCAACGCGTGGCGCTACCGGCTGGGTCTCGACGAAACCGTACCGCTCATCGGTATCTTCGGATTTCTCAAGCCCTACAAGCGCATCGCCGAATCCCTGCGTGCTTTCCGCCGCCTGTTGCGTGTAGTGCCCACAGCCAAGATGATTCTGGTGGGCGAGCCGCATCCCGATTTTCCGCTGCAGTCGCTGATCCGGTCGTTAGGTCTGACGGCGGCCGTGCGGCCGATGGGTTTCGCGCCCATCGAAGATTTCACGGGCTACATGGCCGCATGCGACATCGTCCTGAACCTGCGCTATCCCACCGTAGGCGAAAGCTCCGGCAGCCTGCTGCGTGCCTTGGGACTGGGCAAGGCCGTACTGGTTTCCGACGTCGGCTCGTTCCGCGAGTTCCCCGCCGACGTATGCCTGAAAGTGCCGGTCGGGGCCGGCGAAGAAGACTACATCTTCGAATATCTGAACCTGCTGGCATCGCGGCCGGATGTGGCGCGAGCAATGGGTGCGCTTGCCGCGAAATATGTCAACGACGAATGCAACTGGGATCGCGTAGCCTGCCTCTATGCATCATTCTTGAACACGGTTGTAGATGGCCGTGTATGGGAGGAAACAAAACCCCAGCCCCCAGCCCCCAGCCCCCAGCCGACCGACACCGCACAGCCGCCAGTGACCGAAGAGTACATCGCGACCTGGGCCGCCAACCCCGAATCCCTGGACTACGTCGACACGCACCTCACCCGGCTGGTGAAGACGCTCGAGATCACGCCGCCGGGCGGCCCGGACGATCGCATACTGGAGATGGGCGCGTATCTTCAGATCACGCCTGCGCTGCGCACCAAGCTGGGTTACGGCGAAGTGCGCGGCTGCTATTTCGGGCCACTGGGCAAGGTGGATCATCGCACCGCGACTTCCACGGATGGCCAGACATTCGAGTGCGAGATCGATCTGTTCAACGCGGAAAAAGATCGGTTTCCGTATCCGGACGGCCATTTTGCGACGGTGCTATGTTGCGAGTTGATCGAGCACCTGACCGAAGATCCGATGCATCTGATGAGCGAGATCAATCGCATCGTGAGGCCCGGAGGACAGTTGGTGCTGACGACTCCCAACATTGCCAGCCTGCGCGGCCTGGCGGCCATGATGGAAGGCTACCATCCCGGAATCTTCACGGCTTACATTCGCCCGCATGGCGATGAGGAAGTGGAAGCGCGGCACAATCGCGAGTACGCGCCCAAAGAGATCCAACTGCTGCTGGCCAACTCCGGTTTCACCGTCGAGCACATTGAGACGGGTCCCTTTCGCCAGGTTCCCCGGCCCGAGGAAGCCTGGGTCTTGAACCTGCTTGAACGATTCGAACTGCCCACGGACCTGCGCGGCGAAGATATTTACGTGGTCGGCCGTAAGACCGGCGGCGTGCGCGAGCGCTATCCGAACTGGTTGTACGCATGAGCGCCGCGTACGAGAATCCAGAGGTGCACCTGGATGGCGAGCTCAACGTCGAAGCGCACCTCACGCTGCGGAACTCATCCAGCCACACGTGGCGCCCGTCCGAAGGCTTCGCCGCGGGCTTTCACATCTATGACGCTGAAACCGGAACGCTGATCGTGGATGGCGCGCGCCAGGCGCCCGCGGAAGATATCGCGGCCGGAGGGCGCATGCCCGTCCATCTGCGATTTGCGCTGCCGCCCGAAAACGGCCGCTACGATATTTATATTTCGCCCATGCGCGAGAACGTCTGCTGGTTCTACATGGAAGGCTGGCCGTTCTTGCGTGTAGAGGCGGTAGTAGAAGACGGCCGGGCGCAGCTCGAACGGGTCGGCGTGGTCACGCTCCGCAGGGTGCGGCGCGAGAACCTGCTGCGGGCCGTGGGGCGCGCCTTCACGCTGCCGCTCTCGACCATCGCGCGCAATCGCAGCCTGATCCGCACCATGGTGCGGCGCGATATTCTGGGCCGTTATCGCGGGTCGTTCGGCGGCGCATTTTGGACTGTGCTCAATCCGCTGCTGCTGATGCTCACCTACTTCTTCGTGTTCGGGGTGGTGCTGCGGACACGTTTCGGCGACGATCCCAGCCGCGCCGGTTTCGCGCTCTACTTCCTGGCCGGAATGCTGCCGTGGCTAGCCTTCAGCGAAGCGGCCGGGCGCGCGCCGACCGTGATGCTGGAGCATCGCAATTTCGTGAAGAAGCTGGTTTTCGCGGTGGAAACGCTGCCCGTGAACCTGGTCGTTTCCGGATTGGTGAGCGAAGTGTTCGCGCTGATACTTTTCACCATTGGCTTGTTCCTGGCGCACGGAAGCGTGCCGGCATCGGTAGTGTGGCTGCCGGTGTTGATCGTGCCGCAATTGCTGTTCACCGCCGGCATCTGCTGGTTCCTCGGCGCGCTGGGCGTCTTTGTGCGCGACCTGGGGCAGGTAATCGGATTTCTGTTGACCCTGTGGTTCTTCATCACGCCGATTTGTTATCCGGAAGCGTCCCTGCCCGCCGCTGCGCTTCCCCTGCTTTCGAAGAACCCGATGTTCGTGCTGGTGCGCGGCTATCGCGACATATTCCTCGATCACGGCGGCCATGCGCCCGCATTTGCTCCGCTGTGGAAGTTGTGGCTCGTCTCCCTGGCCGTGTTCGTGTTGGGCCACGCGTGGTTCTATAAACTGCGGCGCTCATTCGCGGATATCATTTGAAGACCGCCTCATGCTGGCCAAACTAACCGCCGCCGTCATCGCGTTCGGGCCGCTCGGCATCCTGATACTGGCGTTCATCGACTCGGCCGGCATTCCGGTGGCCTCGGGCATCGACGCGCTGGTTATCCTGGTGGCTGTCAAAGCGCCGTCGCACGCGCTGCTGGCCGCGTCCATGGCTATCCTGGGATCGCTGGTGGGTAACCTGACGCTGTTTCTGGGTGCGCGCGCTGGCGGCCGGCGCTTCGTGAAAGATGTGCCGCAACCGGGCAATAAGCGGCGCTTTCGCCAATGGTTCGAGCGCTACGGAATGCTGACCGTCTTTGTCCCGGCGGTGCTGCCGATCCCGCTGCCGCTGAAGGTATTCGTGATTTCGGCCGCCGTTCTGGGCACGCCGCTCCGCGTGTTCTTTGGCGTGATCCTGCTGGCGCGCTTGATCCGTTATGGCGGCGAAGCGTATCTGGGGGTGTTGTTCGGCGAGGGATCGACACACTATTTGCGCACGCACACTTGGCAACTGTTGGCCGGCGCGGCCGCACTGTTTGCCGTACTGTATCTGGTGCTGATGCTGAACGAGCGGCGCCGGCGCAGCTAGACTACTCCTCCCGCAGCGCCGACATGGGATCGAGCCGCGCCGCGCGGCGCGCCGGCAGATACGCCGCGAGCCCCGTTGCAATCGCCAAAACCACAGCCGCGATGGCAAGCGGCGCCGCGTCATCCGGCTTCACGCCGTAGAGCAAACTCGCCACCAGGCGCCCGGCAGCAAGCGAAGCGCCCAAGCCAAGGACCGTGCCGAGCGCCAGCATCGCAGCCACGTCGCGCAGCACCAGCCAAACTACTGATCCCGGCTGCGCGCCCAGAGCCATGCGGATGCCGATCTCCGATTGCCTCCGCGCCACGCCGTACGAAGTAACCCCGTACAGGCCGATCATCGCCAGCAGTACGGCCAGTCCGCCGAAAAACGCCGACAGCAGCGCGACAATCCGCGGCTGGATCAGCGATTCATCGATTTGCGTTTCGAAGTTACGGAATTCGAGTGAAATTCCACGGTTCACCTCTTCGAAGGCGCCGCGGACCGAGGGGACGAGCGTGGCCATCGATTCGCCGGAGCGAATTTCAAAATCAAGGCCCGGCCATGGCGAATCGTCCTGCGCGCAGGCGAAATATCCCAATGGACGCATCGCTTCCGCCACCCAACCATACTTACTGTCTTTCACCACCCCGATCACCTGATAAATGTCCTGCTTGCCCGGCTTGTCGCCAGGCACACCGATCGTTTTGCCCAGCGGGCTGTGCTTCCCGAAGAAGCGGTGGGCGGCGGTTTCGTTAATGATCATCACCCGCGGCGCTCCCAGATCGTCATGCTCCGTGAAATCGCGGCCCAACACCAGCGGGATGCGGATCGTTTCGAAGAAGCCTGGAGAGACGCGATTGAAGTACACCAGCACGTCTTCCTTGCCTTTGGAGCGATAGCCTTCCGGCGTGACATTGTTGTTCCAGAAGCTCCCGCTGATGGGCGTTAGAGCAGAGCTCGACGCGGCCGCCACGCCGGGGATCGTGCGTAGCCGCTCGACGATCTGGCGATAGAGCGCGGGGCGCTGCTTAGGCGGCACGTTCGCCTGCATCACGGCCGCCTCGACGAGAAGCACGTTGTGGCTGGTGAAGCCCAAGTTGGTGTTCAGCAGGTTGCGGAACGTTCCCAGGAACAGACCGGCGCCCACCAGCAGCATGAGCGACAGGGCGACTTGGCCAGTCACCAGTGCGCGGCCCAGTGCGGAGCGGCCTCCAGCCGTCCCACGCCCATGCTCCTTCAGCACCTCGTTCGGTGAGACGCGTGTCGCGCGCATGGCCGGCGCGAGTCCGAACAACAGGCCCGTGAGTAGCGCGATGCCCATCGTGAAGGCGAGCACGCGCCAGTCAGGCGCGGTATCGAACTGGAGCTCGTTGCTGGTTTTCGACAGGAGGTGCACGAGCAGCCGGCTGCCCCAGACCGCGAACAGCAGTCCTCCCGCCGCTCCCAAAACAGAAAGCAACAGGCTCTCGGATAGCAACTGCCGCATCACGCGGCGGCGCGCGGCGCCAATGGCCAAGCGGATCGAAATCTCGCGCTGACGCGCCGCGGCCCGCGCCAGCAGCAGATTGGCAATGTTCGCGCAGGCAATCAACAGCACCAGGCCGACCACGGCCATCAGCGTAAAGAGTGCTTTGCGATAATCGTTGCCGGTTTCGGAGAAGCCCGCGGCCGCCGGTACAAGCTCGAACGAACGCTGCAAATATTCGCGCTGGCCGTCCGCGTCCCAATTCGGGAGCGTGGCGCGGTCGACCTCCGGAGCCAGCGCCTCCATCTTGGCCGTGGCTTGCTGGATCGACTCATCCGGTTTCAGTCTGCCGAGGATGCGCAGCCACCAAGTGCTGCGCGCGTCCAGATTGCTGCGGTCGGTATGCAGGATCGGCTCGCAGCCGATGGGAATAGCGACGTCATAGTGCGTGTCCACATCCAGGCCCGTGAACCACGGCGGCGTCACGCCGATGATCGTGAACGGATGCCGGTCGAGGCGGACGGTCTTGCCCAAGACATCCGGATCGCCCGCGAAATGCGCTTTCCAGAAGCCGTAGCTGATCACTGCGACAGGCCCGGCATGGCCGCCGCCGCGGCGATCGTCGTCTGTGGTGAAGACGCGGCCGCGCATGGCCGGCACGCCCAGCACGTGAAAGAAATCGCCGCTCACCCAGAGACCCTGCGCAAAGTGGCTCTCGCCGCCCGAGGCCAGATCGAAGCGCGTGCCGCTGTATGCCAGAGCTCCCGAAAACGCCTGCTGATGATCGCGCACCTGCTCCCAGATCGGATTGGTCAAAAAGGAATCGTGCTGTGACTGCACTTCGACCAGTTGGCCGGGATCGGCGACCGGCAACGAACGCAGCATCACCGCGTTCAGGATGCTGAATATCGCCGTGTTCGCACCAATGCCGAGCGCCAGCGATAGAACCGCCGTAGCCGCAAAGCCGGGGCTCGCCCGTAGCGTGCGCCATGCGTAGCGCGTGTCCTGCGCGAGCGTTTCCAGAAACGGCCAGATCCACACCGCGCGGCTGGCCTCCTGAATCTGCGCCGCATTGCCGAACGACCGGTCCGCGGTCTGCGCGACCAAGTCACGATGCAGGCGCATCTCGTCGGCTAGATCCTGCTCGTATTGTTTCCGGTTGACGATGTATTGCAAGCGGCGCCACAATTCGTTCATTCGTCATTCCTCACGTAGAGCGGCCATCGGGTCGAGATGTGCCGCGCGGCGTGCGGGAAGATAGGATGCGATTCCCGCCGCGATTAACAGGATCAGTGCCGCAATGGCAAGGGGAGCCACGGCATCGGACTTCACCCCATACAGCAAGCCGGCAACGAGCCGGCCGGCCTCGAGGGATGCGGTGACGCCCAGCACCGAGCCCACGGCTAGCACCATGGCTACCTCACGCAGCACCAGCCAAACCACCGACCCCGGCTGCGCGCCCAAAGCCATGCGGATACCGATTTCCGATTGCCGCCGCGCGACGCTATAAGCCGTCACGCCGTAGAGTCCGATCATCGCGATCAGCAACGCCAAGCCGCCGAAGAATGCCGACAACCAGGCGATCATGCGCGGCTGCCGCAGCGAGTCATCCACCTGCGTCTCCAGATCGCGGAACTCGAGCGAGATGCCGCTGTTCACCTGTCCAATCACCTGGCGCACGGTTGGAATCAGCGTATCGACTGGCTGCGCGGAACGGATTTCAAACGTGACGCCCGCTCGCAGGGTTGTATCCTGCGTGCTGACCAGATATACGGTCGGCGCGCTTCCTTCATTGACCAAAGAATACTTGGCGTTTCCCACCACCCCGATTACTTGATACGTCACCCACCTGCCGGGATGCTCGGACTGCGATCGAATCGTCTTGCCGATTGGATTCTGATTCCGGAAAAAACGGCGCGCCGTAGCCTCGTTGATGATCATCGCCATCGGCGCGCTCAGATCGTCGTGCGGCGTGAAATCTCGGCCGATCACCACCGGCGTGCCGAGCGTTTCGAAGAATCCGGGCGAGACGCGATTGAAGAAGACCAGCGTGTCGTCTTTTTCTTTATGGACATAGCCTTCGGGATCCACATAGCTATCCCACTGGCCAAACCCAATCGGCGTCATCACGGAACTCGAAGCCGCCGTAACGCCGGGGATGGCCCTCAGGCGCCCGACAACTTCACTGTACAGTTGCGGCCGCTGCTCACGTGAAATATTGGTGTGCATTACGTCCGCCCGGATCAGCAGGACGTTATGGGCGGTGAAGCCCAGATCGGTGTTCAACAGATTGCGGAACGTGCCCAGGAACAGGCCGGCGGCTGCCAGCAGCATCAGAGACAGCGCCAGCTGCCCGGTGACCAGCGCGCGGCCCAAGCCGAAGCGCCCGCCCACCACCCCGCGGCCGTGTTCCTTCAAAACATCGTTCGGGGAAGTGTTCGTAGCATGCAGCGCCGGCGCGATCCCAAATAACAGCCCGGTGAAAACTGCGATGGCTGTCGTGAACGCCAATACCCGCCAGTCGGGCGCCGTATCCAATTGAAGTTCGCTGCCGGTGGTCGAAATCCAGTGGATCAGCAGGCGGCTGCCCCAGGCGGCGAATAGCAGTCCGCCGAGCGCTCCCACGAGCGAGAGCAGCAAGCTCTCCGAGATCAACTGGCGAACCACGCGGCGGCGTGCGGCGCCAATCGCCATGCGAATCGAAATTTCGCGTTGCCGCGCCGCGGCGCGCGCCAGCAGCAGGTTGGCGATGTTGGCGCAAGCGATCAGCAGGACCAGTCCCACGACCGTCATCAAGGTGAATAGCGCCGTACGATAATAGCGGCCCGTCGCGGAGAAGCCGGTCGCCGCCGGACGCAAGGTGAACGTACGCTGCATATACCCTTCCCAGCGGGGTTGAAGCGTGGCACGGTTGACTTGTGGCGCCAACATTCTCATGCGGGATTCGGCCTCTTGCATGCTCTCGCCCGGTTTCAGGCGGCCGAGAATGCGCAGCCACCACCAGCCCCCGTCATTCAATGCGCTCATGTCCGTGCGCAGGATGGGGTCGCAGCCGATGGGGATGGCCACGTCATAATGCTCATCGAGATCGAGGCCCGTGAACCAGGGCGGCGTCACGCCGACGATGGTGAACGGATGCCGGTCGAGCCGGATGGCCTTGCCCGCCACATCCGGATCGCCCCCGAAATGCGCTTTCCAGAAGCTGTAGCTAATCACGGCGACCGGGCCGGCACGGCCGCCGCCATGCCGATCGTCATCCGGCGTGAACACCCGCCCGCGCATAGCCGCGACACCCAGCACGTGGAAGAAATCGCCGCTAGCCCAGATGCCTTGCGCGTAGTGGCTTTCGCCGCCGGAGGACAGGTCGAAACGCTCACTGCCGAAGGCCAGCGCTCCCGAAAATGCCGTTTGGTGATCGCGCACCTGCTCCCAAATGGGATTGGTGTAGGACGTGCTCCGCGGCGGCGTCTCGAGTTGCACCAGGCGTTGCGGATCTTCCACCGGCAGCGACCGCAGCATCACCGCATTCAAGATGCTGAATATGGCCGTGTTCGCGCCGATGCCGAGCGCCAGCGACAGGATCGCGGTAGCCGCAAAGCCGGGGCTTGCGCGCAGCGTGCGCAATGCGTAGCGCGCATCCTGCGCGAGAGTTTCCAGAAACGGCCAGATCCACACCGCGCGGCTGGCCTCCTGAATCTGCGTCGCGTTGCCGAACGACCGGCCCGCAGTCTGCGCAACCAAGTCGCGATGCAGGCGCATCTCCTCGGCCAGTTCATGCTCGTTCTGTTTCCGGTTCAGGAAGTATCGCCAGCGGCGCCACCACTCGCCCATCACCACGCTCCTGACATAGTTAGACTATGCCAGATGCGAATCGGTTAGGTCAAGCGGCTAATTCACATCGTAGGTGTGGATGTCCGCGCCATCCAGATATTTGTCGAACCAGGAGACGATGTGATGCAAGCGCTCGACGCGATGCACCGGCTTGCCGGACCGCGACAGTTCGTGGGTCTCGCCGGGGAATCGCACCATGACGACCGTCTTGTGCAGGTACTTCAAGGCGCGGAACATCTGCTCGCCGCCCGCGCCCGGCGGGGTGCGGAAGTCGGACTCGCCCTCGATCAGCATCAGCGGTGTGGTGACTTTGTCGATGTAAGTGATGGGCGAGCGCGCTTTGAAATCGGCTTCCTGCTCCCAAGGCGCGCCGCGAAACCAGAACGGCGTGAACAGCGAGAAATCGGCGGTGTACCAGAAGTCGCGCCAGTCAGCAATCGAGCGCTGCGAGACGGCGGCCTTGAAGCGCGTAGTGTGGCCTATGGTCCAATTCGTCAGCACACCCCCGCCGCTTCCGCCGGTCACGCCGAGCTTGTCCGGATCGACCCAGCCGCGTGCGATCAGTTCGTCGACGCCGGCCATCAGGTCTTTGAAATCGTCGCCCGGATAAGCATACTGGATGAGATTGCCAAATTCCTGCCCGTAGCTGGTGCTGCCGCGCGGGTTGGGATACAGGACGACGTAGCCCTTCGCCGCCATCCACTGGAACTCGTGATCGAACGTGTAGCCGTAGGCGGCATGCGGGCCGCCGTGGATATCGAGGATCATCGGATACTTCTTGCCCGCGGTGAAATCGGGCGGACGCTCGACCCAGGCCTGAATGCGGCGGCCATCGAAGCTCTTGTACCAGATCATCTCCGGCTCAGTCAGGTTGAGTTGGCCAAACAATTCAGCGTTGATGTGTGTGAGACGCTCGAGATGGCCAGACTCGCCGTCGAGCAGGAACAGATCGCCGATGTTGGTGGGCGTGGAAATCATGACCGCCGCCTTCGACCCATCGGGCGTGGCGCTATAGGAGAAGATGTCGTGATCGCCCGTGGTGAGCGGAGTGACCTTGCCGGTCTCGGCATCGATGCGCGCGAGATTGGCGCGGCCTTCTTCCGCGGAATCGACGAAGATCGTGCGGCCATCCGAACTCCAAAATGGCTTGGATGGTCCGGAAGCGCGCGGCGGCGCCTGATCCCCGCCGACGCCACCGGCGATATCAAAATCATAGCCGGTGGTCAGATTGCGCGGTGTAGCGCCGGGTTCGGCGGGCACCACGAACAGATCCGGCTGGCTATACGATCGCTGCACCAGGCCGCCACCGTGATTGATCGAGCCGACAAAGGCGATGCGTCCGCCGTCGGGACTGAGCGAGATCGCATGGATGGGGCCATCGATGCCGGCGACTTTGGTGACGTCGCCGCCCGCCGCGCTGACGCTGTAGATCTCGTCGTGCGGCGGTTCGTAATACGGCTCGCGCACGCGCGTGGAAGTGAAGTAAAGCTTCGAGCCGTCGTGCGACCACACAATATCGGATTCGCTGAATTCGCCCGTGGTGATCGGCTTCGCTTTCTGCGGCGCTTCCAGCACGGCAGGCACAGCGGCGCTCCAGATATGCGAGGGCCGGTCCGGATCGAGGTAGCCTTCGCCGTTCATGCGATAAACCGCGCGCGCGATCACGCGCACATCGCTTTCCTCTTCGCCGTCTTTCTTTTTGTCGAAGTCTTTCGGAAGCGTGGTCGAGAGGAACGCAATGGTGCGGCCGTCGGGCGACCATGCCGGAGCGCTCGCGCCTTTCGGCAGATCGGTCAACGCGCGTGCTTCGCCGCCCTCCATCGAGAGCAGATAAACTTGCGGCGGCTGCGGCTTGCCATCTTTGTCCTTTTGCTCGGGGGCGCGTAGAAACGCGATCGTACGTCCATCGGGCGACCAGCGCGCCGCGGAATCGTGCGGGTCGGATGTGATCTGGCGGGCCGCCCCGCCGCTCGCGGGAATGATCCACAGCGACGTTTCGTAGTTATCGTGCTTGGCGTTGACGGTGACCTGGGTGTAGACGATCCGGGCTCCATCGGGCGAGATCTGCGGGGATGCGATCCAGCGGAAGGCGTAGAGATCGGTTTCAGTGATCGGGCGTTGAGGTGCGGCGGGGCAGAGTGCCGCTGCCAGCGCCAGGACGCTGAGGATGCGTGGGTACATAAGTTGCATTAGAGCACAGACGGCCGGGGTATAATCGCGATCATCGGCCGCGTCCCCAAAAACGCGGCAACTCTAAGGGAGGTAGGTAACATGGCTTCTCTTCGAACGCAAAACCGGGCGCTTATGCTGGCGCTCGCAACCACTTTCCTTTACGCCGCTGTTTCCTCGGCGCAAACCACTCCGAGTGCAGCGTCGTTGACGTATAACGGCTCCGCGAAACAAATGACCGGTCCAGGGGGATCGCTGGTATTCCTGTTGACTCCAGCAGAAGAGTACGAGGCTGGATCGGCTTTCACTTCGACCGGTGTGGTGTTCGGCTCGACTTACTCGTTCCACACGTTCTTCCAGTTCCAGATGACTAACACGGGCGGATCCGGCGCGGCGGATGGATTCACTTTCACAATTCAAACGCAGGGACCCCAAGCGCTGGGGGCTAACGGCGGCGACTTGGGATACGTAGCTATCACGCCGAGCGTGGCCGTGGAGTTCGATACGTGGCAAAACGGTTGGGACATAAACGGTAACCACGTCGCGATTCTGACCGACGGCCAGACCAACGATCTGGATCCGCAGACTCCTTACGGCGTGACCGACTGCCAGCCTTCGACCGGCGTATTCGGCTGCTTGTCGAACGGCGATGTCTGGTCAGTCTGGATCGACTACAACGGCACGGCGCTCACGGTCGCGGTCGCCGATAATTCGACCAAGCGCCCGGCCAACCTGATCGAATACCCGATCGCTCTCGCATCCATTCTGGGACCGGGTCCGGCCTACGTCGGGTTCACGGGTGGAACTGGGGCTGGTTATCAAGACCATTACGTGCTGAATTGGGTGTTCTACAATCCCGGAACATAGTCGCATGAGTCCGCGACACTATGAGCTGCATAGTATCCCGGTGGTGGAACTTACGACGGATGGACCCTTGCTTCGAAATGACCGCGATGCAGTGGACGTAATTGCCGCCGCATCGCGGTACGCCCCCGAAATTGTGATCATCCCGGCTACGCGTCTGGGCGATGACTTCTTCCGTATCAAGACGGGTGTAGCGGGCCAGATCATCCAGAAATTTCTGACATGCTGATTGCGCGTGGTGATTGTAGGCGACATCTCGCGGTACGTCAGCGAGAGCTCTGCCCTGCGGGATTTCGTCCACGAGTGCAACGGCGGCGCGCACGTCTGGTTCGTCGCGGACCTGGCCGAACTCGAACCGCGATAGCACTCGTCCGAGGCCTAGGCTGACGCGCCGGTAGCTGTTCCCGCTGTTCTGCGGCGTCTGCCCGACATCAGGTAGATATTGGCTCGCGGCTCAAATAGAGGATCGCCGGACGCCTCGATCCCAACTACGCGCGGAATTGGATCGAAAATCAAGCGTTGCTGTTCGCTGTCATTATGCGGAGCCACCTGAGTCAAACTGATTTCGCCAAGCGTGAGCTGCTGACTGGTCTCAGGCCAGCGGAACGTGGCATCATCTACACTGTCGCCGTCTTCCGCCAACTGCACTACGATGCGAAATTGCACCGCTTCCCGGGCGACCCGCGCTTTGATCTCGTCGAACAGAAAGTCGGCAGTCTGAGCGGCGGCGGTGGCCTCGCTCAGATATTCGTTGCCTGCCACCGGCAAGATCCGATAGCGTCCGTACCGGCTCATGCCGTTCGCATTCGTGAACTTAAACGCCGAGACCGCGAAGAACGACTCCTTCGCGAAGCTGGCCGGGATTGGCTTGGGGATTTGCACAAACGCCAATGCCGCGGGGTGCGCACCCAGGAACTGCTCGATAGCATTCGGGTGCGGTCCCGCCGGATCGGTGGCGATTAGCGCGTTGAGAAATTCCAGGAATTCCTCTACATTGCGCACGGGGAAGGCGTCGACGGAATGCGCGACGATGTCCGTGTGCACGTGCTCGGCAAGGTGGAAACGGATGGCGCAGCCGCGCGGGCTGGCATTCTGGCTGTTGTCGGGAACCGCGGGAATTCCAGCGAAATCCGAGAACCGCACCGTTACCGGAACGGGATCCCGTTGCATATGCGGTGCGCGTGTAAGTGAGCCGGCCTCCGGCGAAGGCTGAAATACGCCTGTCAGCAGGACGCCTTTCGCGTGGGCCGGTCTGAAACCGTGATGAACGCCACCGTTTGCTTTGTCAAAGGCATCGATGACGTCGTGGCTAAGGGATAGCAGTCTCTCGTCCGTGGTCAGGGGCATAGTGGGTGTCTCCTCTGAATGGATTCGCCTTGCAACTCTAGCGATTCTACTACCGTCGAATTGAACCGGCACTTCCTGGCAGGAGCGCCGTCTAAGTGCGTAATGGAAACGTTCTGGATGGACTTGAAGCACTCCGTGCGCCTGCTGCGGCACAGTCCCGGCTTCACCGCGACGGCTATCTCCGCGCTGGCCTTGGGGATCGGCGCGAATACGGCCATCTTCTCGGTAGTGAACACCGTGCTGCTGAAGCCGCTGGCCTTTCCCAATCCCGATCGCATCGTTACGCTCCTGAACAGTTCGCCCCAAGGCAGCTTCCCCGCCGCTTCCGTACCGAAGTACAACACGTGGCGCAGCGAGACGCGGGTACTCGAAGACGTCAGCGCTTACGATACGGGCGGACCGGGCCTGAACCTTTCCGGCGGCGACCATCCCGAGCAGCTCAAGGGCATCCACGTTTCGTACGAATTCTTCCACCTGTTCGGCGCGCAGCCGGCTTTCGGGCGCACCTTCACGGCGGCAGAGGATCGGCCGCGCGGCGGCAATGTAGCCGTGCTTTCATATGGCTTGTGGCAGCGGCGCTTCGGTTCCGATCCGAAGATTATCGGTAAGCCCCTGGTGCTGGGCGGCGAGGCGTTTACCGTGGTCGGCGTGTTGGCATCCGGATTCACATTCGACCCGCAGCCCGACGTGTATCTGCCTTTCCAGGCCGACCCGAACAGCACCAACCAGGGCCACTATTTCCGCGCGTCCGCGCGCCTGAGGCCGGGCGTCTCGTTGAGTACCGCGCAAGCCGCGATGAAGCTGGCGGGCGAGGAGTTCAAACGCCGCTTTCCCGGCGCGCTCGACCCGCACATGAGCTTCAGCGTGGAACCGATGCAGGATCTGCTGGTGCGCAATGTGCGGACGGCGCTCTACATCCTGTTGGGTGCGGTGGGCTGCGTGCTGCTCATCGCCTGCGCCAATGTAGCCAGCCTGCTGCTGGCGCGCGCCACGGGACGCGCACGTGAGATTGCCATACGGTCCGCCATCGGCGCGGCTCGCGGCCGCATCATCCGCCAATTGCTCACTGAAAGCGTACTGCTCTCCGCGATCGGCGGCGTGCTGGGACTGGTAATCGGCTTGTTGGGCGTGCGGGCGCTGCTGGCCGTGAATCCGGGCAACATCCCGCGCATCGGACCGGAAGGCGCCGCCGTGACGATCGACTGGCGCGTGCTCGCGTTTACCGTGCTGCTGGCGCTGATCACCGGCGTGCTGTTCGGACTCGTACCCGCGATCCAGGCTTCCCGCACCGATCTGAACCTCACGCTCAAAGAAGCCGGTTCGCGTACGGGATCGGGCTTGCGGCAGAATAAGGCGCGCGGACTGCTGGTCGTCCTCGAAATGGCGCTGGCGATCGTGCTGCTGGTGGGCGCGGGCCTGTTGATCCGCACCTTCTCCGCGCTGCACACCGTGGCGCCCGGCTTCGACCCGCACAACGTTCTGACGATGGACACTTCGCTCACCGGGACGCACTTCGATCACACCGCCTCCATCACTACCATGACCCGCGAGGCGCTGGACCGCATCCATGCCATCCCCGGCGTGGAGGCCGCCGCCGCGACGTCTTATTTGCCGCTCGAAGGCGGTTTGGGACTCGGCTTCGTGATCGAAGGCCGGCCGCAGACGAATGGCCAGGAGCACGGCGGCGCGGGTTGGAACTATGTCACCGCGCGCTTTTTCGATGTGTTCCGGCTCCCCGTCCTGCGCGGGCGCGTTTTCACGGAGCGTGACGATGCGTCCGCACCGCCTGTGGTTGTGATTAACGAGGCTTTGGCGAAGCGCTACTGGAAGGATGGTGCCGATCCGATCGGCCATCGCCTGATCATCGGCGGCGGCATGGGCCCCGACTTCCAGCAGCCGCCGCGCGAGATCATTGGCATCGTAGGCGACGCCCGCGATGGCGGCCTGAACAGCGATCCGGAACCCGAGACATTCGTCCCTCTGGCGCAGGTGGGCGACGCGTACATGGTGCTGAACAACCGCTTCATGCCGCTGAGCTGGGTGGTGCGCACGAAAGTCGCGCCGTTCTCGGTTTCCGCGCCGATCCAGAAGGCGTTTCAGGATGCTGCAGACCTGCCGGCGGCGCACATCCGCAGCATGGACCAGATCGTGATCGGGTCGACGGCGCGGGATCAGTTCAACACCTGGGTGCTGGGAATCTTTGCCGGCGTCGCGATCCTGCTGGCATCCATCGGGCTGTACGGGCTGATGGCGTATTCGGTGCAACAACGTACCCTCGAGTTCGGCATCCGCCTGGCGTTGGGTGCGGATGCGCCCATGCTGTGCAACATGATCGTGCGGCAGGCCATGGTGCTGGCGGGGATTGGAATCGTGTTGGGGTTGGGCGCCGCATACGGCTTGACGCGCCTGATGGCCACCCTGCTGTTCCGTGTGAAGCCCACCGACCCGGTGGTATTCGCCAGTGTGACGATTCTGTTTGCGGCTGTGGCGCTGCTGGCGAGTTATCTGCCGGCGCGGCGCGCGCTGCGAGTGGATCCGGTGGTAGCGCTGAGATATGAATAACCGTTGTTAATCAATTGCTAACACGCAATCGGCAATGCCCAACGATATAATCAGAGAGGCCACGTCCGCCGGATTGCATGCAGCACCTGCTCGAAGCGGTTGAGTTTCGAAATCCCACCCGCGCGCGCGAGGACATCGCGCGTTTGGGACGCGGCATTCCGGAGCGCATTGCAGCCCGCATCCAGGCGCTGCTGGCAGCGGCTCCCGACCCCGACGAGGCGCTCCATTTTCTGGAACAATTGCGGCAGGGAAATCCAGCCGCCTTCAATCGCATCAGCAGTGTGACAGCGCTGTTACGCTGCCTGATCGCGACGTTCTCCTACAGCCGGTTTCTTTCCGAGGCCGTGCTGCGGCATCCGGAGTGGCTCTTGCAAGCGGCCGACCCGGCCACGCTGCACCGCATGCTTTCGGCCGAAGAATTCACGGAGCGTTTGCGGCAATTCCGCGAGTCCGAAGGTCCCGATCTGCCCTCGCCCGTGCTGCTGGCGCGATTCCGGCGGCGCCAGGTGCTGCGCATCCTGCTGCGCGATGTGCTCGGCTTGGCCGCACTGCCGGACATCACGGGCGAGCTTTCCAACCTGGCGGACGCGATCCTGGACCTGGCCTACCGGCGCATCCGCGCGCGGCTGGTGGAGCGCCACGGCGAGCCCATGTGCGAGGGCCTTGACGGCATGCGGCGCGCGTGCGGATTCGCCGTGATCGCCCTGGGTAAACTCGGCGGCCAGGAGTTGAACTACAGCTCGGACATCGACCTCATGTTTGTCTATTCGGACAACGGCCAGACCGGCGGCCCGCAGCCGATCACGAACAAGGAGTTCTTCAAAAAAGTTGCCAACGAGTACACCGAGCTGCTTTCGACCTACACGGCGGACGGCTCGTGCTATCGCGTGGACTTGCGGCTGCGGCCGGACGGGCGCCTGGGCGAGGTTTGCAGTTCGCTCGAAGGCGCGAAGCACTATTACCAGGAGCGCGCGCGCGACTGGGAAAAGCAGATGCTGATCAAGGCGCGCGTCTGCGCGGGCGATGCGGCGCTGGGGCGCGAGTTGCTGGAGTTTGTTGAGCCGCTCATCTATGCGAGCACGCTCGATTTCCGCGCAGTGGAAGCGGTTTCCGAAGCGCGCGAGCGGATCAGCGAGAAGCTGGCGGCCAAGCGCGTGCGCTCCGGTGTGGACGTCAAGTTGACGCCCGGCGGCATCCGCGATATCGAGTTTCTGGTGCAGTGCCTGCAACGCCTGCATGGCGGGCGCGAGTTGTGGCTGCGGCACGGAGGCACCCTCTTCGCACTCTCGCGCGTCCACGATAAGAACCTGCTCTCGGCCGGCGAATATGGGCGCCTGGCTTCGGCCTACGAATTCCTGCGGCAGTTGGAACACCGGCTGCAGTTCTACGACGATCAGCAGACGCACACCCTGCCGGCGAATCCGGACGAACTGGAAGTGCTGGCGCGCAAGATGCCGCCCCAAGGCGGCGAGCCGCTGAGCGCGGCATCGCTCGGAGTGTGGCTCGACACGCATCTGGGCAACGTGCGCGAAATGTACGAACGGGTGATCGAGGCGCGCAAGCCGATGTACTACACTCTGGCCGAGGATCGCACAGCGGAGCGCTGGGAGCCCGATCCTGAGCTGCCTCCCGGCGCACCCACCACGCTGACGTTATTTCTGGGTACTCACGCGCCGCAGCTTGCGGCCACGCTGGCGCGCCTGCCGTTGAAACGCGGCCGGGAACGGTTCGAACATTTTCTGGAGAATCTGTCGTCCAACGCGGAATGGCTGGAGCGCCTGGATGCCGATCCGAAGCTGGCGACGCAGGTGGTGGACATCTTCGAGCACAGCCAGTACTTCGGCGATCAACTGCTGCGCTACCCGGAAATGATGTTGGAGATGGGCCGCGCGGGCGATACGCCGGAGGACGACGCCATCGAAGAAGACGCTATCGAGGATAGCGCGTCACTGCGCACCTTTTTCCGCCGGCGCATGTTTGGCATCCAGAGCGACAGCCTGCTGGGTCCCGCGCCGATTTTCGAAACGCTGGAGCGTACCTCGGACCTGGCGGACGCGGTCATCGCGGCGGCTTACCGGATCGCGTTGCGGGAGGCGCCCGGCCCGGCTGCGGCGGGTTACGCGCCGGCGCGTCAGATGATGGTGATCTCGCTCGGCCGGCTGGGCATGCGCGAGTTCGATCTGGCTTCCGATGCGGACCTGATCTTCGTGGTTCCGGATGAAGACGCCGCCGAGCTGCCGTTCTGGACCGCCGTAGCCGAACGCATGATCCAGGTGATCAGCGCCTACACCGGCGATGGCGTGATGTTCACCGTGGATACGCGGCTACGCCCGAATGGCCGCGAAGGCGCGCTGGTGCAGGCCGAAGGCGCTTATCGCGACTATTTCGCCAAACACGCGGAGGCCTGGGAAGGCATCGCCTACATGAAGTCGCGCGCGGTGGCTGGCAATCTGGAACACGCCACCGAATTTCTGCATAAGCTGCAAGAGCTCGACTGGCGGCGCTACGGGCAAAGCGGCCGGTCGCGCAAGGAGCTGGCGCAGATGCGGGCGCGTCTGGAAAAGGAACAGGGTTCGCGCAATCCACTGAAGGCGGCTCCGGGCGGCTTCTACGACATTGACTTCGCCCTGATGTATCTGCGGCTGCGCGGCGCTGGGATATTCTATAAGGTATTGAACACACCGGCGCGCATTGATGTCATCGAACAAATGGGCCACCTGGAGCGCGAGGACGCCGACTTCCTGCGGGACGCCGCGGTCTTCTTCCGTGCCATCGACCACGGCCTGCGCGTGGCCAGCGGATATGCGGGCGGCCACCTGCCGACCTCGCCTTCGCAATCCGAAATGCTGGCAGAGCTGGTGCGCCGCTGGACGCCACCGGCTCTCCACGATCAGCGTCTGGATCTGAAGCTGGCCGAGATCCGGCACAAGACGCGCGAGTTTTTCAATCGCATCTTTGGAGTCTGAGTGGCTGATCCCCGTGTCCGCCGCGCGCTGCAGCTCGTGGCTGCCCCGGCCATCATGGTCCTGATCCTGGCGTTCTACGTGCGCTTCGTGACGGTCAACAACACCACGGTGGCGCTCACGCTCCTACTGGCGATTCTAGGAATCTCCGCCGGGTGGGGACTGCTCGAGGCCACGGTCGCGTCGCTCGTGGCGGTGATGGGATTCAATTATTACTTCCTGCCGCCGGTGGGCACGTTCGTGGTGCAAGATCCGCAGAACTGGGTCGCACTGCTGGCGTTCCTGATCACTGCGGTGACCGCCAGCCAGCTTTCCGAGCGGGCCAAGCGCCGCACCCGCGAGGCCGTCGCGCGGCGCCGCGAAGTAGAAGGGCTCTACGCACTCAGCCAGAGCCTGCTGCTCAGCGGCAGCGCGCGCACGGCCAGCCAGGATCTGGTCAGCCGCGTGGTGAAGATTCTGGGCGTGCGCACGGCGGCCTTCCACGCCAAGCTCAGTCACGAAACGTTTCGCTGGGGGCCGGACGATCCGCAGATCTCCGATGAACAATTGCAGGCCGAACGCGAGGAGCCATTGATCGATGCGCAGCGTGGCTTCGCCATTATCCCAGTGCGGCTCGGTGGGCTTGCGCTGGGCAATTTGGGGCTGGCCGGTCCGCTGCCTTCTGAAGAAGTGCTCAGCGCCGTGGCGTACCTGGTGGCGATCGCCATCGAGCGGGTGCGCGCCATGGAAGACGCCAGCCGCAGCGAAGCGGTACGCCAGAGCGAAGTGCTGAAATCCGCGCTGCTCGACGCGTTGGCGCACGATTTCCGCACGCCGCTGACTTCCATCAAGGCCGCCGTAACCAGCCTGCTGGGTCAGCCGCGGCCCGATGACGAGCGCGAGTTGATGACCATCATCAACGAAGAGGCCGACCGGCTGAACCGGCTGGTGGCCGAGGTGTTGGAGATGGTGCGCATCGAGGCGGGCAAGCTGCATCCGGAGAAACGGCCGCACGACGCGGGAGAAATCATCCATACCACGCTGGCCGAGATGAAGCCCGCGCTGCAGGGCCGGCCCGTGGAAGTGCGGCTGCAGAATGCGCTGCCCGAAGCGGACGTGGATTTCGAATTCATCCAGCAGGTGCTGAAGCAGTTGATCGACAACGCGCTCAAGTATTCGCCGCTCGAATCGCCGCTGACGATCTCGGCGCGCGCGGGCGAAGGCCGCATCGTGATCAGCGTGGCCGATCGCGGCAGCGGCATCGACGAAGAGGAGCAGTTGCGCGTGTTCGATAAGTTCTATCGCGCGCGCGAGCATCGCTTCCGCGTCCCGGGCAGCGGCATGGGGCTGGCGATCGCCAAAGGTATCGTGGAGGCGCATGGCGGCCGGATCTGGGTGACGAGCGAGCCGGGGCAGGGCTCGGTCTTCAGTTTCTCTCTGCCTGTGTACCGTGGTGAAATAGTTCGGTGAGCGCCGGAAAGATTCTCGTGGTGGACGACGACCCGCAGATCCGCAGGGTGATGCGTGCCACGCTGGTCGGACACAAATACGAAGTGATGGAAGCCCGCAACGGCGAAGAGGCGCTCACGAAGACATCCGCCAAGATGCCGGACCTGGTGTTGTTGGATATGAACATGCCGGGCATGGGTGGCCTGGAAACATGCCAGCACCTGCGCACGGGGTCGGATGTGCCCATCATCATCCTTTCGGTGCGTAATACCGAGAAGGACAAAGTGGCGGCGCTGGACGCGGGCGCAGACGATTACATCACCAAACCGTTCGGCATGGAAGAGCTGCTGGCGCGCATCCGGGCGGCCCTGCGGCGCGCGCCGACCTCGCCTGAAAATGGTCCGCACTCGGTCTCCACGCCCAATCTGCAGATCGACTTCGACACGCGGCGGGTTTCCGTGAAAGGCAAGGAACAGCGGCTGACGCCGAAGGAATTCGACCTGCTGCGCTACCTGGTTTCGCAGGCCGGCAAGCCCGTGCCGCATCGCGAGCTGTTGCAGGCGGTGTGGGGACCGGATTACGGCGATGAGCCGGAGTATCTGCGCGTGTTCATCAACCAATTGCGGAAGAAAATCGAGCCTAACCCGGCCAAGCCGCGGTATATCTTGACGGAACCGTGGGTAGGCTATCGCTTTGCAGTGGAGCCGGAGAGCGAGTAGCGGAGGGGCCAAATTATGCCATTCGAAGCCGCTGCGGATGCGGTGGTCGCGGGCGACACAGCCACGCTGCGCGCGCTGCTGCGGGAGAATCCGGAACTGGTCCACGCCCGATCGGTGCGCCCGCATCACGCCACTCTGCTGCATTACACCGCGGCGAACGGCGTGGAAGACGAACGCCAGAAGACGCCGCCGAACGCGGTCGAAATCGCCCGGATTCTGCTCGAGGCCGGCGCCGATCCGAATGCGACGGCCGACATGTACGGCGCGCCTGCCACCACCATGGCGATGCTGCTATCGAGTTGCCATCCCGCCCAAGCCGGTGTGCAATCGGCGCTGGCTGAAACGCTGCTCGATGCGGGCGCGGCCATCGAAGGGGCGCTGATGACGGCGCTTTCGTACGGCTATCTGGATGTCGCCCGGACGCTGGTCCGTCGCGGCGCGCGCGTCGACTCGCTACCCGCGGCGGCGGGGCTGGGTCGCTTGGACGATGCGGCGCGGATGCTGCCCTCAGCCGATGCGGAGGAACGGCATCGCGCTTTGGCATTGGCCGCGTTGCACGGGCATGTCGACGTGGTCCGGATGCTGCTCGACGCGGGCGAGGATCCGAATCGATACAATCCGAAGGGCAATCACGCCCATTCGACGCCGCTGCATCAGGCCGTGCTGGCCGGCCATGAAGCTGTGGTGCGACTGTTGGTCGAGCGGGGGGCGAGGCTGGACATCAAAGATACGGTCTACGGTGGGACTCCGCTCGGCTGGGCGATCTACGGCAAGCAGGACACCATCGCGCGGCACCTACAACAAGCCAGTGCACCCTGACGCGCCGGGGGTGGCGCGCCAGGGTAATGGGGCGTTTACTTTGCCGGAATGCCCAGATAAGCGGTCACCAGATTCTTGCCGATGTTGCCAAGAACAGTGCCGATATTGACCTTTTTTCCGGCTTGCGTGAGCGCATTGATGTCGGACTGGCCCAGTTGATACTTGGTGGTGAGAGTCTGCGTAGCAGCAGTCTTGTCGGCGGCCGTGGCGGTCTTGTCCGTCAGTTTATTAATGGAGTTCACTAAGTCATCCGTTTGGCCGCCGACTAACACAGCCGCCAGATTGAGCGATGCCAGAGTCGACGCGCCGGAGGAAGTATCCACGATGCGTAATTGAATCGGCAACTGTGCGGGCGGATCCGCCGCAGGCTTGGCCGCGCTCACTTTGGCGCTGAAATCGTTGAGCGGGATCGTCGCCGTATAACCTGGATTAGCCGCGGTGCAAGTCACCGTTCCAGGTGCGGCTGCATTGCCCGTGCCGACGACGGAGAATGTATTTGGAGTATTCGAGATCCTCACTTCATTAGTCGTGGCCTTTGAGAGGCAATAGCTCACCACGATGGACTTACCATCCGAACTCAACACCAGTCCGATTGAGTCCTTTAACACCGCCTTGGTCGCGACTGTCAGGACGGATGGATGCTCGCCCACCAGATCACTCTCGGTGCTCGATCGCGTTCCCTCGAAGTGGAAGCTGTACTGGCCGTCTGTTGTTGGAATGTCGTTCTTATGGATCGTGAACGTATGCGTCATTCCATCGGCCGAAGCCGTACCGTGCAGCCGGCTGGTTCCGTCGCTGAATTGCAGCACATCGAAGACCGCGTCAACGGTGCCTGCATCGTTGGCCTGGACCTGGAACGTGAAGTCCTTACTGGTATCGACTATGGACAATAAGTCAGGAGTCGGAAACTGGACCAGCGCATAATCCTGAGTCGGCGCCACCGGCAGGTCGATGGGCGGCAGGGGCTGCGCCGGCGTGACCGACATTCCGCCGGAAGTGAATGTGACGGCATAAGCGTATTCGTGATGGCCCTGCAGTTGTAGCGGCGGAGTAACTTCCGCGACGATGCTGTGGCTTGTCGAATCCACCGGGTCACTGATCTTAGCCGTTACTGAATTTCCGGTTTCCGTGTCCCGGATGAGCAACGTCTGTATCGCCACGGCGCGGTTCGCGTTCAACACAAAAGAAAGCGTATCCTTTCCGCCGGAGCGGTTCCACTGCGGCTGGCCGCCGGCGATTGACACCTGCAGCGGCTCATCGGTCGCCAGCTTTCTGACAACTATAACCGGCGACTGTTGAACAAGCCCCGGAACTGGACAATGCGCCGCGACCTGTAAGTTGAAAGACTGCCATCCAGCCGGCAGGTCCAAGTTAGTGCCGACGGGGATGTGATAGTCAAACTCATTCGCCGCTTGCGCTGAGGCGGCTGGTTTCAGATGTAACGGATTGACGTTGGGAGCGTCCTGCGAATATTGCACATCCTGGTTGGTCAGCGGGAGCGGATCCACCGTCAGGGTGCTGCCAGCGGTACAAGGATATCCGGGCGCACCCGGAGCCAGTAGAGTCACATGGATGTCCATGTTCGTGGACGACCCTGTCTTGGTTTGTTGGTAAGTGACGGAAGAGATCCAGGGAACCTGAATCTGCCCGTGCGCGTTGTGCGGCCATGTGAGCATCGCCGCGAATACAGAGAAGCCGATCGTAGTCAGTCGTTTCGTCAGCATTGGCATCACCTCTGTCAGTGAATGCGTAAGGCGCGGCGAAATGCGGACAAGTTATGCGGCTACGCGCTCGCGGACATTGAATTCGAGCTTCCAGCGGCGGCCATCGCGCGCGGCGCACCAGAGTTGCAGCATACCGGTTTCGGTGACCACGGTTTCGAACGAGACGGGAACCACACCCGCGGCGTTTTCCTCGGCGGGCAGATTCACCTCCATGGGGGCAAGTTCTTCCAGATCGTCGCCGAAGTCTTCAATCAGGTCGCCGGCCTGATCGTTCTTGCGCACGGCTGAGGTGAAGAAGCGAAACTCGGCAGGCTCGCCGACGACCAGCCCGAACTCGCGATTGGGGATGCGCAGGTCGGTGCCTTCCTCCATGCCGAACGGAACGACGGTCAGAGCCTTGAACGGCGCGGGAAATCCGGGGATCGAAGGCAGCGCGCTCTCGATGGCGACATAGTAGGTGCGCGGCACGCCGCCGCGGATACGCACACCCCGGCCCTGCCGCGCCAGTCCGTAGTACGCCGCGCCGCGCGAGACGGCATGCATCAGATCCTCGCCGCTCAACGGCTTCACGGGCGGCAAGCCTTCTTCGGCCAGCCAGGAGTCGAGCACCGCCAGCAGCCGCTCGCGGACGAGCCCGGCATTCAGCACGCCGCCGTTGAATAAGACGTGTGTCGGGCAGGCCAAACCACTCGGCCCGCGGCGCACTCCCCCATGTTCCGCGGCCGACGCCTGTTGGCGGAGAAAACGCGCCAAGTGGCGCGTGATGGCGGCATCGGCGGCGTAAGGCAGCCCGATTTCCTGCAGCCCGGCGCGGCGCTGGCGTGCGGGCATGTCCTGGCTCGAAACGGCCGGCAGGAAGCCCTCGCTCAACATGCGCTCCAGATCCGCGCGCTGCAGCTTGGCCTTGATGGAGCCGCCGATCAGCCCGGTGCCCTTGCCGAGGATGGTGACCGGCGCTTCGTCTTTCTTGTTGCCCGGGTCAAGCAGCTTTTCCTTGGCGGCGCGGCAATTGTTCCACAACGCCTGAAGCTGGAAATTGTCGATCCGCGTGCCTTGCTGCGCGAGTTGATCGGCCACCAGCCGCGCCAGCGCCAGGTCGATGTTATCGCCGCCCAGCAGGATATGCTCGCCGACGGCCACGCGGTCGAGTGACAGCTCGCCTTTCTGTTCTGTAACCGCGATCAACGTGAAATCCGTGGTGCCGCCGCCGATATCCACCACCAGGATCAGGTCGCCCACGGCCACGCGCTCGCGCCAATCCGGATGCCGCTCGATCCACGCGTAGAACGCCGCCTGCGGCTCCTCGAGCAGCGTGATGTTCTGATAACCGGCCTGTTCGGCGGCCTTGATGGTCAACTCGCGCGCGACCGCATCGAACGACGCGGGCACGGTCACCAGCACCTGCTGTTCGACGAACGGCGCGTCGGGCATCTTGCTATCCCACGCGCGGCGCAGATGGTCCAGGTAGCGGCGGCTGGCTTCGACTGGCGAAAACTTGGGTACGCCTTCGGGCGCGCGGAAAGGCAGCAGCGGCGCCGTACGATCCACGCCGCCGTGCGAGAGCCACGACTTGGCGGAGGACACCAGACGGCCGGCATTCTCCACACCGCGCTTCTGTGCCAGGCGGCCGGCCACGGTCTCTGGATTCTCGTCCCACGGCAGGGCGGTCGATCCGGCCGGAAAATCGCTCGCGCCGGGAACATAGAGGAACGACGGCAGCAGGTCTTCGTCGCGCACTTCCGACAGATTGACAAGCTGCGGGATGCCCAACAGCTCAACCTTGGGCAGGGCGAACGGGTCGGCATCCGGCCGATTTTCGGCGTAAGAAAGCGCGGAGTTGGTGGTGCCGAGGTCGATGCCGATGATGTAGCGAGGTTCCATCGAGCCGCTACTCAATTTCGATCTCGGCGGGCGCGATGATGGAGGCGTCCTGCTTGGGGTTGAGCGCGGGCAAATCCATCTTGGCGGCGCGCCAGCCCTTGTGCCGCAGGGTTCCGCCTTCGGGCTTGGCGGCCGGCACGTTGCCGATGAACTTCACCGCCGCCGGATCGCTGGTGGATGGGCGGGTATACGCGCCTTCGACGCCGTCGATCACCGGCTGCAAGCTCAGGTAACGGGCCAGCGAGTCGCGCGCCTGGTCGTGCAAGCTTCGTACCGCCGCGCCGATCTGCTCGTCTTCGTAGCCGGACACGTCTTCCATGAGGAAGTCGACCAGGCGCGAGTCGCGCTGCAGGATGGCCAGCAGTTGCAGGGCATGCGCCGGGTTGGGAGGCTGCGGCTCCGCCTTTACCGGAGCCTTAGGGGCGGGCGCCTGAGGCTTGAGTTCCTTGGGCAGAGGATTACCGAACAGGATGGCAAAGAACGCACGGAAAGCTAGCAGAATACGGCTCAAGTGTTGTGCTCCAAGTACTTAGGATAACATTGGGGAACCGCGCCATCCCCACTACCGCCGGCCCAGGGTAAGGGCGGGAACCGCCCGTGAGCAGCGGAATCACGACAGCAGTGCCACGCGCAGCTTCTCGAACTGCCGGCGGGCGATCTCGGCCCAGTCGCTGGTGCTGTCGAGTTTCAGATACGCCTTCCAATGATGGATGGCACGCAGCGCGTCGCCGCGCCGCTCGCATAACAGCGCCAGGTTGAAATGTGCGTCGCCGTAGCGCGGGTTGATGCGCAGAGCTGTCTCGTAGCACTGCTGCGCGCGGGCCAGGTCGCCGCGCTCGTCATAGAGATTGCCCATGTTGAAATGCGCCAGCGGATAGTTGGGATCGGCCTTCAAAGCCTGCGTGTAATACCGTTCAGCTTCTTTGTACGCCCGCAGGCGGTAGTGAATCGTGCCCAGGTTCACCAGCGCGCCGGCGGCATGCGGATTCAGCTCGATGGCCTGCTGGTAGGCCTCCACCGCTTGTTCCACGGGGGCGCCGGTCTCCTCCAGGAACAGCCCCTTCTGAAACCACGACTCCGACTCCTGTTCGCGCATCGGCGCTGCCGGCGGCGGTAGTGGCTTTACGTTGCCGCCCCCGGCCGTATCGAAATCCAGCAGGATCTGGCCGGTGAGGGCTTCCATGTTCTGCCCGGCGACGCGCACGGTGATGCGGCGGCCATTAGAAAAAATCTTCAGCTCGGCGAGCGGATCGTGCACGTCGGAAAGCCGCTGCTTCAACGAGTCGAGCGCGCGGCCGATGTTGCGCAAGGGAATGCGGCGCGCCCGCAGTGCGGCCAAGGTACGCAGGGCAATCAGATCGCGAAAGGAATAAACGGCCATGGCTGGCGCCAGGCCCGACCGCTCCCAGGTCTTGAGCTGCCGCTCCGAGACGTGAAGCATCCGCCGAACCTCGCCACGCTCGTATTGTTGCTTCGGCGCGGAGGCAGGCACGGGGGAATTTTAGCATGAAGTGCCTGGGACTTCCGGCAATCGGCGTGCATCCAATCTGGTGGATGCGCCTGGCTTGTGTATTTTTTTCCGTGCTCGCGGGAATGCCGTTGCTGGCGCAGGACTTCACCTTCCGCAGCGATGCCCGGCTGGTGGTCCTGAACGTTTCCGTTTTCGATCAACATGGCCAGGTGGTGAGAGACCTGCCGAAAGAGGCCTTCACGGTTTACGAGAATGACGAGCAGCAGACCATCACCAGCTTCCGGCAGGAAGATGTGCCCATTTCGCTCGGCCTGATCATCGACAACAGCGCCAGCATGCGCGACAAACGCGACCGCGTAGCTTCGGCCGCCCTAGCCATGGTGAAAGCGTCGAACCCGCAAGACGAAGTCTTTATCATCAACTTCAACGAGTCCGTACAACTGGCCAGGGATTTTACCAACAATCTGAAGGAACTCGAGAATACCCTCCGAAATCTCAACGCGCAAGGCGAAACCGCTATGCGCGACGCCTTGCTGCTGGGAATCGAGCACCTGCGCCACCATGCCAAACGAGACAAGAAAGTGCTGCTGGTGGTCACCGATGGTGAAGACAACAGCAGCTCCGAGACGCAGGCGCACCTCATCCAGACCGCACAGAAGAATGACGTGATCATTTACGCGATCGGCTTGCTGGGTGCTGAGGAACCTGCCAGCGCCGCGCGCGCCAAGGCGCAACTGGAAGAGCTGACGCTGCAGACCGGCGGCCGGGCCTGGTTTCCCAACGATGTGGCGGAGATCGCCGGCATCACGCCGGAGATCGCACACGAGATCCGCAATCAATACATCCTGGCGTACACGCCAACCAACATGGCCGCCGACGGGACCTTCCGCCGGGTGCGCGTGACCGTAAATGTGCCGGGCGCGACCGTGCGCACGCGATCCGGCTACTACGCCCCCAGGTAAGTGCCAGGGGTGCCGTGATAGAATTTTCTCGGCGGCGTGACTGGGAGGCATGAAAACGATCACGTCGCGGTCAATGGCATCGCCTTCCAGATTGCCCTCCAATGCCGCGCCGTGCACTTTTGATGTGCTCGACCGTTTTCCATGTCCCTTACTATAAGCTCACTCGCAGCGGAGTGCGGCCATCGGTTCGATACGCAGCGCCCGCCGCGCCGGCAAAAATGCGGCAAGCATCGCGATTGCCAGCAAGAACAACGATACGCCGCCAAACGAGATGGGATCGAGCCCGCTGAGCCCGCCCAGGATGGCGCGCACGAGCCGGGCCGCAATGGCCGCCGCCACTAGTCCGACGAGCAGACCCACAGTCACCGGCCGGGCCGTCTCACTCACCATCTGGCGGAGGATGTCGTGTCTAGTCGCACCCAGGGCCACCCGGATGCCGACCTCGCGCGTGCGGCGGACCACGGCGTAACTCACACTGCCGTAAATGCCGGCCGAAGCAAGCAACAGACCCAGCAGCCCGATGACGGTTGCGAACAGACCGGAACACCTGGCGATCACGAACGACGGAGTGTTGCGTAGGGCATCGTCCAAAGTCATAGCGCCGGCGATCAGGTTCGGGTCGATGGCATGCAACTTACCGCCTATCGCGTGGAAAAGCCGCCTCGGATCGTCGTGTGTGCGGACCAGGATTGGCTGTTCGGCAAACTGGCTGTCCAACAGGGGAAGGTAGATTTTATCGGAATCCGAACCGTCCAACAGGACGCCGCGCGTGTCGCCGACGACGCCCGCGACAACATAGGGATGGCTGGCCGGCGTGAGCTCGCCCTCGACATGAAACTGGTCCGAAACATCAAGGGTGACGGTTCGCCCGACGGGGTCTTCGCCGGGCCACAACCTCTTCGCGGCGGACTGGCTCACGAGCAAACGATCGCTTCCGCCCACGCTGAAGACATGGCCGGCGACCAACGGAATATCGAGAGTCTCGAAATAGTTGGGGAGCACAAAAGTGTAGAAAATCACGCGGCCCGCCGGCAAGATCTTCGCCGTCCGCAGTCCTCCGCCATCCGGCGAGCGGCCCAGGGTCACTCCCGTTACTCCGGGCAGCGCCATGAGCTTCCGGCGAATCAAATTCACTTCCGCGGTCTGTTTGGCGGGAGGGTAGTTAAGCGTGGCGGGAAAGCTAAGGTTGACTTGCAGCACCTGCCTCCCCTCATAGCCCGTCCGCAGGTCGAGCGTTCGGCTCGAACTGCGAATCAGCAGGCTGGCCATGACCATCAGGAAGAGACAGATGCCCACCTGAACAGCCATGAGCGTATTGCGCAGCCCGCGGTTGCCGACCGGCAATCGAAAGCGCATGCCCTCTTCTTTCAGAGCAGACACCAGATCGGGCCGCGACGATTCGAGCGCCGGCGCCAATCCGAATAGCACACTCGCCAACAGCGAGATGCCGAAAACGTACGCAAACACAGCGCCATCCGGATGGATGTGCAGCGCGAAGGTTCCCCATTCGATGGGCATGGCGGCAGCCGCCTCTACAACCAGGATTCGCAGTGTCCAAAATGACAGAATCAGCGCGAGGCTGCCCGCCGTCATGCCCAGCAGCGCGCTCTCTGTCAACAACTGGCGAACCACTCTGGCGCGGCTGGCCCCGATCGAGAGCCGCACGCCGATTTCGCGTTGACGGGCCGCCGAACGCGCCAATTGCATCCCCGCCACATTGGCGCAAGCAATGAGCAGCACCAGGCCCACGGCACCCAGAGTCACCGCAACGATCAGTTTGAGCTTGGGATCCTGTTGCGGCCGCTGGAACGGCGAACCGGGCGCCACCTGAATCGTGAGCGGCCGGCTACCTTCGGTGCCGGGAGCGTGCAGGCTGAGCAGGCGGTTGGCGAGTGCCTCCGTCTCGGCCTGTGCCCGTGCCGGGGTCACACCCGGTGCGAGCCTTCCGATTACCGTGCAGCACGGTTTCTCGCGATTCGTGAGCAGGTCCGAGTTGCGATGGACCAGCGGCTCCAGCCGAAGCGGCATCCAGAAATCCGGAACCTGCGTGGTGAAGGTGCCCATGAAGTCGCGCGGAGTCACGCCGGCGATCACGAACGCTCGGCTGTTGAGTTTCACGGTCCTGCCCAGAATGGACTTGTCATGGCCAAAGCGGCGTTCCCAATAGTTTTCGCTGATCAGCAGTTGCGGCCGCTCCATCAGTTCTGCGGCATCACGCGCCGTAAATACGCGCCCGCGAATGGCGGCGACTCCGAGTACGGAGAAAAAATTGTCCGACACCAGGGCTGCCGTGACCGGCTCCGCTGCGCCGCTCATGGTAGTGGGCAAGCGGAAGCCCAGGGCCGAGAGCACTGAGCTTCCCAACGACGGAGCCGCGTCCGGGGCCGCGCCCGCATCCGTCATGGTCAATTCGTCGCCGGTGACCGCCAGGATCCCGCTGAACGAGCGATCGTTATCGCGCAGCCCTTCATAATCCGCATAGCTGACGATCGGATCGTAAGCTTGGTCCGGGCGGCTGTGATAGATGTTGAACAGCTCTTCGGGATGCGCGCCATCCAGCGGCCGCAGCAGGAACGCCTTGTACGCGGTGAAGACCGCGGTATTGATCCCGATCCCGGCCGAGAGCGCGAGCACTGCCAGAAACGTAAAGCCCGGATGTTTGGCCAGCATTCGGGCGGCGAAACGCAGGTCGCGCGCGACGCTCTCAGCGAAGGTAAACAGATCGGCCTCGCGCATTTTCTCTTTGAGCAAGGTCGCGTTACCAAGACGCTGTTGGGCGTCAGCGCGCGCCAAGGCAGGCGGCATGCCCTCGACCATATTCAGTTCCTCGCGCATCGCGACGTGAAAGCGAAGTTCCTCCTCAAGCTCCGCCGACAACGCTTCCCGGCGAAACAAGGCGCGGGCTTTGCGAATCCATCCCATGACTCACGCCTTTCCGCCGGCAAAAGCCAGCACGCGCGCGACTGCCTTGGTGACGTTGCGCCAATTGTTTTCTTCGGCAGCCAACTGCTTGCGCCCGGCCGGGGTGAGGCGATAATACCGCGCGCGCCGCTTATTCTCAGAAACTCCCCACTCCGAAGAGATCCAGCCTTCCTGCTCCATGCGATGCAGAGCCGGATAAAGCGAGCCCTCCTCCACGCGCAGGACTTCCTTGGAGATCTGCTGGATGTGCAAGGTGATATCCCAACCGTGCATCGGCCGATACTCAAGAGCTTTGAGCACCAGCAGACCTAAGGCGCCTAAAAGTACATCTGCCATCAAATAAGTTTCGGTTGTCAATCGAAATCGCCGGGAACGCGTTACGCTCGCGTGTACACCTGGAACGCGTCGAGGACCACCGGCGCGGCGCTCTTCGCCGCTACGCGGATGCGGTGCGCGCCAGACTTCAACACCGCCGATCGGAAGACCGTCACGCCCGAGAGGTGCGGCAGATTGGTCACGGCCAGCAACGCGGTATGCACGAGTGTTCCGTCCACGAAAATGTCGAGCGCGCCGAAGCCCGATTGCTTATCGGCGATCACGTCGACGCCGATTCCGGTAAAAGCGAGTTCGGCGGCGGCCGCGGCGGTCTCGCCCCAGGCTCCGCTGTAGACGATGCGCGGGTCACCGGCGGCGATGCGCGCGGCCTGCGGTGGAGGTGCAGTCTTCAAGATAAGCGGGATCGACCATGCTTTGTAAAGGCCGGAGGGCTGGTCTTCGAAAGGGCAGCCCGCAGTGAACATCGTAACGTGGACATCGCCTGCAACAGCCCGCTGAAACTTCGCGCACAGGCTTGGACCGTACATGTGCCCGGCCGCGAGGAAGCGGTCGGAGTAACCGCTCACAAAGGACCAGGGGCCCCAGGGATGCGGCGCCTGGTAAAACTCATAGCGCATCTCGGCAGGCTCAAACCACTTCACCATGCGGTCGGGGTTGTACCAAACGACCATCAAGTAGAGACCGAGGGCGGAGATGAAGCACGGGCCGCTCTGGCCGCAGTGGACACGAGCCTCGAAAACCGGATGAGAGCCACCCGGATCCGAAGTCCAACTAGAGGCGGCCAGGCCGTCGCCACGGCGGTAGTAAGTCCAGTCGGTGGGATTGAGCGCGGAGATCCGGGAGCGTTCCACACGGGCCAGGGTGTAGGAATCGCCGTCGTTCCAGAAGCCGTTGGTCGAAAGCGCATAGACCCAGCGGCGTGCGTCGTCCTGCTTCACCTGGCCCCCATTTTGGCCGTAATGCACGAAGAACGGCGCGCCCAAGTGCGGACCGGGCCACATCGGGTGAGCGTAATTGTCTGCGGCGGATCGGGTCCAGGTGCGGCCGCGGTCGGTGGACTTGATCAAGCTACCGTTGACCGCGGTCTGGCGGAGCCAATAGTCGCCGCTGTCCGAGCCGTAAGTGTTGCGCGAGACGAAAGCGTAAAAGACACCGTCGATGCATTCCTGGCCGCAGGCCTTCCATGTCGCATGGTCGGATTCCTTCTGGCCGGCTTTGCCGTATTCGTCCATGCTGTTGACGATGGATCCGGCGAGCGTTTCGACGGAATCGCCGGATAGCCGGTCGAAGGCGAGATTGCGCGGCAGCTTGCCGAAGCCGCGGCCGTCGCAGTGAAAGGCGTACAGGTTGCCGTCGTCGGCCCAGAAGGGGTCCCAGGTGTCGCCATTGGAGTCGTCCCACTTGTGAAGATGGTCGAGATCGAGCTGGACTTCGGTAAGGCGGTGCGCAGCGGCGCGGTCGTTAGCAGCCGGGAGCGCCAGAGCGGGCAGCAGCCCGGCAGCGGACCGCAGCACGCTTCGGCGGGTTAAGTGCCGCATAAAGACGCAGCCTAACATGGCGGCGTTTCGGTGGACCGTTGGAACCCTACTGTTTCTCAAACTGCAGCGAGCAGCGCCGGCCTTCCACGCGGGCGCCGGTTCCTTTTGTGCCTTCGAAATGCGCCTCGATGCTGTAACTATATACCGTTCCCCTGGGTGTGTCTCGGCCAGGCGTATATTCCTTCGAGCCGGTGCGGCCGGTGGCATAGAGTTTGCCGGTGCCATCCGCACTCACCGTCCCCTCAACGAGCAACGAGCTGGGTTTACCCTCGCTGCCATACAACCCGCGGAATTTGCCCTTCTGCACCTCGCTTACAAACCTGTACGAGTAGCCCAGGGCCTTGCCCGCGGCCTCGCAAGAGACGGTGGTCAGCCATTTCCCGTCGAAGCTCTCTTCCGAGAGCGAGATCCCGGGCAAAACCAGTAGGGCAACAACCCGCAGCATTCCAGATGCACGTAGCATTATCTTCCCGTCCTTCCCGGATTACGCCGTGATTATACAAGAAGTCACTGACCGGAATGCCGCCGCGTGGTCCGCCGCCACGCGTGGGACATGAATCGCGGGCACATATCATTACGTAGGGGCGGCGCTCAGGGCGGCGTTCGCTGAAATCAGAGTATGTCCTGCCGACGGCGGACGGGGATTCTGTTGTGATATGTTGATGATGTGGCGTGAAACGGACGGGCTGAGAAGAGTGAGCGGGAGTAACTCAGTGGTAGAATGCCAGCTTCCCAAATTAGCACTCGATTGTAAATAAAGCACATAGCCGTTTTTTGGCGTGAGTTTCGTCCATCAAATTCATTGGGTTTTCGAAGGCTTTTTTCTGAACAGCGTCGATGCTGTTCAAGATGCTGTTCAGCCTGATTTCCATCCCCCCGGCTGTCGTGCCAACGTGCTGTTGAAAACATTTTTGATGTTGTGCGTGGTACGCTGGATTTATCCCCCCAAAGAGAGGTTGGAGGCTATGGCCAAGGGAAATCCTGGCGCGGAGGATCGCGCCAAAGTAAAACTACGCGTGATCGAATTCGAACTTGAGGGCGGCAATGCCTCAGTCGAGAACAGCATTCGCCAGTTGACCGCCGCGTTGACGAATCGCAATGGCGTTGCGAAACCCGTGGCTCCAGCGGCCAAAACACCGAAAGAGCTTGCTGCGGCTCCCGACGAGGAGATTTTGGAAGCAGAGACCGTCGAGCCCGAAGCCGAAGAGGTAGAGGCTCCTCCCGCTGCGCCAAAAAAGATCAAGGTCAAAGCGAAGCCCAAAGCACCCGAATATCTGCACGATTTGATGGAGGGCGCGAAGCTCGACGAGTTCAAGGAATTTGCTAAGCAGAAAAACCCGGTCAGCCGGCCCACCCGCTATCTGGCGGCGACGTACTGGTTGAAGGAGTTCGGCGGAAGCCCGACCGTTACGGCGGACAAGATGTATACATGCTTCAAGAACGCGGATTGGCCGACGAATTTCAACGATTGGCGTGCGACATTCGACCATCTGGTGCATGAGGAAGATATGCGCAAAGTTGGTGTCGGCGAATTCGCGATCAATCCCACGGGGGAAGCGAAAGTAAAATAGCGTGGAGCTCAAGGAGTTCGCGAAGGCCTGTGGTCTTGCAGGCCTGACGCAGCCTGACAAAATCCTGCATCTTGGATGGTTCCTGCATACCCACGGCGGCAAGGAAACGTTCGATCAGGCATCAATACGCGCCTGCTATAAAGAACTGTCGTTGCCTGAGCCGAACTTCAGTGAACAGTTCGCAAGGCTTGCGGATCGGAAACCGAAGGTCGTCATCAAGCAAGGGTCGGGACTGAAGCTGGAACATTCGGTCCGGGCGAAGTTCGACGAAAAGTATGGCCAGCATGAAACGACCATCGCGGTTTCGCAGCAGATGAAAAACCTGATTGGAAAGCTTTCGGATGCTGGCGAGAAAATCTTTCTCGACGAAGCGATCAAGTGTTACCACGTGAAGGCGTTTCGAGCCGCAACGGTGATGGCGTGGAATCTCGCCTATGATCACCTGCTGAACTGGGTCCTCGCTGATGCGAAACGGCTGTCTGATTTTAATTCAAAGATCATCGCTAGGGTCGGCGCAAAAAAGGGAACCGGCATGGTGATGGCGAAGCGCGAGGATTTCGAGGATCTGAAGGAAAGCGAAGTTTTGGACATATGTTCCAACGCTGGTCTGTTCGCATCGGACAATACGAAGAAGATCCTGGATATTCAACTCACGAAACGCAACATGGCGGCACATCCATCATTGGTGGTGATCGGTGCTCCGCAAGCTGACGAGACGATCTCCAGCCTTGTTGAGAACGTCGTTTTGATCCTCACCTAAATAATCGTTGGGCAGGCCGGGATGTCGGCGAAGTTCCTAGACTTCGGCTTTTAATGTGTGTCGATCTTTGCTTATGTCGTCAGTACCGCCGCTCGTGAAAGTTGCGGAGGTGACACTTTGTCCAGTTGCCTTCAGGTCGCGAAGAAACCTCGCGGCCAGATAATCAGCATCTTGGCAATTTCGCTCGTAATCGCCCTCTCCGTCCGGAATGAGCTTATTCGCCTCCACCTGCTTAAAATTGTGGTGAGGTCCGGTTCCCTGAACGACGATTGTCCAATTGCCCATTTTCGACTCCTTCGGTTGTTTGATCGTGGTTCGGGAGATCGTATAGCACCAAAACCGGAAAGTCACGTGAAAAGATCGTATGGTCAACTGTCCGCCGGACCGCCCGCTCGATCCGCTGGCCGTCTTTGGTATAATCGATGCGAATGCTGTTCAACTTGCTGTTCACGGTTTTCGCAAGTTGTTCAAGTTGTTGAAACTGCGGGAGTAATTCAGTGGTAGAATGCCAGCTTCCCAAGCTGGACGTCGCGGGTTCGAGTCCCGTCTCCCGCTCCATCTTTTCAATAACTTGGGAATGTTTCATGTTCTCAGCATTAATGCGATTAC
>Ga0335085_10001833_pt1 | contig 42408 bp, 23 predicted proteins | sample Lox_Sample_45_FD_206712 | JGI IMG/M metagenome (GOLD analysis project Ga0335085, IMG submission 206712) | Soil microbial communities from Loxahatchee National Wildlife Refuge, Florida, United States - Lox_Sample_4.5 | ecosystem: Environmental > Terrestrial > Soil > Wetlands | place: USA... | reverse complement strand
CGCCGCGGCGGGCGTCTGGTACACCGCGCTGGTCACCCAGCGGTGACGCTGATCATTGACGGAATTGGAGCGCTCGAATTGAGGGAATCTGCTGTCCTGCGGTTCGAGAGTGGATTGCAAATCCGTGCCATCGTCGATCGAATGAGACCAAGTGTAGCTCGAGAGCAACTCGAAACCCTTCGAGAAGCGTTTCGACACGTTGACCGTAAGCGCGTTGTACCAGGAGGCAGCGTCAGAATTTTGCGCGTCCACGCTATTGAACGGCACGGGCGCTCCGAAGCCTTGGGGATAGCCGGCCAGTGCTGCCAATTGCACTTGTCCCGCGTACCCAACGCTGAGTGGCTGGCCTGGCGCCAGGAGTCCGGCAAAAGATGGATTGGGTCCTGATTTCCGGAAGAAGTTGAAAAAGGCCGGCGTGCTTACATACTGGCCATTCAGGCTCGCGATAGGCGCTGGGCAGCCGTTGAGCACGCCCAACACAGCCGGGGCAATGACTGCGACACCGCAGGTGCCGGGTGTTGCAGCTATGTTTGACGATGGAGCAACGACCGTCAGAGGATTGCTCACCGAGAGTCCAGAGGCGGCCGCGTTGAACGCGTTTTGATCAAGCAATTGCGGATCGGTCGAGTTAACGTCGATCGGCCGGTAAAGGTGCAGACCTCGTGTCCATTGATATCCAACGCTGAGCTTCCACGATCCAGGAAGTTCGCGCTCTATCGTAAGGTTCGCTTGCTGAGCGTACGCGTACTTGAAATTCTTGGTCACTGGCAGCGTGAACGGCAGAATCGACAGCGGGAAACCACTTTGCAAATAAGCCTGATTGGCGAAGAGCGAACCCGGATTAAAAGGGTCAAAGCGCTGCTGTTGGGGCTGATAGCCAAGCGTCAGCGAAGTGGGAAACGCGATGTAAATGGAGTCAGCGTTCAATGCGCCCTGAAAGATGGAAGAACCGTTCAGATTTGCAGGGCTGTCCAGGTTTGAGCCGCAGAATCCCGGCGGAGTTGGCGAGCCTTGTGGAAGCGGGAGCAACCCGCAGGCGGAAGCAGTGCCGCCCGCCGAGAGCAGTTGCACTGACCGGCCACCGTCGGCCGTCGTCGAATCGAACGCGATCGCCAGCAGCGGGTGATCGAAGAAGAGGCCGTAACCGCCGCGGATGACAGTTTTTCCGCTACCGGTAGGATCCCAAGCAATTCCAAATCGCGGCGCTATGTTCTTGTAGTCGCGTGGCACGCCTTCCTGCACCCCCAACGCCTGCTCCGCGGCCACATTCACATCGGTTGCCGGAGAAAACAGCGGCGTAATTTCCAGGTCATAGCGCAATCCGTAATTCAGCGTGAGTTTGCGGGTGGCTTTCCAACTATCCTGCGCGAAGAAACCCATCGGCACGTTGTCGAACGGAGAACTAGAATTCCCGATGCCCTGAATGTACGAAGTGGGAATTCCCAAGCCATAGGCTTGTAACCCGGTCGCGCCCGGCAGCGCGATGCCACCGGTGCATGCAGACCCCGTACCCCCGATGCAATCCGGGAAGCCAAATGACGAGGCCGAGATGCCCCCAAAGTTGACGTCGCCACCGAAGTCCAGCTCGAAAATCTGCGGTTTGCCTGAGCGCAGCTGAATCAGATTGTAGTCGCCGCCAAACTTAAACGTATGATTCCCGCGGATCAGCGTGACGTTGTCCGTCCATTCGAATCGCCGTTCGATGCGGTCCACCGTTGAATACGGTTCCCGTCCGAAATACGCATACCCGGGTATATTTACGCCAATGTCCGAACCGCCCGGAAGATTGGAATAACCAAAGTGCAAGCCCCTGCGCGCGCCCTGGAAGCGAAATTCGTTGAAGGCTGTGTCGCTGAGGATCGTGTCGTGCTGGAAAGTGGCGGAAAAGTCGCGGTATTGGCTCACGCCCGCGCGCGTCCCGGCATTTTGACCGAATACCTGGTTCTGCGAAGTGGATTCGATGCCGGTGATAAGAGAGGGCGAAACGCCCACTCGAAGAAAGGAAGTGTTGCGGTTGTTCCACCGCTGATCGAGCCTGGCCGACCACAAACTGGTCTTCTCCGTTGCCGGAAAGTTTCCGCGCAGGCTGCTGAGGCTCGCATAGGACGCTGGGAGCTGTGCAACTCCATAGGAATATCCAGCGCCAGGCGCCACGGGTATCGAGGAACAAGCGACCGTCCCGATCGTGGTTCCCACAGGGCAGGTCATTGGAAGCGGAAATTGTCCGCCGGGTCCAGGATTGACCAGTCCACCCGTGAGTGCTGGGGCCACTAACCCGTAATCAATCTTGTTCAGCGCCACGCTAGACGCCGAGCCCATCAATGCGGCATATTCCCCGGCCAGCGTGGTCTGCCCGATACCTTCCAGCGCTGCGACTGCACTCGCCTGAGAGGGCGTCAACTGAACGGTCAGTCCCGGACCCAAGGGCACCGGCACCATGCCGAACGGGCCTGTCCCCGGTGATGCGGCTCCAATGCTCGAAAAATCCGTCTCTTCCCGTTGCGTGTATTCGTACGACAAAAAGTAAAACGTCTTATCCTTTTTCAGCGCGCCGCCCAGCGTGAAGCCGGTCTGCACACGTGTATAAGCCTGCTTAGTGGGATTCAGCTCTCCAGTCGTAGGATCCACAACTCCGGAAAATGGATTCCTGGACTGAAACGCCTTGTTTCGCAGATACCCGAAGATGTCTCCATGCGTTTCATTGCCCCCGCTCTTGGTCACAATGTTGATGACGCCGCCCGTGGCTCTTCCATACTCGGCGTTGTAATTGCTCAGGATGAGCTGAAACTCCTGCACCGCTTCCTGCGATACGGTCGAACGAATTCCATCCACCGAGTTATCTCCGGCGTCGGCACCGTCAACGCTCACCATGTTCGAACGCGCCCGAGCGCCGTCGATGTTCAATCCGCTGTTCGGCGCCGGCCCGATGGTCGGAGACACGTCGCGCGTTGTCTGGGAATTGATGAGAGTAAAATTGATGTAGTTGCGGCCGTTGATCGGAAGATTGTTGATGCTGCGCTGGTTGACCGTTTGCGAGACTTCCGTCTTCGTGGTCTCGATCGGAGCGGTTTCTGTCGTTACGGTCACGGTTTGCTGGACTCCCTTCAGTTCGAGACGCGCGTCCAGGATCGCTTCTTCACCGACTGTCACAACGACGGATTCATTCTGATAGGCCGCGAAGTTGGCTCCCCCATCCACTTTCACTTTATAAGTCCCCGGAGGCAATCCCACCACCTTATAGCGGCCGCCATCATCTGTGACCGCCGTGCGTTCCGCGCCGGTTCCCGCACTGGTGATGGTCAGTCTCGCAGCTCTCACGGCAAGGCCCTGCGGATCGGTCACGGTTCCGGAAAGCGTCGCTGTATTCACTTGCGCCTTCGCCATCGACGCGCATCCCAGTATCATCATGCACAGCGTGGTCCATATACGCACACCATGACGTCGCTGCATCTGAATCCTCCTCGTGGAAATCTGCCAATCTTCCGCTACCCCTAGCGGCCGCGGGATGCCCCGCCGATCGATGGCTACTCCGATGAATACACGGCTTTTACTTCAATAATCCGTCGAATTCAACAAAAACTTATTGGCCAGAGTCCTTTGGCTAAACTTTGGGGCAGATTTGTCGCAGGAAGTGTGAAGGGACGTCTTTCAGGTAGCAGCACGACCCCGTTGAAGGGCAGGGGACAACGTGACGCGATTAGCTTTCGCTCAGAATTGCAGGTGGCGCTGGACCAATTTGCGCAGCTTTTCGCGGTCTTCGTCCTTCATGTGCACGAATTCAACGCCGCTGCCGTCTGGTCCGATGTTGCGCACCACCGCCGTAAAATGAATCTTGCGCAGGCCGGAGCGAACTTCTAATTTGATCGAGTCTCCAACCGTGAGCTTTCGCGGCGATTCCAAGTAGGCTCCGCCCAGGCTTATGGTCTTCACGCGCGCGAGTCCAGCTTGCGACCCGTCAATCTGCGCGCGCAGAGGCGATTCAAGTGGCACTCTCGCATAACGGCGGGGCACAACATAGCTGACGTTTGGCACTGATCCAGATTCGAATGCCGCTCGCGCACGCGCCGATGACGGCCGATCTTCGATGATTGCCAGCGCATCCTCCGCCGCTGCCCGCAATCCGGACGGCTCAGCAAACGCAAGTCCTTCACGGCCCTCCGCTAGCATGCGCAGCATTTCCGCGGCCTCCACGGCATGCATGCGCCCGATCGCTTCAATCGCCTTTATGCGCACAAAGAGGTCGCGCAGGACCTCGTGCTCTCCCGCGGCAATTTCCATTAGTTGTGGCACAGCCGTGGTTTCTTGGGCCAGCCCGATTTGATCGATCATCATCGGTACAACCAGCGGGTGCGCATCCGCGAGCACCGCGGAAAAAACAAAGGCTGCGCTTTGTGCGGAAGCGGCATTGGCGGGCCGCGATAGCTCGCTCACTGCCAGGTCCTGCAAGTTCCACTCCCAGCTTGCCAGCGCTCGCGCCAATCCGCGCAGGAGCCGCTCTGGATCGGCCGCAGCAAGCAGCTTGATCGCTGCGCTCACCCGCTGTCTGCGCGCTTCGTAAAGGCGTGTCTCGAGAAGATTGAGCACGGGGACGCCGATGGTCCTTAGCAGCCGTGCCATTGGTGCCAGCATTTCCGACGCACGCGGATCAGTCAGTAGTAACGTAAGGCGGTCGAGCAGCCTCTCCGGGTCCCGCTGCAGCAGCCGCGGCAAAACCGGATCCAGCGGCCGATTCGCCAGTGCTGCATCCACCAGGAGCAGCCAGCGGTCCTGCGCCACCAGGCGATGAGCTAGCGCCGCCATATGGTCGTGCTCTTTGTCTTTCGGGACTCGTTCCAAGCCGACCAAAATATTCTCAAATCCAGAGTAGTCGCCCCTCGTTGCAGCCACGCGCCCCAGCGTTTCCAGGAAGGCTGCGAGTAATGCGGCAGTTTCCGGAATGGTTTCCTTTTCCAGGGCCTTCATCGTCCCGCGGCTCAAATCTTCCGGCAATTGATTCGGCCAAAGCGATTCGATGATCGGCGTCATTTCATTCAAGCCCGCCGCAACCGCTCGCCGGGCGGAAACATTCTCATTTTCAACTCGGCGCGAATAGTTCAGCAGAATGTTCCGGGCTTCGCGCCTCGGAGCGTCCGCACCCGCCTCCGCCAATTGTCCAAGCGTTCGTTTCAGCGCGACAACCGGCACGCACCATACTTCTGGCCCGCGCAGCACCACGGATTTCTCCCGTGGCGGAAGTTCCAGCCAAAATCTTTCTAAGATCTGCTCTCTATGGGTGTCGTTAGCCCAAATGGTTGCCAGCAAGGATAAGTGTTGCGAGGAATGAGGTCCGCTATAGCCTCCCGAGGAGACCAGCACATCGCACAGCCGATGAAACGTCTGGCGCACAGCCGCCGCTTGAAGCGTCCCGGCGGAAAACTCCGCTCCCAGGAATTCCAGGATCAGGCATTCGGAGAGTCGCAGCAAGAATGGCTGAGGGTGTTCGCCCTCTCTAGGAGCGTACTGCGACATCGAACTGAGGAGCATGCGGACTGTCTCGCGGCTCGCATCTTCCATGGCCCCGTGAATCGCGCGTGCGGCCTCTTCTGGCGAAAGTCCCCGTGCCGCTTCTAGCGGAGGCGTCAGCCTCCCGATCAGGCGCAGCGCTCCTGTTAAATCGTCAATCGCCGGCGGCAGAATTGGCGCCTCAGCGACTTCACGGGGCGAATTGCCACCATACGCCACGAGAGCGCCCATCAAGCTGGCGAGCACCGTATCCACTCTGCGCTCCGTTTGTGTATTAATCGAAATCCCTTCCACGCGGTTCTCCAGGAACCTCTCAGCCCACCAGGAGCTGCCGCCGCGCTTTATAGATTCCTCCGATCTGAGCAGCGATGCCTTGAAGAGTTGCGCGAACGTGTCCAGTTCGCCTACATGAAATTGGCGCGCGATTCCCAGCGATTGAATTCCTGCACGCTGCAAATCCTGTGCCAGCGACTGCATCTCGCCGCGCACATCCGGCAGGTGGGAATCGCTCAATTTCGGGACAACCAGCCCCCCGCGCTCGATGTGGATTTCGATTCCGTCCAGGGCACTGGCGAGGTCGCGCAAGGATTCATAAGAGGTGTCTAAACTTTGCAGCCGGCGAGGATGACTTCTGTCGTAAATCCGCTCGGAACGAAAGAGCAAATGCAGGCATCGCAACGCGTGAATCAAGCCCGCTGTACGTGCATCAGGAGTTGGTGTCACGAGCTTCGGTTCCGCGCCGAAATTTTGCCGCGCAGCAGTCCTTACGGACGGCTCGGGGTGATGGCGTGGCTTCGCTTTACCACGCTGCTCTTCGACCGGCATGATGGCCCGAAGTACCAAGTTGTTCCCCTCTTGCCTATAGCAAGCTCTGTCGACCCACTCGATTGCCCAGCGGGTAGGGACTTCTGCCAGACGTTATGCCTCAAAAGGCACGCGAGGGCAGGGACCCCTTGCTTACAATGCAAGCACGCCACCTACCTCTAAGGGGTGCTGGTAAGCGCTTTGTTTTTAAGGATTTGATTCTTAGGTTCTAGGACTATGCAACCACTCCCGTTACAAATTGTTACGTTCCAAGTAGAGAGAAACCTGCCCTGAAGCGCTTCTGCCATTCGACCAAAAACAGTTGGGGATTGTCCTGTACAACCCGATTCCACTCACCTGGGCTTCAAAGTCTCCTCAATGCTGACCGTACCACCTTCGCTCGCTTGTACTGTTCGCTTCACTTGCTGGTAACCGGGAAGCCTGACGATCAAAGTGTGCAGCCCAGCCGGCATCTGAACTCGCGCCGGTGTCGTCTGTCCCGTTGTTGTCCCGTCTAGAAAAATTTCCGCGCCTTTTGGATTTGTATCCACTTGCGCCCACGCAACTCTGGAATTCAGCTCGACGGAGAGTTGAGTTTGGATGTTGTCCTTCACTTGCACTTTACCTGCGTACGCTTCGTATCCTGGCAGACGCACCACCAGGTTATAATTTCCCGGTGCCAGCGGCAGCGTCACCGGCGTCTGGCCGGATTGTTTGGCTCCGTTAATGAAAACGTCCGCGCCCGCTGGACGGCTCGTCAGATACAATCCCTGCGTTAACGATTCGAGAGTCGCCTTCTGATCTATGACGCTTCCCGCCTTCACCTGCAGCGCGGTTTGCATCGATTGATAGCCTGCCTTTTCCACTTCCAGGCTGTACTGTGCTGGCGTGAGATTGCTGAAGCTGCATGGTGTCTGGCACCGATTGACCACCCGGCCTGCGGAGTCACGCAAGAGTGCAGTGGCGCCAACCAAGTCCGTTATGACGTGGATCGCTCCATCGTTTGGCGACGTGACGGGGTGTCCGCCCTCCGCTACACTTCCAGCTGCCGGAACGTCCACGTATTCAATGTTATCCACCACTCGCACGCTCGCGGGTGCATTTCGCAGGAATTTCAGCAAATCTCCGTGTTCCGTGGGGCGCAGTTTGCCGGCCAAGACCAGTGTGTTTCCAATGGCCTGTACTTTTGCCCGGCCCGTCAATCCTCGTTCGGCGATGATTTGGTCAATCCTTCCTTTGTATTCGGCTGCTTCCGGACTTACTACCAGTTCGCTTTTCTTTGCCGCGGGTTTTTGGACGCTCGGTTGGACAGGTTTCTTTTCTGGCGCAACCGCTTCTGGTTTCTCTGCGGCCGGCGGTTCGCTCTCCGCAGGACTTCTATCAGGACTCGTCGCCGGACTGGTCGGCGAATTGTTTGCTGTGTTGCTAGCGGGCGCGGAGACAGCTCCTGTCGTTGCCGACACATTGTCGGGGTTTTTTTGTGCGGCGTTTATTTGGCGTGCATCTTCAAAAACAGGCCGCAGTTTCTGGATGCCATAGACGATCACCCCGATCAGAATTAATGCCACAAATACACTCCCGATAACGCTCTTCTTTTTCGGGGGCTCTTGGATTGGCGTGATCGGTCCTGTTCGGCGCACAGTCGGCGTCTGCGTCGGACTGGAAGCTCTCACGTTGAGCGACCGAGTCGTCGCCATGGTCATGGGATCTTCCTCGTAGGCTTGACGCCCGCCCTGCGCGCCTATACCCATTCCTGCGAGTTGCAGCGTAGCGTTTGGCGCACCCTGGCCGCCCGCTACCATCGTCTTATCCGGACTTCCTCCCGGTGCGACGCTGCGATAGTTCCGCAGATCCTCCAGCATTTCGCGGCAGCTCTGATAACGTGCTTCCGGTTCCTTGGCCAGCGCCTTCATCACAACCGCGCTTATCCCCGGGTGAATCGATGGATCAATCTGCCGGGGTGGCACCGGCTCTTCGTTCACAATTTTGTAGATGACCGTCGTGATGTTCTGCCCCGGAAACGGCTTTTCGCCAGTCACCATCTCGTACAACATCACTCCCAGGGAGAAAATATCGCTCCTCCCATCCACCGCACGGCCCTTCACTTGTTCGGGCGACATATAACTCGGCGTGCCCATCACGTGTGCTGTCTGTTGCATTGTGCCGAACTGCAAAATTTTTGCCGTGCCGAAGTCCGTAACCTTTACCGTGTCGTCCGCTGTCAACATGATGTTTGCGGGCTTGATGTCCCGGTGCACCACGCTGCGTTCATGGGCAAACTGCAGAGCGCTGCATGTTTGTTCCATGATGCGCAGCACTCGAGGCAGCGCAAACGCTTGCCCCCCGTCGAGATGAGCCTGCAAACTCCTGCCTTCCACCAGCTCCATCGTGATGTAGTAGAGGCCGTCCTCTTCGCCAGCGTCGAACACCACCACGATGTTCGGATGAGTCAGCAATCCCGCTGCTCGTGCTTCGGTTTGGAACCGCGCCAGCAGCTCCGGCCGCGACAGGCCCGTTCCCTCTTCGCTCAATTTGATCGTTTTGACCGCGACAGTTCGCCCGATGACAGGATCAGTGGCCTTATACACCACACCCATGGCGCCGCGGCCAAGTTCGCCCGTAATCTCGTAACGCCCCGCCTTCAACGCTGTACTCATCGCCTTGACCGACTTTCCATCTCCCAAACAAAACCAGCGCGAGCCGCACACTTGCAGCCGCTTCAAAATCAAGACTTCCAATGCAAAATGGGCTGCCTGGCTGCTGTCAATTACACGGGAAACACTTCTGCCGACACCCGGGCGCCCTATCATGACAGTACCCATCAAATTTTCGGATGGTCAATCCCGCTGGGGTACCAGTGTTTCGCACTCGATACTTGGCCAAGCGGATGCGGAGGTGATTTGAGCTTAAAAGCTCGCACTCCTAACGTTCTTGTTATGAATGGGCTAAGCCCTCCAAGGCTATGGCCGCGGCGCCCCTTGTCCTGGCGACATGCTTCGCTCCGGCATTGGCAGGTTCGTCTCGCGAATCGGCCGGTCGACTTCGCCGGGCCGTGCCGGTGCTTCCAACCCGTCCGTCAACAGGTAGCCTTGCAGCGCCAATCCGTTCGTCCAAACGCCCTCGAGCGCCGCAATGTATTCGATTTGCAATTGATACAGCTTGCGCTGCGCCTCAAGCACTCGGGGGTACGACACCAGCATCTTCCCATATCTATCCACGAGCAGGCTGTACGCCTTTTTTGCCTGCGGAAGCATCTCGTCGCGGTACTCCAGAGCCATCAGTTTGGCGTTCGTGTACTCGTCGATCACTGTCGCCGCTCTCTCGCGCAGTGTCAATTCCACTCGCCTCTTCTCCTGCTCCGCACGGCCAATCTCTTCCCGCGCGGCGGCGATATCGCCCTGATTGCGGTTGAAGAGCGGAATCTCCACGCTGGCTTCCGCAATCCCCTCCCATCCGGTTGCATTCGGTCCACTCCCCAAGATTTCATTGTTATATTCCAAACCCGCACGGACCTGCACGTCAGGAACAGGTTCCCGTTGCGCTCGCGCAAGGACCGCTTGCGCGCGCCCCGTCGCGGTATCCGCAATCTGCACGGCGGGACTCTTTTTGGCAATGGCTTCCACAATCTCTTCCTCATTCAACTCCGGCCATCCCTTTTCCAAGTCTCCGGCCACCGTCGCAATGGGCATTGCCGGCTGCCCGATCACGGCCGCCAGCGAGCGCCATTCTTCCTTCAACGTGTTCTCTTGCATCCGCGTCGCCATGCGCATTCTTTCCGCCTCTATCTCCGCTTCCAGCACTTCCGATTCGTCCGCTTGTCCGGTATTCATCAACTCGCGCTGCGTCTGCGCAGAATCTTCCGCGATTTTCGCTAGGTCGCGCCTTCCCTCCAGCCACTCCTGCGCCGCAAGCACGCGCAAAAATGCCATCTTCACCGCCGTCTCGACACGCGTGCGCTGCTCCTGGGCCTCGATTTCCGCCAACTTAGCCTCCGCTCCAAACACCGCCCGATTTTTGCTCAGTTTTCCGCCCGTCACGAATGTTTGCTGCACAAAAAATCCCTGCTTCCCCCCGCCGACGGTCCCGCCTCGTATCTCATCGCCCGTATAGCCAACGGAGGGGTTCGGGTAAAGTCCAGCCTGCTCCTGCCGCGCTTTCGCCGCGCGGATTTCCGCGTCCGCCTGCCGCAATGTCGGATTCGTTTCCCCTGCCAACTTTTGCGCTTGCTCGAGGGTCATCACCTGCGCTCGCGCCCTTTCCTGCGCGCGGCCCATTTGAGGATATTGCGGCTCCACGAGTGGAATGTTGCCGTGCAGGTGCGTCCGCTCCTGCATTGTCATTTCCTTCGGCGCATTTGTGTCCTGCTCCCGGGCTTCGGCTTTTTCCTGTGCCTGCGCCGCACCCGCTATCAAGGTCATTCCCATTAGACTTGCCGTAGCCGCTATGAATCCCGTTCGATTTCCCCATCGCAGTTTCATTTCCGCCATTCCCTCTCTTCTTCTCTCCCTGTCGAAACTCGTCTGGTTCACAATTCACCCCGAGTGGCGTACGTCCCTTTCTCGCTCAACTGGCCTTAATCCGCGTCATCATCTCGTCGTACTCTCTGTCCGGCAGCACGCGCACCAGGGTCATCATCCCCATCATCTGCGCGCTCCAATTAGCAGGAAGCCCGTACGTCTCCGGTTTTGCCACCGCTTCGTCCATCCCCATTTCCATGAAGGCATCCTGCGGGAATCCCGGCACGCTGCTCGCATCGGCCGCAATCGGCGAGTGCTCCCCATGTTCAACCCGCACGCTCTTTGACAAGGTTGCCATCTGGCTCATTGCTTGCATTTCCGTCAAGCCGGCCGTTTCGATCGCGCGGTCGCGCATGAGGTCCGTCATGCTGTTCATCATGTGGTGCGGCAAATGGCAGTGCAGCATCCACGCTCCCGGATATTTCGCGTCGAATTCCACCACCCGAGCCTGCGCCACTCCCACCAGCACCGTATTCATGGGATACCACGTCGATTCCGGTGCGCGCCCTCCTTCCGTTCCCGTCATCACAAACTGATTTCCATGCAAATGAATCGGGTGGTGGTCCATCCCCATATTAATGATGCGTAGCCGCACCCGGCTCCCCAGCCGCGCGATCATCGGCGTGATTGCCGGTGCCGCCACGCCGTTAAACGTCAGCCAGTTGTATTCCATCGACGCCGTGTTCGGCACTCGATTGTTCGGCAGGACGGCCCACTCCTGCAACACGATCCCGAAATCATGATCCGCGCGCGGCTTGTAGCTCCTCTCCGGATGCGCCACAAAAAATCCGATCATCCCCATCATTTCCTGCATTGCCCCGTGCGAGTGATAAAAAAACGTCCCTTCCTGATGCACAGTGAACTCGTAAGTATATTTTTCTCCCGGCGCTACCGGCCTTTGGCAAATCCACGGGACTCCGTCTTGATCGATTGGCACCTCCAGCCCGTGCCAGTGAATCGAAGTCGCTTCCGGCAATTTGTTTTCCAGGATGATTCGCACCCGCTCGCCTTGTTGCACTTGAATTGTCGGGCCCGGGATGCTTCCGTTGTATCCCCACGCCTCGATGGTCTTGTACGGCGCGATTTTTCGCTTTACCGGCTCCGCCACCAACTTGAAAACTTTCACGACCCCGTCCAATTCGAATGGCAGGTCCGCCACGTCCGGTGTCACCATCCGCAGATACGGGTCCGGCCCTGTCGGCACCACTTCCTTTTTCTTGTGGTTCCCGTACGGGCTGTGATGCCGCCCGCGTTCGATCTCCCGCGCCGTCTGCGAATCGTTTACTTGCGGGCTGCCACGCAGGGCCTCTCCCAGTCCCAGGAATCCCGCGCCAAAAAACGCCGCATCCTGGAAAAATCTTCTTCTCGTGCCGCTCATTCTTTCCTCCGTCAATTGCCTTTCAGCCGGCTCGCTGTACGCACCTGTGCCACCCTTGGCATTCGCGGCGCATCAATACCTTCGCCGCGAAAGCATAACATTCGCACCGTTACTTGGTTGGACTTCGTTTGCTGGGGGATTCGAAAATGACTGCCGCTGCAAAATGAAATTGCACAGCCCCGCGTGCTGTTTTTCTAATATTCATGTCCTTCGGAATCGCCGCCCACTTCCACTTTTCCAGCGAACGAGCGATACACGTACGTGAAATAACCCGCCGCCAGAATCATCCCGATCGCCCACCAGATGATTCCCACTTTCAACCCGTACGCTCCTGCCTTTGCCCCTTCCACCGTGAGCGAATACAACGGATCTCGCGCCGGCAGCACCATCGGATAAACGCCGAATACGACGCTCGTCAGCATTCCCACCAGATACAAACACGACGCGAAGAATGCCTTGCCCTCCTGACGCTTCCTCAATTCGAAAGCCACGCCCGCGAGCCCCGCCACGGCCAGTAGCGGTAGCACAACTCCAAACGGCCAGGTCACAAAATTCGCTTTCACTTGCGGCTGCACCTGAAAAGTCACCGCCGTCACAACCGCCGTAAGCGCTACGACTCCCCACCATACCCGGCCAGCAACTTTCTTCGCCCGCTCATTCACCGCGCCGCTCGTCTTCAACTGCACCCACAGCGCCCCGTGCATCACGAGCACCAGCAGCGCCAGCACGCCCACCAAAATCGTGTACCAATCCAAAATTCCTGTCTCTTCTCCCAACTGGAAATTTGTCCACAGCGGCTCAAAAAAATATCCGCTCGCATCCAACGGCACGCCCCGCACCACATTCGCCAATGCAGCTCCAAAAAACACCGCCAGCAAAATGCTCGAAGCGGAAAACAAAAAGTCCCACAGCGGATCCCACACCGCGCTTTTCACGTGATTCCGAAACTCAATCGAGGCGCCCCGCAAAATCAGCAGCCACAGCACTACCATCAATGGCAGGTAAAATCCGCTGAAACCGCTCGCGTACAGCGCAGGAAATGCAAAGTACAACGTTCCGCCCGCTGCCAGGAGCCACACTTCGTTCCCGTCCCAGACCGGCCCAATACTCGCCAAAATCTGCCGTCGCTCTTCATCAGTTTTCGCAATCAGCAGGTGAATCGCCCCCGCGCCCAGGTCAAACCCGTCCAGCAGCACGTACATCGCAATCATGATCGCTACCAGGCAGAACCAGATTGTTCCCATCGTGTGCTCCTCCGCCTAATCCGCGGCGATCGATACTCGCGCTTCCTTCCGCGATTCTTCATCATCGGGACCCGGTCCCTCTTCAATCTCGCGGTACACCAGGAAGAGCCACAGCATCGCCAGCACCGTGTACATGCCCATGAACCCGATCAGGGTGAACCACGCATTTCCTGCCCCAACTCGCGGCGAAATTCCGTTGGCCGTCCGCATCACCCCGTAGATTAGCCACGGCTGTCTTCCCAGTTCCGCCGTCATCCATCCTGCCGTGTTCGCGATATACGGCAGCGGGACGCAAATCATCAAAATCCATAGCATCCATCTTGCCGTGAACAATTTCTTCCGCCAGTACATGAACGCCGCCACCACCATCACCGCGATAAATATCGTCCCCAACCCCACCATCACGTGGTAGCTGTAATAGAGCAGCGCGATCTGGTCCGGCCATTCATCTTGCGGAAAGTCCGCCAACCCGCGTACATTCGCGCTCCACTTCTGGTATGTCAGAAAGCTCAGCATCTGCGGCACAGTCAGCGGGTTGTCTAGCCTTCGGTGTTGCACATCCGGCTGCCCCAAAATCGCCAGCGGCGCGCCTTCTTGTGTCTCGAACAGTCCTTCCATCGCCGCCAGCGTCGGCGCTTGATTCTCCGTCACCAATTTTCCCTGTTGGTCGCCCGTCGGGAAAAGTTGCAGCAGCGAGGCCGCCAGGCCAACGAGCACACCAGCCTTCACAAACGTCCGCCCATACGTTTCATGCCGGCTCGTCAGCAAATAGAACGCGCCGACTGCAGCCATCACGAAGCATCCCGTTTGCACTGCTCCTAGCATCGTATGTGCGTATTGCCAGAGCCCCCATTTGTTAAGCACCAGTCCCCAGAAGCTCGCGAGTTCGATCTCCCCGTTCGCCCCTATCCGGTATCCCACGGGATGCTGCATCCACGCGTCCGTTGCTACAATCAGAAATCCCGAGAGCCACGATCCCAGCCACACCAGAAACGCCGCCCACCAATGCCCCACGCGCCCCAGCTTTTTCTCTCCAAACAAAAACAATCCCAAAAAACTCGACTCAAGGAAAAAAGAGAACACGCCTTCCATTGCCAGCGTCTGCCCAATCACTCCACCGGCAGCCTTTGAAAACGCCGCCCAATTCGTTCCGAACTGAAATTCCATCGGAATTCCCGTTACCACTCCAATCGCGAAGTTAATTCCGAAAATCCGCGCCCAGAATCGCGCAGCACGGTTATAATGTTCGTCGCCCGTTCGCAGCGCTTTCGTCTTCAAATATACGAGCAGCAGCGCCAGCCCCATCGTCAATTGCGGAAATATGTAGTGGAAAGTTACTGTGAACGCGAACTGCAGCCTGTGTACTGTAAGCGCTTCATTCATTCCCGAACCTCGTTGCCCTTTGCCTTATCACCGCCTCGGTGCCCTTCGACGTTCGAAGGGCGCCATCGCCCCGGCTTGAATAGCAGCATTCTCCCACTTTTCCTGTGACCCTGGACACAATTCCGGCAGTTGATAGCGAACTCCATTAAGTCTTTCTTATCGCTCTTTGGATTTTGATGGCCGTGGTGGACGATCTTAGGGCCACTGAGTTGGAAGCTGGGTATCCTCGTGCTCTTCCTAGGAACGGTGGTTCTGCGGGATAACGAACGCACCGGGGATTCGGCGGTCCAACGTCGCCAGGACGCCCTCGTTGGCCCTGGCGAGCTCCGCCAAATGCCCGTCGGTCGTTTGCTTTGGAGTTCGCACCCACCGGGGGAGATGAGAAATGTCACGGTCATCAGCAATGAAAGTGCAGCGCATTTTGTTGCTCTTTTTCAACTCGAGCAAAAGCTCGCGCGCTCGCGCGACAGATGAACCGTATTGTTGAGCCTGTCCAAGCACGCGGACAAAGCCCAATTCCGTGATGGAACACGTTGCCAGTTCCGGAACCCCTCTCGCGGCAAGGCGTTGCACCCAGCCCGCGACCCGCCCATGGAATTCATGTTCCAGCACGCCCAACGCGAGCAGCGCATTTACGTCCAACAGGTATCTCATGGAAAATCGGCAAGCGCTTCATGCACCTGCGCGTTCGTCAGCTTTGGAGCATCTGCGCCGGCGGTCAGCACCGGCAGTCCCGTGACCCTGTCTCGGACGATCCTTGCGTTTCGCCGGCGAGCTCTTTGCGGGGTAAGCACGATGTGTTCCCCTTGGACTCTGGCCTCTAGCAAATCGCCCGCCTGCAACCCCAGCTTGCGCCGGATCTTGCTCGGGACAACCACCTGCCCTTTTGTTGAAACTGTCGTCCGCATGGTAAGACCATCTTACCAAAAATAAATCACTCTGCAACGACGAAGGGACAAATGGTGACGATCTATTTGCAGGCTAACTCTAATAGAATCAAACAGGCCAAAAACGGTTTGGGTACAAAGTGGGTACAGAAAAACTGGTGGGCCGGGGCCGAGATCGCTCAAACGAACTCCGGCCTTTTTTGTCATGCAGCGCGGTCTATAAAACGAGGAGACCTAACGTGCTTTCCTGCGTCTTGCAATGCTTTAGCCCGCATGCCCAATAACTCTTGAGCATCTTCAAGTTTGTTTTTGGCTGCGAGCACAACTCGTACCAGATTTTCAGTTGTTGTCAAACCCTTAACTATCGCCGGAATGTTGAAATGTTTCGCTATTCTCTTGGCAGCATTCACTTGTGCCCTAGAGGCACCCTCTATAAATGCCGCATCAATGGGGTCTTTCATGGTGGCTCCTTTCTACGGACCAGAATCTTTCAGGTACGCCGGCAGACGACAGAGAAGAAACAGAAAGCAGATTAAAAGTAGGAGCTACACAAAGCAAATTCCAAAAATTATAGCAGGTCTATCAATCGCCTTAAGGACCGGGATAAGGGCATTGGGTCTTCAGGTGGATTAGATGGCCCGCCAATCCACGAACATCAAACTCTGCAACTGTGCGATCGCCGTTTAGGGGATTGTACTCGAAGTGGAGAATCTGAGCAGCGGCAATGCGGTCTAGAAATTCCAACGCGAACTGATGTTGCATGTTGGAGCCGTCGACAGTTATTTTAGGTACAAAAATGGCTTCATGGTCGGTGGAAGTTTCCCAAGATACAGTTTGGGGCTGCTCTTGGCCGAAACGATAGCGGCCCACGCTGTACCAGCCGATTTCCGTATACTCAGGGTCTTGACTCAAAGGCGTCTGCGTATTGATGTACAGTCGCAGGTTTCCAGTAGAGCAAGCGATAACAAGCTTGGGCACAACCGGAACACTGCTCTCAGCCTCCAAACTCAAAACGTAGGTAACAGCATCGCCCATCGGAGAACGACTTTGGGATTCCTTCCACTTGTCCGCTGACAATTCGGACTTCGCCGTATCCGTTGCGTTTGAGCACGAAACAAGGCTGAGGCTGAAAATGGCCACGGTAAGAAAGGCTGGATGTGCTCGCACGGCGGTCACCCACAGGCTGCGTTAATCTAACACATGCGCGCCGCCCTTTTCTTTTTGGACTCAAATCCGCCAGAATTCCCACGCGAAGTATTTCTCTTTGATGCACAGAGAAAAAAGCACAGAGTTCAAGTATCGCTTGCTGAAATGGTCCGGGCGGCAATCAAAGCAGCGGGGGAATTGTCGGCAAAGAAGTGGAAAAGTCGTGGAATCTGGTGGGGCTGGCCGGAATCGCTCAAATGAATTCCGGCTTTTTTTTCAGTGCTCGGAAGCGTCGAATGTCATTAGAAGTTCGCGGATTCTTTTTTGTCTGAACAATTTATCCAGCTCATCGGTAAATTTGTACTTTTTGCCTTGCTTGTTGCAGAAAGGCAGCTCCTTATAATTGTTCAGAAATTCGGCCAGAAAAGCGCGTTCAAGCAGTTCCCAAGTAGCCAAACCGGAGCGCCCCGTGCTCGAAGCGATAAAGACGTGCATTTCTTTTGAGCCGTGCTTTGAAAACATTTCCTCAGCATTGGCCGCCGCGCTACTGGCAATCCTCTTGGCTCCCCGCTTGCTCGTACCGATGTAGGCTATCCGAGACCTTCCCGTCTTGTATTTGAACGATTTCTTTCCCACAAGCAGGTAAACGATTCGGTCCTTGGTGAGGATGCGCCGATGCACTATCATAGCGAATTTGGTGGCTAAGTGGACCTTCATATCAATTCGCCTCCGGTCAAGAGATGTGTTTGGGACTCAGTGCTATGCCCTACTATATACCCACATTCCAGTAACTCTCTCGCGAGCCTACTAAAATCCCCGCAATGTTTCGGAAGCGGCAAGTGGTGGGGCTGGGGAGATTCGAACTCCCGACAAACGGTTTAGGAAACCGTTGCTCTATCCATCTGAGCTACAGCCCCGCTTCCCACTATTGTAATACGTTCCGCGCTTTTCGCGTCCCGGCCCTTTGCGCCCCCACGCTCGCGCGTTTCTTCACTCAGCCACCGCAAATCTCGCCGATTCTGCGCTCGCTAAGGCTGCAATCCCGGGGCCACCTTCGCGATCCGCAGCTTCTTGAAAATGGTTGGCCAGTATTCCTTCAAAAGATTGTTCGCCGCGCCGAATCCAATTCGAATTCCATAGCGTTGAAACGTTTTCCCTGCCGTTCGCTCCGAATCGGGAAGATAGAGATTCGCCATGCCTTCCGCCGCAAGCGGTCCCACCGTTCCCGGCCAGTTAAAGCTTTCCCCACCCGCGTCCGTTCGAATCACCACGGCGCGTCTTAGCGCGTATTTCGCGCGCGCTACAAACCCGCTTTTCAAGCTCACAAAGTATCTCGGATCATCATGCAGCATCGCCGGCAGAAGGAATGACCCGAAAAAATGGCTCGAAGCACCGGTCGCCATCGAAGATCCGAATCTCTTTCCGTATCCCTCGCCGCCCTGTCCGTACCCCGCCAGTGTCCCTCGCGCCTCGCTGATTCCAGCTGACGCCGCCGAACTCAATATCTGCGGTGGCGAGATGCTCTTGTCCAGGAAGAGTTCAAATTTCTGCAACGAAGTCAGCGGTCCAGGGCTGGTCGCCAGATCCGGATAGAAATAGGATTTTCTGGCGATGAGTCCCAGTGGCGTCTGCCAGACCCCTTTCTGTTGCTTTCGCGCCCCGTCCTTCGCGGATTGCTTTGGTGCCGGCGTATCGGGCAGGCTCGCGGGTTCCGGCTTCTGCTGTGCCATCGCATTCTGGCCACACAAAAGGGCCAGCCCCGTCAGAAGAACCTGGATCCTCAACCTCATTGTTGCGATCTTAGCATGGCTGGTTCGATGCTCCTCTCTGCCCAACTGGCCCTGCTATTTTTCCTTCTTCACCCCAGCGCCGCTCCCACCGTAATAGTCGGCCGAACATTTATCCTTGCCGCGTCGGCCCCCCTTGAGTCCCGTTTCTGCTTACTTCTCCCGGCGTTCGAATGATCGCCTCAGTCTAAGTGTCTAGAAATGAAAGGTTTGTAAGTTTATGCTTGACAACTAGTATGATTTTGTCATAACATGCGTATTTTACTGCGGAGGAGAAAGGCAGTACGCACTTGCCTCCTCGCCAACTCCGCCTCGGCCGTCCTGACACATCTCCAAAACCCTATGCGCTTACCTCGTCAATCCGGCTCGCATCCTTGTATCGGGCATTGTCTAATCAGATCTACACTCATAACTCCTTTAGAATCCGCACTTCCATAAAATCGCCTCGTAACCCCTTTAGAATCCGCACTTACAATACGCAGGACTTAAAGTCCTTTAGAATGAACACTTACAACAAAACAGGGGGGTCTCCAAATAATGCTTTCCAGCGGTCCGCCGAACGATACCCATCTTAATTGTCCTCCCGTAATTCGAGCGGAAAGACTTAATGGAACGGAACAACTTTCTTCGCGTGCGAGGCAAGACTTCCATTCCGATCGGCGGAAGCTTGCTCCCAAATTCCTCCTCATTCATTTCTCTCCCGTTACGAATCAACTGTCGCTCCTCCTCGTGTTATCATCACCGCCAATCCATCGCCCAATCTTCTCCTCCCGGAGGTCGTCATGAAACGCACCCTGCGCATCGTTGCCATCATCGTCGTGGTCTTGATTATTTTGCTCGTCGCCGCTCCATTCTTGATTCCCGTCGACAAATTCCGCCCCACCATCGAGCAGAAAGCTTCTCAGGCCCTCGGCCGCAAAGTGGAGTTCGGCAACCTGAGCCTATCGCTCATTAGTGGTTCGCTCTCCGCAGAAAATCTCTCGATCGGCGACGATCCCAAGTTCAGCACATCCCCCTTCCTCACCGCCAAATCCCTCAAGGTCGGCGTGGAAATCTTTCCTCTGGTCTTCAACAAAACGCTCAACGTTACCGGCATCACCATCGACAGTCCACAAGTGACTCTGCTTCACAACCCTGCTGGGGTATGGAACTTCTCCTCTCTGGGCGGCGCCTCGGCAAAATCAGAACAGGCCCAGGCCGCCAAAAGCTCCGGTTCAGCTGCACCTGCCGATCTCTCCGTTCAGAAATTCACCCTGGAAGGTGGCCGCATCATTGTCGGTTCCACGAGCTCCTCGAAACGCAGCACCTATGACAACGTCGGTGTCGTCGCTTCCAACTTTTCCATGACCTCCAAGTTTCCCGTCACTGTCACGGCCGATCTTCCCGCCGGCGGAAAATTCAAGCTCGATGGTACTGCCGGCCCCATCGATCAGGAAGATGCCACTCTTACTCCCCTGGACGCCAAGCTCGACGTCTCCTCGCTCAACCTCGCCTCCACCGGCTTCCTTGATTCCTCCGAAGGTCTCGGCGGCCTTCTCGATCTCACCGCAAATCTCACGTCGCAAAATGGTGAAGCGCAGACCTCCGGCAACGTCAAACTGTCGAAGGCTCTTCTCGTGGCTGGCGGTTCGCCCGCCGGCGTTCCAGTCACCGTCGACTTCAATACCAAATACGATTTGCGCAAAAACTCCGGCGTACTGAATCCCTCGACCCTCAAGATTGGCAGCGCGGCCGCCCATCTCAGCGGCACGTTCAACACCGCGGGCGAAGCCACCACCGTAAACATCAAGCTCGATGCCAAGGACATGCCGGCAAAAGATCTGCAGGCTTTTCTCCCTGCGCTCGGCATTAATGTTCCAAAGGGTGCTTCTCTCGAAGCGGGCACTCTCAACGCCAATCTGAATCTCACTGGACCGACGAACAAACTGGTTACCTCGGGGAATGTCGGTCTCTTCAACGGAAAACTCGCGGGCTTCGATCTCGGCTCTAAGATGAGCGCCATTGCCTCGCTCGCGGGCATTAAGACCGGCAAAGACCTGGACATCGAAAAGCTCACCACTGACCTGCGGATGGCTCCCGATGGATTGAGGGCGGACAATTTCGTTGCCGTCGTTCCCTCGCTTGGGAATCTAAATGGCGCGGGCACCGTCGATTCCAAAAACAACCTCGATTTCAAGATGGCGGCGACGCTCACGAGCGCGGCGACCAGCGCGGCGGCTCCTGTGTCCGGCGTTGCCGGACTAATCGGCGCGGCCACCGGTGGAGGCAGCGGCTGCAAAAACGGCATGACCGTGCCCTTCCAGATTCATGGCACCACTTCGGATCCCAAATTCATTCCCGATGTCGGTGGGCTCGCTGCCGGAATGTTGAAATCGCAACTCGGTTGTGCCGGCGGCCTGACCGCGGGCGGCGCCAAAGACGCAGGCAAAGCTCCCGCCGACGCCATTAACGCCCTCGGCGGCCTCTTCAAAAAGAAAAAACCGAACCAGTAACCGGAAGAAAACGCGCAGGAGAAAGGACGAAAGCCGCTCAAGAAATTCAACGTAGACCTGAGCAGTCGGCACTGCTTGATCCGATGCCGCTGATCATTCGTATCGCAGCGCCACCATAGGGTCCACGCGCATGGCGCGCCGCGCAGGAACGTAGCACGCGAGCATGGCCGCCAACAGGAGCACAGCTGCAACCAGGCTAAAGGCAATCGGGTCCATCGCGGTGACTCCGAACAGAATGGACTTCATCGTGCGACCGACAAAATACGTACAGCCCATTCCCAGGAAGAATCCGACGAAAGCGAGCGACATGCCTTCGCTCAAGACCATGCGCAGAACTTCTTTCGAACTCGCGCCCAGAGCCATGCGCAGGCCGATTTCGTGAGTTCGCTGCGCGACCACGAAAGACATCACACCGTAGATGCCAATGGCAGCGAGGAGCAGCGCCACACCAGCGAATCCCGCAAAGAGAAGCATGGAAAAGCGATCGTCCGCAAGCCATTCATCGACCGCTTGATTCATTGTGACGACGTGGTCCAAAGCCAAGTCCGGATCCACGGAATGGACAGCGGAGGCGAGGTTGTTGGAAAAGCTGGCGGGATCTGCGGCCGTTCGAACAGAGACACGTACATAGGGCATAGGGCTCTGCCAGAACGGCACATCGATCTCGGGTGCATCTTCCCGACGCGCGCTTCGATTACGCACATCATGAAATACGCCGACGATCTGCCATTCGACGGGAGGGCCCATGGTGCTCACGCCCAACTGACGCACGACCACGCGCTGGGCCAAAGGATCGAGATTGGCGAGGTATTGCTTAACGAACGTCTCGTTCACCATGGCGACGCGCATGGCACCGGCGTCGTCCCGGTCCGTAAAGTCTCTACCTTTGAGAATTGGAATGCCGAAGGTCTGGAAATAGCCGGGCGACACCATGGCCAACCGGGCCCCCGGCCTCGAGGTGGAATCGCCGATCTGGTGGCCCGCGATGCTGAAATCCATCCCCCACCAACTGCCGCCAACAATTGGCGCGGTCGTTGAGAGGGATGCCGATGTAACTCCGGGAACGTTTGAAAGTTTTTCGAGCATTTGGCGGTAGAACGCGACCATGCGCTCGGCGTTGGGAAAGCGGTCAAACTGGGTGGGCAGAGTAAACGTGAGGATGTGATCTTCCCGAAATCCGAGATCGATTTGCGTCAAATTCCAGAAACTGTGAATCGCGAGTCCCGCGCCTGCGAGCAGCGTCAAAGCGAGCGCGAATTCGATAACGACGAGGGCGCGTCGCAGGCGATGGCGGCCTATCCCCGACGCCGATCGCCCGCCTTCCTTCAATGCGCCGCTCAAGTTCCTCTCGGAAATCTGCCAAGCCGGGGCGGAGCCGCAAAGCAGGCCGGCGAAGATGGTCGCCGCGAGGCTGAAGAGAAGCACCGGTAGGTTCAACCGAATGTCCGACTCAGTGGGGACGGAAAATTGGGGAAGCAGAGTGACAATCACTTTCAGCAACACTCCCGCGAGCGCGACGCCCAGCATTCCCCCCATCAGCGCCAGCACCAGACTTTCCGTCAGGAATTGAGAGAACAGTTGGGAACGGGTGGCTCCGAGCGATGCCCGCAGCGCAACTTCTTTCATGCGAACCGTTCCACGCGAAAGCAGCAGATTCGCGACGTTCACGCATGCGATCAGCAGCACACATCCGACGGCGCCCATCAAGAGCCATAAAGCGCGAATAGTATCGCGGCTGGTGAAGTCGTTCTTCAACGGTTCAACCAGCACACCGTAGCCCTTGTTGGAAGCAGGATACGTTTCTGCGATATGCCGCGCGACGCGATCCATGTCCGCGTTGGCCTGCGCCAAGGTCACGCCCGGTTTCAGCCGGCCCATCACCGTCATCCAGTGACGTTCGTGCGTCACCTGATCGGGCCTTAGCGCCATCGGGAGAAAGATTTGCGATTCATAGCGGTCGGGCATTCCGGCGGCCAGAACTCCAACAACGGAGTAGAGTTCCGAATTCAAGCGCACCTGGCGGCCCAAGATATTTTTGTCGCTGCCAAACCTTTCCTGCCAAAGGCGGTGGGTCATGATGAGGACATGATTCTTTCCAAGTTCCGCCTCTTCCGGAGCGAAATCGTGGCCCATCCGCATCGGGATTCCCTGCATGTTGAAAAATCCCGGAGTGGTGATTCGCGCTTGCAGCGCTTCGGGATGATCGCCGGCGGACAGACTGAAGGTGGCTTCATCCCAGGCGACGAGGCCTTGAAAGACGTCGTTTTGGCGCTTCCAATCGAAAAAGTCGCCGGGGGAGACGACGTTCCTCTCGCCGTCCACTTTCGACCACACCATAACGAGTTGTTGGGGGTGGGGCATCGGCAAGGGAGCGAGCAAGGCTCCATACACAACGCTGAAGATGGCGGTGTTGGAACCGATGCCGAGCGCGAGTGTGAGGATGGCGACGGCGGCGAATCCCGGATTTTTGCGCAGGATCCGAAAGCCAAAGCGAACGTCAGCGAGAAGCTGCTCGACGGTACTCCAGCGCCAGATTTGCCGGCTGTCATGTTCGACGAGGGTGAGATTGCCGAAAGCGCGCCGAGCGGCGTGCGTGGCTTCTTTACGGGACATGCCGGAGGCGATGAGTGCATCGATTTTTTCTTCGAGGTGCTGCTGGATTTCAGCGGAGAGATCGTCGTAGAGGCGGCGGCGCGAGAAGAATTGATTTAGCCGACTGAAGATGTTCATGAGTCGCCCGGCGCTTCGAAACTGAGAAACGCACAGTTTCGCCCCATGATTGTTGGGTCCATCATTCGTACCTCAAAGCTACCATTGGATCGACGCGGGATGCCCGCCAGGCAGGAAGATAGGAGGCCAAAAGCGCCGAAGCGAGAAGGGTAAGTGAGACGAGAGCGAACACGCCGAAGTCGATGGCCGCAACGCCGTACAACATGCTTTTCAAAATCCTTCCGAAGGCACAGGCACCCAGGAGCCCGACTGCCACCCCTAGGAGTGCGAGAAACATTCCCTCGCGGAGGACCATGTGCATCACCTGAATGCGGCGCGCGCCCAAGGCCAGGCGCAATCCGATTTCGTGCGTTCGCTGCGCCACGGCAAAGGTCATCACTCCGTAAATCCCGACAACCGCCAGGAGCAGGGCCAGTGCAGCGAAAACACCGTAGAGCATAGTGGAAAAGCGGTCGCCCGCGAGGCTGTCGCCAACAATTTGGTTCATCGTCTTGATGTTGGCCAGAGGCAGATCGGGCTCCATGGAGGCGACCACGGCCGCGATGCTCTTGGTAATTGTCGATGGATCTCCCACCGTTCGCACGGCGATTTCAGCTTGCGGCGATGGGTTCTGCCAGAAAGGCACGTCTATTTCCGGGACGTCGTCATTGCGAAGGCCAAAGCTTCGAACGTTCCGGAATACTCCCACGATTTGCCATTCCTCTAGCGGACGCTCTGCGGGGACTCCTGGGATCCTCTTGGTCTCGACGATAATCCGCTGAGTGAGCGGATCGACTCTCGGCAGGTAACGCCGCACGAAGTTTTCGTTCACGACCGCCACGAGAACGCCACCCGCAGAATCGTCTTGAGTGAAGGCCCGACCTTTTATGATCTTTATACCAAACACCTTGTAATAGCCGGGCGTAACCGCCTGTAATGGCGCTCCCGGGCGCGATTCGCGAGGGACTGCGGGTGCGCCGGCGATCCAAAATTGAATTCCCCCGCGCGTTCCTTCGACAGGCAAGCCCGTCGAAGCCACCGCCGCGGAGACACCGGGAGCCGCCTGCAACCTTGTCAAGAGCTCGCGGTGGAACGCTACCATCTGCTGAGGTTGCGCGAGCCGGCCGTCAGCGACCGGTAGCGAGAATGTCAGAATGTGGTCGGTTCGAACACCGAGATCCACCCGAGTGAGGTTCCAAAAGCTTCGGATCGCCAGACCAGCGCCGGCCAACAGGGTAAGCGCAAGTCCAAATTCCACCACTATCAACGCCTGGCGCAAACGCCGGCGACCAGCGCCGGTGCGTCCACCCTTTAACACGGAATTAGGATCCACGCCACAAGCCTGCCATGCGGGAGCACACCCGAACACGACACCTGCTGAAAGACTAACCAGCAGCGTGAACAGCAGAACTGCACCGCTGATCTTGACATCTGCCTCCGAGGGCAACGTAAACTGGGGGAGAATCGAAACGATTACCCTCGTCAGCGCAAATGCTAAGGCGACGCCAACAGCGCCGCCCACGACCGCAAGAGACAGGCTTTCCGTCAGGAACTGGGCGAAGATTCGTTGGCGGCTGGCTCCTATGGAAACGCGCACGGCGACCTCTCTTTGTCTTACTGTGCTCCGGGCCAAGAGCAGATTTGCAATGTTCACACAGGCGATGCACAAGACAAGGCCGACGGCCCCGAAGAGCAGCCAGAGCGTGGCACTAGTGGCCGGCGGCAGAAAATCGTCTTGCAAGGGCTCGACACTTACCCACCAGTTCGTGTTGGTTTGCGGATTGTCTTGGGCGATTCGGAGGGCTACCACGCTCATATCCGCCTGCGCCTGGGCCAGAGTCACGTGCGGCTTAAGGCGTCCCATTACAAACAGCCAGTGGAACCCGTGATTTATTTGGTCGGGCCGGAATACCAACGGCACGATCATTTCAAACTGGATTCGATCGAGCGGACCAGGAGCTGTCACGCCGACCACGGTGTAAGGCACGCCGTCCATCCGCAATGGCTGGCCGATAATATTGGTGTCCGCACCGAGCCGTTTCCAAAGCTCGTAGGTAAGAATGACCACATGATCTTTGCCGGGCGTACCTTCCTCTGGCAAAAAGTTTCGACCGAGGAGGAAACGGATTCCGATCATTCTGTAGTACATGGGAGTGGCCTGCTGGGCGATGACGTGCTCAGGCCGCCCACTCGTGGCTATATTGAAGCTCGTGCCGGAGGCTGTCGCCGCGTTAAGGTCCTGAAATACATTACTCTCTCGCTTCCAATCCAGAAAATCGCCAGTCGAGGCACCCCAAACGCGCCTGTTCGCGCGAGTCGGCCACACCATGACTAATTGTCCAGGATTCGGATAGGGGAGCGGCGCGAGCAAAGTGGCGTAGGTCACGGTAAAAATCGCGGTGATTGCACCTACTCCTAAGGCCAACGTGAGGATGGCGACCACGGCGAAGCCAGGATTCTTCCGCAGGGTGCGGAGGCTGAAGCGGAGGTCCATGAAGAAGTTTTCGAGCGTGGGCCATTGCCAGACGGAGCGGCTGTCTTGTTCGATGAGGGTGAGATTGCCGAATTCTCGGCGAGCGGCGTGGGTGGCGTCTCTGCGCGACATGCCCGTGGCGACGAGTTCATCGATTTTTTCTTCGAGGTGCGCGTGGATTTCAGCGGAGAGATCGTCGTAAAGGCGGCGGCGCGAGAACAATTGTTTTAGCCAGCTTGTGATTTTCATGATTCACCCGGTGCGAGGACGCGCGTGATGCCTTCGAGCATTTTTTCGAAGCGGGAGACTTCGAGCTGCAGATGCTTTGCGCCAGCGGGAGTGAGTTTGTAAAGGCGGACACGGCGGTTTGTCGCGGAAACGGCCCATTCGGCTTTGACCAGATCTTCCTTGAGGAGGCGCTGGAGAGCGGGGTAGAGCGAGCCTTCTTCGATTTGGAGAAGATCGTTGGAGGTGCGCTTGATGTGCTGAACGAGAGCGTAACCGTGGAGAGGCTGGCGCTTGAGGGTGCGGAGAATCATCATTTCGAGAGCGCCGGGGAAAAGGTCGCGCTGTTCGGGCTTCTTCATGGGGCGGCTCCGAAACATGGAAGCAGGCTATACGGCGTAAGGCCTAGAGCAAAATAGTGTAGAAAACGAGGTGGCGTCAAGCGTTATTTTTCCGCGAGAAGATCGAGCGGGGAAGATGGAAAACGTTCCGCGTTGAGCGAGTGAGGACGCGTTATTCGTAACGAAGGGCAATTATGGGCTCTACGCGGGAAGCACGGCGCGCGGGAATGTAGCAGGCCAGCAAGGCGACAGCGCCAATCATGGCCGGCACAATGATAAAGAGCCAGCCGCCGAGAACATGAAAATCATAGAACGCGGCTTCAAATAATCTCGGCATCGGAAACGCTCCCACCATGCCGATGGCGGCTCCGATCGCGACGAGCTTCAATCCATCGCGAAAAACCATGCGAAGAATGTTTTTCTTTTCAGCGCCGAGCGCTACGCGGATGCCAATCTCCTGGCTGCGCTGTCCGACAGAGAACGCGACGAGACCGTATATGCCGATGCCAGCGAGGATCAGGGCGAGGCCGGCAAAAATTGCCATGAGCTCGCTGAAAATGAAATCGGGAGCGGCTTCCTTTGCCAGCAGTTCGGGCATGCTGATGACGTCGCCGACGGGCAGATCTTTGTCGAGAGACCAAACTGCTTCGCGCAAACCTGGGGCGAGCAAGTTTGCGTCGTTTGCCGAGCGCGCGATTACAGACATTTCCCCTGAGGGATGCTGCGCAAAAGGTACGTACATTTCCGGATCGTCGGTGAAATTGAGCGGCCAGCTTTTTGTGTTGTGAACGATTCCAACGATCTGGCACCAACGATTTGCAAGGGCGTCGGCGGAGTCGATGCGAATTTGTTTTCCGAGAGCGTCGCCCTGCGGGAAAAAGCGTTCGACGAATTTCTCGCTCACGAGTGCGACGGGCGGCGAGGCGGCATCGTCAGTCTCCGCGAAAGCGCGCCCGGAGATCAGGGGAGTTTGGATGGTTTCAAAATAGCGTGGACTCACCACGGAGTAGCGGGCGCGCGAACGGTCGGACAGCGCAAGATTTTCCTGCCCCTTTAGCAAAAAACTTTCAAAACCGGTTCCGGTTGCGGGCAAGTTAGAGGTGATGGCCGCGGAATCGGCGCCCGAAGCGGCTTCGAGTCGTGAGATGAGTTCGCGGAAGAACTCGATTTGTTTCGCGGGGCCTTTGTAATGTGTCTCGGGGAGAGCCAATTGAGCACTGAGCAAGTGCTGCGGCTGAAACCCAAGACTGCGGCGCATGCCCTCGACGAATCCTTTGATCAAAATGCCTGCACCCGTCAGCAAAATGACGGCGAGCGCAACTTCTGCGGCGACGAGCACGCCGCGGCCACGGCCTTTGTTTTTTCCGGCAGAAACGTTGGCGCTGTCGTTTTTCAACGTGGGGAACACGTCGACGGCCCAAGCTCGAAGCGCGGGCGCAAGTCCGAAGATTAACGCCGAGACTATGGCGATGGCGGAAGTGAAGGAGATGACGCGCCAATCGATCTGCATATCGAGCATTTTGATGGCTTCGTTGAAAGACAGTACTTTATGCAAGAGCTGAGAGCCGCCAACTGCGAGGCCCAGCCCCACGAGCGTACCGAGCGCGGCGATTAGCAACGCCTCCGTCATCAGCTGGCGCACAACGCGCATCCGGCCAGCGCCAATCGCGATGCGCACGGCCATCTCTTTGCCTCGACTTGTGGCGCGCGCCAGGAGCAGACCGCCGATATTTGCGCAGGCAATCAACAGGACGAAACCGACCGCGGTCACAAGAATGGCGAATGCGGGGCCAGCGTTGAAGTCCCGCACCATGTATTCCTGAAGAGTCAGGCAGTTTGCGCCCCAGCCATTTTCTGTGTCCGGAAAGTTCTGGGCGGCGAGTTCACCCAGGGTCTTGATGTTTGCTTGCGCCAGTTTCAGGCTGACATCAGGCTTTAGACGCGCGAAAAGGTAAAGATCGCGTGTCTCCCGGGCTGCCGCGCTTTGCGTGGACTCATCCTGGACAAGAGGGATCCAGAGTTGCGCTTGAAAAGACATGAGGCGGAAGCTCTCCGGCAGTACGCCAATTACTATGTACGGCTCGCCATTCAGGTGGAGGTTCCTCCCGAGGATTCCCGCGTCAGAGCCAAATCTGTGTTCCCACAATTGGTGGCTCAGGAGAACGACGTGATCGTGGCCGCTCTGGTCTTCATTTGCGGAGAAGGAGCGTCCCAGCTCAGGAAGAACACCGAGCACAGAAAAATAGTTTGCGGTAACCCGCGAGGCTGTGATGCGCTCGGGTTCTCCTTCGCCGGTCAAGCTTACGCTGTTGTAAGGCTGGCTTGCTGCCATGCCGGCAAACGATTTGTTCTCTCGTTTCCAGGCGAAGAAATTCGGCGCGGAAACCGGATTCAGGTTTTGTCCCCAGAGATGTTTGGTTGTAGTACCGTAGACGACCACGGCAGTGTCGGGGTCGTGTACGGGGGGCTTTTTGTAGAGGACAGCGCTGACAAAACTGAAGATGGTGGCATTGGCTGCAATTCCCAAAGCCAGCGTGAGCACAGCTATGGCAGTGAATCCAGGACTTTTGCGCAGCACGCGCGCTCCGAAACGCAAGTCCTGCAAGAGGACATCGAGGAAGGGAAGTCCACGCCGCTCGCGGTAGTCTTCCTTGGTTTGTTCCACGCCACCGAGTTTCACGAGTGCCTCCCGCCGGGCCTCTGCCGGCGACATGCCGGCCCGCAAATTGTCTTCGATGTGCAGTTGAAGATGGCTTTCCACTTCAGCGGAAAATTCGCGGTCGCGACGGTCCCCGCCGAACATCCCTGTCAAACGTACCAGCCAAGCTCGAAGAGTCCTCACGTTATTTTCCTAACACCCGGATGATCTCAATGGCAGCTCTCGATCTCTGATGAATCATTCGTGGCGCAACGCCCTCGCCGGATCCATGCGCATCGCCCGCCGGGCGGGAAGGAACGATGCGGCGAGAGCGACCAGCACCAACAAAATCGCCACGCCAACGTATGTGGCGGGGTCTGCTGCTCCCACCCCGTAGAGCAGGCTGGCCATGAGACGGGTCAAGAGAAGGGCGCCCGTCAACCCAATCACGACGCCCAAGAGCGCAAGCCGGGCGCTCTGTCCCACGATCAACAGCATTACCTCGCTGCGCCGCGCACCAAGCGCCATGCGGATGCCGATTTCGCGCGTCCGCTGAGCAACCGAATAGGAAATAACGCCGTAAATTCCGACAGCTCCGAGCACTAGCGCAAGTGACGCGAAGATGGCGAAAAGGGATGCCGTCGAGCGTGGTCCTGCGACCGCTTCCGAGACCCAACCGCGCAGCGTTTGGATTTGACTGACCGGCACATCGCGGTTTAACTCGTTCACCACACTCTGCAACTCACCGCCGATCTGCGTTTGGTTTTCGGAGGTCCGCAAGAGCAATGTCAACTCCGCGGGGGCCGATTCGTCGCCTCTCCCTTGAACCGCGTGCGGTCCATAGGGCATGTAGACTTCTCCATCGATCCAGTCCGGGACGTTTCTGGTGAGGCTATTTTCTTTTACGTCGCCGACAACGCCGACGACCGTCCACCAGTCATTCATCCAACGCGGCTTGATGTGCATGCCAATCGGATTTTTCCCCGGCCAGTAGCGCTCGGCAGTGGACCTGCTTACGATCGTTATGCGTTGCGCATTCTCGGCGGCATCCGCCGCTATAAAAGCGCGGCCTTGCAGAAGCGGAATTCCCATGAGCTTGAGATACTCCGGCGTGATGACACGTTCCAGCAGCATAGGCACATGGGCGCCAGCGGGAACGGTATGAGCTTCCACGTCCGAGGGAATGGTTTCCCAGATATTGCTGAGAGGAAGCCCATTCACTGCCGCCACATCTTTCACGCCGGGCAGAGCCCGCACGCGATCGAGCAAGTCGCTATAGAACGCCTGGCAACGCCCCGCGACTGCGCAGAAGGACTGGTTTGGCGTAATGCGCGCTGTCAGGATGTACTCTTGGCGAAATCCGGGATTGGTATTGGAAAGTTTCCAAAGACTCTTGACGAGAAGTCCTGCCGCAATCACGAGGACGGCCGCGACGGCAACTTCTCCAACGACCAGACTTCCGCTCAGGCGATTGCTTCCCCGAGATTCGTCCTTTTCGCCGCCCGTTCGAAGAGTCTTTGTGAGGTCAACTTTCGAAGCTCCGTTGGCAGGCATCGCTCCGAAAAGCAGCCCCGTCAGGATGGCCAGCAGCGCGGTGAATAGCAAAACCCAGCCGTCAACAGCGACGTTGGCCAGTCGGGGCGTATCCGAAGGCAGCGTGGACTTCAAAATCGTCAAGCCATATACCGCTGCGCAAAGCCCCAGCCCGGCGCCGAGTACTGAAAGCAGCACGCTTTCGGTAACCAATTGCCGAATCAGGCGCCACCTGCCGGCGCCCAGCACCAGTCGAACGGCAATTTCTTTTCTGCGGGCCGCTGACCGCGCAAGCAGCAGGTTTGCGACATTGGCGCAGGCGATTAGCAACAGCAAGCCAACGGCACCCAGCAAAATGAGGAGCTTCGCACGGAAATCGCCGACGACCCATTCCTGAAGTGCGAGGAGATTGGAATTCTTCCACGAATCGTCCGGCATGCGCCATGCGTATGCAGCGAGAATCTGTGGGCGCAGCGAAAACAATTCGGCGCGCGCCTGCTCGATCGTGGCGCCCGGGCGCAAACGAGCCATAAGCGGCATGAAGCTGCTGCCCCAATAGTCGCCGGTGGTGCGCGGATCGAGGTGCAACGGGACCCACAATTCGGTTTTTGGGGAAGGGAAGCGAAAGTCGGGCGGCATCACGCCGACCACCTCACGGCTCTGGCCGTCGAGCAGAATCGAGTGGCCCACGAGGTTGGGATCTTCTCGGAATTGCCGCTTCCACAGCGAGTCGCTGAGAATCACGACGGTATCTTTCCCCGGCGTATCCTCGCTCTCCTGAAAAATTCTACCCATCTCGGTTTTCGCGCCCAGGACGCGGAACCAATTCGCGGATACGGAGGAGCCCGTCAGCCGCACGGGAAGATCTACTCCGGTGAGGTTGAATTCCGTGCTATCTGAGTTGGCAACAATCTCCATGGTTTTGCTGTGGTCGCGCAGAACGACAAAAGGCCCCTTCGGGTAATAAGCCGTCATTCCCACCAGGCGGCCCGGATTTGCGAAAGGCAAGGGTTGCAGAAGCACTCCGTTCACAAGGCTGAAGATAGCGGTGTTTGCGCCGATGCCCAGAGCCAACGTGAGCACGGCAATGGCGGCGAAGCCAGGATTCTTGCGCAACATACGCACGGTAAAGCGTGTGTCCTGGAGGAGCGTTTCTAGCAGCGGCAAGCCGCGTCTCTCGCGATAATTTTCTTTCGTTTGTTCGACTCCGCCGAGTTTCATCAGTGCCTCCCGCCGGGCCTCTGCCGGCGACATGCCGGCCCGCAAATTGTCTTCGATGTGCAGTTGGAGGTGGCTTTCCATTTCGGCGGAAAAGTCGTGGTCACGGCGCTCTTTGCCGAAAACTCCGCCTAGTCGATAGCACAAAGCTCGCAACCACCTCATTAGCAGCCTCCGCAACGTAAATCAGATCAGGACCGCTCTTCGCCCGGCGCCAGAAAGCGCGCGAGGATTGCGGTTGTCTGCTCCCACTCGCGCTCTTCCTTATTCAGTTGTTTCCGCCCGGCACGGGTGAGCTTGTAAAATTTGGCCTTGCGATTGTTGTCCGAGAAGCCCCATTCCGAGGAGATATAGCCTTCCTGCTCGAGCTTCAGCAAAGCCGGGTACAACGTGCCGTAGTTGACGGCCAGCAGGTCACCGCTGGTCTGCTCAATGCGCCTGGCAATGCCATAGCCGTGCAGCGGACCCAGGGCTTGCAGCGTCTTCAAAACCATCAGCGCCAGAGTGCCTTGCCACACGTCTTTCTTGTCGCCCGTCTTTTCGCCCATCGCTTTCCTCTCGGTTCCTATGGGAAACCCATACCGAAGATGCCATAGGCCCTATGGGAAGACAATAGAAGAAACGAAGCAAGGGCGGACTTTGTTTCCTGCTTTTTCAAACTATTTTCCGGACCTTCGGCTGCGGACGCCCGCTTCTTCCTAACCCCCGGAATTGCCTAGACTTCTTGACTCCGCTGCAACTTCTGTTTAGCCTCATGCGTCTACTCCAAAGACGGTCTGGGGATCGTGGTTCTGAACAATTCCCAAAAAGGAGCTTGCATGCGTTCTGTCCTCGCGCGCCGGTACCTGTTTGCCCTCGCGTTTGCTATAACCCTAGTTACCTACCTCGCTCTTGCCCCAAACATGTTTGCGCAGGGAGGCGAACCTGAATATTTTGCGATTCGCGGGGCAAAAATTGTCCCGGTCTCAGGGCCACCCATGGAAGGTGCGACCGTGGTGATGGCGCATGGCGTCATTACGGCGATTGGCAAAGATGTCGCTATTCCGCCGGACGCGTGGGTGATTGAAGGCAAGGGCCTCACGGTCTATCCGGGGCTCGTCGATTCGTTCATCGACGTCGGCATTCCCGCAGCAAGTCCTGCACCGGGAGGGCGTGGCGAAGGCGGCCCTCGCCGAGGGCAGGAAGTTACGTCTCGCGGGCCTGAGGACCGCCCAGCGACGACGCCGTGGGTGAGCGCCGCCGATGAAGCGAGCCTGAGCGACAAGCGCATCGAATCGTGGCGCGACGCGGGATTCACAACGGTGGTCTCGGCGCCGAAAGGCGGCATGTTTCCCGGCCAGGCTTCGATTCTTGATCTGGGCGGTGATCGAGCCAGCGACATGGTCGTGAAAACTCCTGTGGCGATCCCTATCTCGCTTGTGCCCGGAGGGGGATTTGGAAATTTTCCGGGTTCGCTGATGGGCACGCTTGCCTACGTCCACCAGGTGTGGATTGATACGGACTGGAGCACGCACGCCCTGGCGGCGTACGAGAAAACTCCTCGCGGCGAGGCTAGGCCTCGTTACGACCGGACAGAAGCCGTGCTGGCTGCCTCGATGGCGGATCACTCGCTAGTGCTTATTCCGGCAAACAATACGGTCCAACTCCGGCGGGCTTTGCAGCTCGCCGACATCTGGAACATGGACAGTTGGCAAATGGACTTCGCCATCTATGGTGCGCAGATGGCTTATGAAATGCCGGAGGAAATCGCCGCGAAGAAAGTTCCCGTCCTTGTGAATTTGAAATGGCCGGAAGCGGAAAAAGATGCCGATCCGGATGATCAGCCATCGCTTCGAACACTGGAATTTCGCGATAAGGCGCCATCCACTCCCGCAGCACTGGCCAAGGCGGGCGTCCCTTTCGCGTTTTATTCCGGCGGTATCGCCGCGCCGAAAGATATTCTCAAGGCGGTGAAGAAATCGATCGACGAGGGGCTTGCGCCGGATGCAGCGCTCCGCGCGCTTACGCTATCGGCCGCGGAAATTTACGGAGTTTCCGATCGGCTCGGGTCCATCGAGACCGGGAAGATAGCGAACCTGGTTGTCACGGACGGCAATCTTTTCGATGACAAAACAAAGATCAAGCTGGTCTTCGTGGATGGAAAAAGGTACGAAATTCACGAACCGGCAAAACCGAAAGATCCCCCGAAGGGGAATATGGCGGGGAAGTGGAAACTGGCTTACACCACCCCGGACGGACCTGAAGAATCCACACTAGACGTGGACATGGCGAGCGATGGCACGCTTTCTGGAAGGACGACAAGCAACCGCGGCACCGCAAACATCATCGGCGGGTACCTGAGCGCCGATAAATTCAGCTTCACGATTAACATTCCCATCGAAGGTAATCCCACGGACGTCGTTTTCTCGGGGACGTACGATGGAAGTTCGCTAAAGGGCACCATTGATGTGATGGGTTACTCGATTGAATTCACAGGCACCAAGCCCGCGGCGCAGGCCGTAGCGGCTGCGGATACTGCCAGAATACACGGAACGAACACGGTTTCTCCAGTCTCCGGGGGTGCACTGTGAAGAATTCATCCATGAACGTTTACACGCTCTCCCGCTGCGCGCTGGCGGGCTTGCTCTGCGTCTTCGGAATGCCATTACTCGCGAACGCCGCCAACTCGCCCGACGCACCGTCCGTGATTCTGATTCAGAATGCCACGATCATGACGGTTACGCACGGCACCATCGAGCACGGTTCGGTCCTTATTAAGGATGGCAAAATCGCGGAAGTCGGAAAGTCCATCAAGGCACCAAAGGACGCGCAGGTGTTTGACGCTGCGGGAGAGTACGTCATCCCCGGCATCATCGATTGCCACTCGCATATCGCCATTGATGGCAGCGTGAACGAAGGCAGCATTTCCGTTTCTTCGATGGCAGACACGGCGGACGTCCTAAATCCCGACGACATCGATATCTACCGCGATCTCGCCGGGGGCGTCACGGTCGCGAACATCCTGCACGGATCCGCAAATCCTATCGGCGGCCAAACCATTGTCATCAAGCTGCGCTGGGGCCAGCCAGCTTCGAAGCTTCCTTTTGAGGGCGCGGTTCCCGGAATCAAATTCGCCTTGGGCGAAAATCCCAAGCGCTCGAATTTCAGCGTGCCGGGCCAGCCGAAGCGTTATCCCGCCACGCGGATGGGGGTCGAAGAGACGATTCGAACCGCGTTCGCGAAAGCTCGCGACTACAAGAAAACCTGGGATGACTACGATAAAAAGCTTGCCGCTGGCGACAAGAACGCCATTCCTCCTCGCCGAGATCTTCAGCTCGATCCGCTCGTCGAAGTGCTCGAGGGCAAGCGCTACGTGCACGCGCACTGCTACCGCGAGGATGAAATTCTGATGCTGCTGCGCGTTGCGAAGGAATTCGGCTTCAAGGTGCGCACTCTTCAGCATGTGCTCGAAGGCTATAAAGTCGCCGATGAGATCGCCGCCTCAGGCGCGGGCGCATCCACATTCTCCGATTGGTGGGCCTACAAAGTCGAAGCGTATGACGCGATTCCCTACAACGCGGCGCTGATGACGCATCGCGGCGTAATCGTTTCGATCAATTCCGACGACGCCGAGGAAGCCACACATCTCAATCAAGAAGCGGCGAAGACTATCAAGTACGGCGGCCTTTCGCATGACGAAGCTCTTAGGCTGGTCACGCTGAATCCGGCGATTCAGCTGGGCATCGACAAGCGCGTCGGCTCGATCGACGTAGGCAAGGATGCCGACCTCGTTATTTACAATCACGATCCGCTCAGCGCATACGCTGTCGTCCAAAAAACTCTGATCGATGGCCACGTCTATTTCGATCGCCAGCGAGATATCGCCGAACGCCCCGCCCGCGATAAAGAAAAGAAAGAACTTATGGAGAAGGAAAAGAAATCGGAGGAGAAAAAGCACGGCGAAAAGAAACCCGGGGACAAGAAGCCCGGTGAAGAAAAGCCTCAGGACAAACCCATGCCGCAGGGAGTCACTGCCGTTTTCGGGGGTGCACTGTGAAGCGTGCTAACCTGGCCCTGCTGCTCGGGACGGCCATCGCAGCCATTTGCTGTTTGCTCTTGATTTCTTATGCGCAGGCGGAGCCTCCCACATCCTACGCGCTGACACACGCCAAAATCTTCACGGTGTCCGGTCCCCCCATCGAGGATGGAACGCTGGTCATTCGCGATGGCAAAATCGCCGCTGTCGGGGCAAACGCGGAAGTTCCCGCGGGCGCCGAGGTCATCGACGTCAAGGGCCTGCAGGTGTATCCCGGTCTCTTCGATCCCATCACGCAGATGGGGCTCAGCGAAATCTCCGCCGTGAGCGCGACCGTTGATACTACGGAGACCGGCGAATTCAATCCGGATGTCGTGGCAGCGACGGCGATTTCCCCTTCGAGCGAGCACATTCCCGTGACCCGCGCCTCAGGTATCACCGAAGTCCTCGCCGTGCCGGACAGCGGCGGTTTTGATTCTCGGGGAGGCGGCGGTGTTATCGGCGGCCAAGCCTCCGCGATCAACCTCGCCGGCTGGACGATCAACGACATGCTTATCAAGAAAAGCGTGGCCATGGTTATCGTCTGGCCTGAGATTGAAACCCAGACGTTCGATTTCGCGACGTTTTCTCGGAAAGAAAAGCCCTTCAGCGAGGCCAAGCAGGAGTACGAAAAGAAGGTCAACGAGCTTGCGGATTATCTGGACAGCGCCCGCCATTACGCGCAGGCCATGGGGCATGGCGGGCCCGCGGATTATAAGCGCGACCTGAAGTTCGAAGCGCTCGCGCCGGTCATCCGCGGACAATTGCCCGTGCTGGTGTTCGCGGATCGCGCAAGAGACATCCGCAATGCCGTCGAGTTCTGCGACAAACAAAAACTGAAGATGATTCTCGCGGGAGGGATGGAAGCGTACAAGGAGAAGGATCTGCTTCGTTCCAAGGGAATTCCCGTGATTCTGCGCCCGACACTGACGTCACCACTCAACGAGGACGATCCCTACGACCGGCTGCTCACCCAGCCTTCGGAGCTCGCCGCGGCCGGCGTAAAGTTTGCCTTCGGCAGTTTTGACAATTCATTCGCCCGCCGCCTCGGCCAGCAAGCCGCCAACGCCGTTGCGTACGGTTTGCCCTATGACGAAGCTCTGAAGGCGGTCACGCTTTATCCCGCCCAAATCTTTGGAGTCTCGGATGAGGTCGGTACTCTCGAGACCGGCAAAGTCGCCAACGTCATCGTCACGAATGGCGACCCGCTCGAAGTAACGACGGACGTGAAGTATCTCTTCATCAAGGGACAGCGGACGTCTCTCGACAACAAACATTTGCGGCTCTACGAAAAGTACCTGCACCGTCCGAAAACCGGCAACTGAGAACTCAACTTCCGCTTCTCAGAGATTCCCTCTGCGGCGGCGATTCCTGGTTTTCATAAATTGAAGCGGAGAGAATGCCGCAGTTTTGGCTTGTCAAGAAATGCCGGTATTTTCGATTGGGAGCGTTTCTTCGGCTGCTGCTGCGGCGTTCAGTATCGATCGGATCTTTTCGACTAGCGCCTTTCTGGTATAAGGCTTCTGTAGAAACTCGACTCCTGGTTCGAGCACGCCATGCCGTCCGATGGCGTCGTCCGTGTAGCCGGAAACATAGAGAACCCGCATGCGCGGAAACCGTGGAACCAGCATTTCGGCTAGTGAGGTCCCGCTCATTCCCGGCAAGATCACGTCGGTCAGCAGCAGGTCGACGGGCGCGCTGTTCGCTTCCAGCAGTGCCAGTGCCTCCTTGGGGCTCCCCGCTTGCAACACCTGGTAGCCGCATTGCCGAAGGATCTCCGTGCCAAGTTCCCTTAGGGATTCTTCGTCCTCCACAAGCAGGATCGTCTGGGATGCTCCGGCCGCACTTTCTGCCGTAACGGGAGTTTCGGTTTCGACCGAATCCGGCTCCTCGGTTCGCGGAAAATAGACTTTAAAGGTGGTTCCCCGGCCCACCTCGCTGTACACCCAGATGTGTCCCTCACTCTGTTTCACAATGCCGTAAGCCGTTGCCAACCCCAGCCCCGTGCCTTTGCCTTTTTCTTTGGTGGTGAAAAACGGCTCAAAGATGCGGCCCAGAGTTTTCGAGTCCATACCAATGCCGGTATCGGAAACGGCGATCATCACATAATTCCCGACATGTACCGCCTTGTGCGCGCGTGCGTAGGCCTCGTCGATCGTAACATTTTGCGTTTCAATCAGCAGTTTCCCGCCCTGCGGCATTGCATCGCGCGCGTTTACAGCGAGGTTCATAATCACTTGCTCCAGCTGCCCCGGGTCGACCTTCACTCGCCACAGGTCCGCCGCCAGCCGTGCCTCCAGCTGGATGTTTTCGCCGATCACCCGCTGCAGCAAGGAGTTGATTCCCCTCACCGTTTCATTGGGAACAAAAACGCGCGGGGCCAGCACCTGTTGCCGCGTGAATGCAAGCAGTTGCCGAACCAGAGCAGTTGCACGCTCCGTAGCCTTCAAGATTTCGTCCACGTACTTCCCGCGCGGATCCGCCGGTCCTTGCAGCCCCTTCAGGAACTCCGCGCTTCCAATCACCACGCCGAGAAGATTGTTGAAGTCGTGGGCGATTCCGCCTGCCAGCAGCCCCACCGCTTCCAATTTTTGCGCCTGCCGCAATTGCGTCTCGAGCTGCCGTTGTTCAGTGACGTCTTCCAGTATCCCTACCCAGCCTGCTAACTCTCCGTGGTCGTCCCGGAACGCAGCTCCCGAGGAGCGCACCTGAACGCACTTTCCGTCCTTGCGTGCCCGGATCGTTTCCCGGGCGGCTATCGTTCCGCCATCCGTGAGTATTTGAAGCGTCTTTTCAAACTCCTGCTGCTCTGTTTCAGGCACCAGGGGATATCTTTTCCCAATCAGCTCTTCTTCGGTCCAGCCGAATACCTGTTCGGCCGCCGCGTTCCAGTGGCGGACGAGCCTGTTCCGGTCGAGGCCCACGATTGGCATCGGAGAAGTCCGCACCACGGATTGCAGAGTCTCGTTAGACTTCCGGTATTCCCTCTCTGCTTTGCGCCGGTTCCAGTCCGCGCGGTGAACCACTTTCCCGCAGGCCAGCACAAGCACGAGAAAGATCACGATGTTAGCCGTCGTGAAGAGCGCCAATCCAAACTCCGTTCCATACAGTCCCGCCTTCTGTCCTTCGTTGAGAATCCACCCAACTACCAGAGGAACCAGCAAGGCCGCCGGCATGAGCCTGCGTTCGAGCACTGCTCCAAGGCTGTCGTTCCTCATCATCTCGACGAGTTCGCTCTCCGGATCGTTCAGTAAGATTCCCGCCGCCAGTAGAATGAACAGCAAGGACGTGTGGATTGCCATCCCGGTATAGGATGCGAGCCTATAGAATGATGCGACGCTGTAGATGTATCCGATAAGCGCTACCAGCGCGATGGCCCCTGCCAAACGGGTGAAGTTCCGGCTCAGCACGCGCCCAAATTTATTCTGACGCTCGCGCAAAATCAGCGCCAATCCGAGTAAAACGAAATTGATCGCGGTATGCGGCGCCATTCTTCCCGGGAACGGTGTTTGTGCAGCTCGAATGTTGTCCTTAAAAAGAATCTGATCGATTCGCAGGTCGCGGCCGCTGGCAATCTCGACCAGGGTTAGCACTCCGATGAGGATGGCAATCACCGCCAGCGCCTGCCCAGCCAGATCCATCCATTGCAAAGAGTTTTTTCTGGAGCTCTGGAGCAGCCAAAGCGCAGCGCCTGTAAACACAAAGCACAAAGCCGTGTTTGCCTTCATCGAGGCTAGCCCGGGCGAAACGGATATCAGTGCTGCTGTTCCGAAGAGCCAACCGCCGAGCACACACAACCCCAAGCCCACGGAAGCAGGCGCCGCCGCGCGGGACAGAAATCCAAGGATGCGCTCCAAAGCGCTTCTTTTTTTCGTGTCTGCCAATGAATCGTCGCGGGCGGAACACGCCCGCTCAAGGAAGGGGTAACTATTTATACCCCGCGGGCAGCCTGCTGACAAGCAAGGGTTGGGGCGCATGTTTCGCGGTAGCCCCGTGGGCAAGTATTCTGTTTGGAGCAGCGCAACCAAGTGGCCGCACAGTGGCCCGGAAAATGATTCTTGGCTCTCCCGTTTGAGTTCCTCCCCACCTCTGGCGCCCCGTCTACGGAACTGGTAGAAACGATTACGCTCGCTTTGCGTCAGATGGACTAAGGCAATCTCTCTTCGGGGGAATGCATGTCTACACTACTGCACGATTTTCGCTTTGCATTGCGCCTGCTTGCAAAGAGCCCCGGATTCACAGCCGTCGCCATTCTCACTCTGGCTCTCGGCATCGGAGCGAACACCGCTATATTCAGTGTCGTGAACGGCGTGCTCCTGCGTCCTCTTCCATTTCGTGACCCCTCCCGCCTGGTTTTAATCGCTGAAAAGAGTTCGTTCCCTGTGATTAGTACCTCCTACGAAAATTATCTCGATTGGCGCGACCAGAGCCACTCCTTCGAATCGATGGAAGCCACGCGCGGCAGCACCATCACGCTGACGGGCGCCGGGGAACCGGAGCGGCTCAACGTCCGCATGGCTACTGCCGGTCTTTTTCCCATGCTCGGTATCCGCGCGCACATTGGCCGCACCTTTCTTTCCGAGGAAGATAAGGCTGGTGGCCCGCCGGTTGCTTTGCTCAGCTATGGGCTCTGGCAGCAGCGATTTGGCGGGTCCCAGGAAATTCTGGGGAAGTCCATTGATCTGGACTCGCGTCCGTACACGGTTGTGGGAGTCTTGCCGAGCGGATTCCAAATCCTTCAACCGGCAGATATTTTCCTGCCGTTCATGCCCTGGGCAAAAACGCTCCCCGACGATCGCAATTGGCATCCCGGCATCATTCCCCTCGCGCGGCTGAAGCCCGGCGTCACCAGAGAGCAAGCGCGCGCCGAAATGGTGGGAATCACGAAGCGCCTCGAGCAACAGTATCCCGACTACAACACAGGCACCAGCGCCGATGTCGTCGGCTTGCAGGATCAAATCGTGCAAAACTCCCGGCCCGCGCTTCTGCTTCTGCTCGGGGCTGTAAGCTTCGTTCTGCTCATCGCTTGCGTCAACGTCGCGAATTTGTTGCTCGCGCGCGCCGCCTCGCGCGGGAGGGAAATTGCCATTCGCACGGCCATGGGCGCTGGCCGCGGCCGGGTAATCCGCCAGCTTTTAACCGAAAGCGTACTGTTGTCCATAGCCGGTGGCGTGTTCGGAATGTTCATCGCCTGGTCCGCGCTTGGTCCGCTTCTAAAAATTGCCGCGGGCAGCGTACCTCAAGGTGCCCCGATTGGCTTGGATCCATGGGTACTTGCCTTTACTGCCGCCGTCTCACTTCTTACCGGCTTGCTCTTTGGAATCGTCCCCGCGATGCGCACTGCCAAGCTCGATCTGCGCGAAGCGCTCAACGAAGGCTCGCGAGGCTCGACCGCGGGGCCGGGCCAGCACCGCATTCGCGGCGCGCTGGTTGCCGCAGAGATTGCCCTCGCACTGCTCCTCCTCGTTGGCTCCGGTCTACTGCTTCGCAGTTTTTCACGCATGCAGGAAGTTCCCCCGGGCTTCCAGCCCGATCATCTTCTCGTCGCCGACATCCCTCTTTCTCCCACGGCCTACGCCAAGCCGGAAGACCGTTATCAGTTCTTCGACCGCCTCGTCGAGCGCGCACGCGCTCTTCCCGGTGTTCGCTCCGCTGCGGCAGCTTCGTTTCTGCCCGTAAGCGGCGGTGGTTCGATCATCCACTTCAATATCACGGGGCGTCCTCCAAAATCTCCGCGCGAGTTTGTCGCTGCCGGCTATCGCACGATCACGCCCCGCTATCTCGAAACCCTCGGCGTACCGCTTCTCCAAGGCAGGCTTTTTACCGCCGAGGACAACGAAAAATCTCCTCCCGTCGTGGTCATCAACGCCACGATGGTCCACACTTTTTTCCCCAATGAAAATCCGCTTGGCAAACGTCTCCAACTCGGTGCTTTGCCCGATCAACAAGTGCCAACCATGGAAATTGTTGGCGTCGTCGGCGATGTTCGTCCCGGCCTGGGAGTAGACCCGCAGGCAGAAATGTACTTGCCTTATCGCCAAGCCGATTTGATTTTGCCGGTCTTCCAACTTTCGCTC
>Ga0335085_10001832_pt1 | contig 42413 bp, 32 predicted proteins | sample Lox_Sample_45_FD_206712 | JGI IMG/M metagenome (GOLD analysis project Ga0335085, IMG submission 206712) | Soil microbial communities from Loxahatchee National Wildlife Refuge, Florida, United States - Lox_Sample_4.5 | ecosystem: Environmental > Terrestrial > Soil > Wetlands | place: USA... | reverse complement strand
TGTCAAAGAGTGAGCTGTCGGAATTGGGCGGCAACGCAGTAAGATCTCTAGCCTTTAGGCGCGGAAACCCGTCATGAAACCCTCGAATGTCCTCTTCATCCTGTCGGACGAGCACAGCCGGCGGGTGCTCGGCTGCTATGGGCATCCGATGATCCGCACACCGAACTTCGACCGGCTGACGGCGAACGGCATCCGCTTCACCGATGCCTATTGCAACTCGCCGATCTGCGTGCCGTCACGCGCGAGCCTGGCGACGGGGCAGTACGTTCACAAAATCCGCTTCTGGGACAACGGCATCCCCTATGACGGCAGCGTTCCCTCGTGGCATCACCGGCTCAAGGAGGCGGGGCACGAGGTCGTGTCGATCGGCAAGCTCCATTTCCGCAGCATCGATGACGAGAACGGCTTCACCGAGGAGATGATGCCGCTGCATGTCGTCGGAGGGATCGGCGACCCGGCCGGCTGGCTGCGCGAGCCACTGGTCGAGCGGCGGGCGGCGCTGCGCCTGGCACGCGACGCGGGGCCAGGTAATAGCGACTACCAGGGCTATGACGGCCGCATTACCGATGCGGCCGTAGATTGGCTCAAGGCGCGTGCCGAAAAACAAGGCGAAAAACCATGGGCACTCTTCGTGTCGCTGGTCTGCCCGCATTTCCCGCTGATCGCGCGACGGGAATGGTACGAGCTCTACCCCGAGGGCGAGGTGCCGACGCCCGCGCTCTACGATCCGGGCGACTGGCCCGACCACCCCTATGTCCGGGCGATCCGTGACTGCCAAGTCTATCAGCGCGGATTTGCGCAGCATCCCGGCAGCCTGCAGCGCGCGCTGGCGGCTTATTTCGGCCTTGTTACCTACGTCGATCACAATGTCGGTCGGCTGATGGATGCGCTGGAGGCAAGCGGCCTCGCCGACACAACGCGGATCATCTATTCGAGCGATCACGGTGACAATCTCGGTACGCGCGGCCTCTGGGGCAAATCGACAATGTATGAGGAATCGGCGGGCGTGCCGATAATCGTCGCCGGGCCCGAACTGCCCTTGGGTCAAGCGTGCCGGGAGCCGGTATCGCTGGTCGATGTCTTCCCGACAGTGCTGAAGTGGGTCGGCGTCGCGTCCAACCCGGCCGATCGCGACCTCCCGGGCCTGCCGCTCGACGAGGTCGCATTATCGGCGCCGCGGCGCACCGTGCTGTGCGAATACCATGCGGCGGGCGCGGCGACCGGCGCGTTTCTGATCCGCAAGGGGCCGTTCAAATACGTCTACTATGCCGGGATGCCCGCGCAGTTGTTCGATCTCGCGGCGGACCCGCAGGAGACCCGCGACCTGGCGCAGGAGCCGGGCTATGCCGGGCTGGTCGCCGATTGCCACAAGGAGCTGCGCGCGGTGGTCGATCCAGACGCGGCCGACGCGCTCGCCAAGGCCGATCAGCACGCGCGCATCGCCGCCTATGGGGGCCGTGAGAAAATCCTGCAACTCGGCAGCTTCGGCCATTCGCCGGTCCCCGGCGTCAAGGCCGTCTATAACTGACACGCCGACCAACATCCCGAGGAACAAAACGCATGCGCGTCAGCACGATGATCCGCATCAACTCACAGCCGGGGCTGATGGATCGCATCACCCGTTTTGCGCGCGAGGTCGAGGCTCGTGGCTTTCCGGGCTTGTGGATCGGCGATTCTCTGGGGCGCGGCCGCCCGGCGCTCGATTCGCTCCAGGTGCTGACAGCGGTCGCCGCGGTGACCTCGAAGATCGAGATCGGCATCAGCGTATTGCAGCTGCCGCTGCGTAACCCAGTCGAGCTCGCGCACCGGGTGCAGTCACTGATGGCAATGTCGAACAACCGGCTGATCCTCGGCGTCGGCAGCGGCTCGACACGCAACGATTTCGAACTGCTCGGCTACGATTACGATCACCGTTTTCGCACCTTTCGGCAGGATCTCGACATCATGGCCAAGGTGTGGAACGGCGAGGAGGTCAACGGCGGCAAGCTGACGACCTGGCCGGGCTGCAAAGGCGGGCCGCCGATCCTGATCGGCGCCTGGCGCAGCCCGCGCTGGATCACCTATGCCGCCAAGAAAGCACAGGGCTGGACCCCCTCGGGCCGCTACAGCAGCCTCGAAGACCTCGAGTCCGGCATGAAAACTTACCGCGAGGCGGGTGGCAGCAACGCGGTGCTGGCGAATTGCTCGGTCGACCTCCAGGAACGCCCGGAATCGGCGGAGCTCGCCAAGCTCGCCAGCGTCAATTTCATTTGCCCAGCGGACGAGGCGCGGCGCCGCATCAAGGATGTCGCGGCGAGAGGTTTCGATGAAATCCTGATCGGCTCAGCCTTTGGCGCGATCGACGAAATCGAGCGCGTGCGCGAATTTCTGGCAGATTGAACTATATCCGGAGGGCGCAGGGGGTCGCGAGGGTCACTCTTTGACCCCGCCGGCGGTCAGCCCGCTCACCAGATAGCGGCGCATCAGCGCGGTGAACACCAGCACTGGCAGCATTACCGAGACCCCACCCGCGGCGATCTTGCCCCACTCGAACCCGGCATACTGCATGAAGTTGACGATCGCCACCGGAGCGGTCATTGCCTGGGTGCGGGTCAGGATCAACGCGAAGAAGAAGTCGTTCCACGACAGGATGAAGCACAGCATCGCGATCGCCGCCAGCCCCGGCGCCGCGAGCGGTAAGGTCACACGCAGAAAGGCGCCCCATAACCCGGCGCCGTCGATCCAGGCCGCCTCTTCGAGGCTGCGCGGTACGGCATCGAAGAAGCCCTTCATCATCCAGATGACGAGGGCGAGGTTGAAAGTCACATAGATCAGCGCCAGCCCCAGCACCGTGTCCATCAACCCGGCCCAGGTGTAAGCAAGGAAAAACGGGATCGTAAAGGCGATCGGCGGCGCCATCCGCGTGACGAGGATCCACATCGCCATTTGATGCCGTCCACGAAACCGCCAGCGCGCCAGCACATAGGCCGCGGGCACGCCGATCACCAACGAGAACACGGTCGAACTGGCGCTTGCCACGACGCTATTGCCGAACGAGCCGGTGAACTCGCCCGTCCACGCCTTGACATAATTCGCCAAGGTCGGTCGAAAGACGAGGCCCGTCGACAAGATGCTGCCTTCCGGCCGGACCGACATCAGGATCAGCCACACGGCAGGCGACAGGACCAGAGCCAGGAGGCCGAGGGCGAGCGCGTTGCGCGCCCACGACCCCAACCTACGGCTATTCATCGAACGCCATCCCGCCGCCGGTTCGGCTGATTAAGAGGCTGAGGACGAAAACGCCAGCGACCAGGAGCACCGCGATCGCACTGCCATAACCCCAGTAGGCGAAGTTGAAGGTCTGTACAAAGCCGTAGTAGTTGGTGACCTCGGTCGCCCCGCCGGGGCCGCCATCGGTCAGCACATAGATCAGCGGGAATGCCTTGATGCTGTCGATCAGGCGGAACAGCACGACCACGATCAACGTGCCGCTGATATAGGGCAGCCGCACGTGCCAGAACAGCTGCATCGCTCCGGCGCCGTCAAGCCGCGCCGCTTCCTGTTGATCTTTCGGCACCATCTGCAGCGCGGCCAGCGTCATCAGCATCGTGAACGGAAACCATTCCCAGGTGTCCGCCGCGGCGATGGCCCAGATCGCGGTGTGTGCGTTGGTGATCAGCGAGTGGAATGGCAACCCCAGCGCCGCCGCCAGCCGGTGCAGCGGGCTGATCGCCGGGATGTAGATGATCTTCCAGATGATCGCGACGACAATCGGTGGCAGCACCATCGGCACAAGAAACCCGGTACGCACCGACTGCAGAAGCGTCGAAGGCTTGTCGAGCAGCAGCGCCACGCCGAGCCCGGCTCCCACCTGGAGAACCACGGTGATCGCGGACAGCTCGATCTGTATCAGCACCGATTGGGCGAACTCGGGCGTGGTGAACGCCTGTTGGTAGCTCTGCCACGGCTCGGAAAAATCGAACGATCCGGGTTCCGCCGGCGACAACGGTGTCAGGCTGACGATGATCAGCCATACCGCCGGCACCGCGGTTACTAAGGCGAGCACCAGCAGTGACGGGGCCAGGCCCCAGCGCATGGCCCGCCGCTGCTCGCGTGCCCAGCCACCAGCCGACCGGCGGCGCTGGGCCTGCACAGAAATCGCGGCAGCGGCGGGGGACTTCGCCGTTAGCTCGATGCGGGTATCGGCGGCCATGCGCGCTTGCGCCCCGCGCTATAGCTTGACGCCGGCCTGCTTCAGCGCGCGCAGCGAATTCTGCTGTGCCCGCTCCATCGCCTCTTTCGCGCTCATCTCCTGCGAGACGATGGTCTGGATCGCTTTGTCGAGCTCGCGGTCGATCGGCGGATAGGGTGGCACCGTGCGGTAGACAGTGTAGCCGCCGCCCGCCAGATTCAGCGTGTCCTCGTAGATCTTCCCGCCGTCAAAACCGTTAATCATCAGCTTCTGATGAAATTCCGGGAGGCTGATGATCGACTGCCGGGTCGTCGAGCTGTAGCCCTTCTCGCTGAACATGCGCTGCAACAATTTCTTTGACATCGCCCAGGTGATGAACTCCCACGACGCGTCTTTTTGCTTCGCGGCCGCCGGGATGCCCCAGCCATGCGAGGCGACGTTGGGGAACCGGCCGGCTGGGCCGGCGGGCATCATCGACAACGCGCACGTCGCCTTGACGCTACTGTCCGGTTCTGCCATGCGGACAAGGAAGGTCTCGTTGTTCGTCGAATAATTGATCGTGCCCTGCTTCAGCGCCGTCGCGACCTGATCGTAGCTGTACGACAGCACGCCATCTGGACCGTATTCGCGCAGCATCTGGGAGAAAAAGTCGGCGGCGTGGATCGCTTCAGGCGTGTCGAGCATCGGGTGCAGATCGTCCGGAGCGTGGCGGAAGATCAGCCCCCCAAAGGCGAGCAGATAAGGCGGAAACTGCCACCCATAATGGTTTTCGGTGGCAAATGGCGGAGGGCCGCCCCCTTGCGTCTTGAGCGCTTTTAGCATCGCCGCCATCTGGTCGAACGTATCAGGCTGCTTGAAGCCGGCTTTCTCGATCAGGTCGTAGCGGGTCGCGCCGGCCTGCTGCGCGTCGGCAATCCACGGGATGGCATGCAACCCGCCCTTCGCGTCCTTGAACGCGGCGGTAGTGCCCGGCAAAAAATCCTTGGCGTCGAAATCGGCCGTGGTCTTTTTGGGATCGTCGAGAAACTCGTCGAGCGGCGTCGTCCAGCCGGCGCCTACCCAACGGCCGGAATAGATGAAGGTTACGTTAATGACATCATGCGCCGACGAGCGGGTCGACAATTCGATGTCCATCCGTTGGTTGTAGATCGGGAAAGCCGGGGTCTCGTACGCGATCTTGGCCCCGGTCTCCTCCTCGAATTCCGGCAGGTAAGCTCGCAGGAATTCCGAATAGGTGTGGCTGAAGCACGCGATGTGCAGTGTGACGCCGTCGAGCTTTTTCTTGCCGCCTTGCGCCGGCGCCCGGCCCGGCAGGCTCAGCAGCCCCGCCGTCGCGGCGGCGCCGGCCAACAGCGTGCGACGAGGAACGAGAACGCGGCGGTGCGTCATGGCCAATCCTCCCGTGAAACTTTTTTGATATGTTGTTTGCGACCGATCGGTCGCCGAAAGCTGGGCGTGCGGACGGGCTAGTGCAACGGAGTGCCCTCGATCGTGATGCGGTGCATCAGCCGCCGCTCGCCCTGATAGTCGTTGACGGCAAAATGCCAGGTCGAGCGATTGTCCCACAGCGCCAGCGAACCGGGCTGCCAGCGGAAGCGACAGGTGTATTCAGGCCGCGTCGCGCGGTTGTAGAGGTAATCGAGCAGCGGGCGTGATTCTTCTTCGGTCCACCCCTCAAACCTGAGCGTAAAGCCAGGATTGACATAGAGCGCCTTGCGGCCGGTTTCCGGGTGGCGAATTACCACCGGATGGACGGCGTCCTGCGTTGCCAAATCGGGATTGCCGATACGACCGGCGAAGTCTCGTTCGCGCGCCCGGCCTTGGGGACCGAAGACATGCCGGCTCGAATGGCACGCGCGCAAGCTTTCGAGCGTCGTCTTGAGCCCGTCGGAAAGCCCGTCATAGGCCGCGTACATGCTGATAAACAGCGTGTCACCGCCGGTCTTCGGCACCTCGCGCGCATACAGCGCTGAACCAAGCGCGGGCACCTGGTCATAGCTGTGGTCGGTGTGCCAGCCATTGCCGATATTGTCGCGCTGATCCGGCTCCTTGCGCACTTCGGAGATCATCGGATAACCGGGAACCGCTGCAAAGAAGCGGTTGATGTTGAACGGGCCGAATTGCTCGGCAAACGCCACATGCTGCTCGGGGGTGAGCTGCTGGTCGCGAAAGAACACGACACCGTAGTGGCCGAAGGCGTCCCGAATCTCGGAAAAGATTTCGTTGCCCAGCGGCTTTGTCAGATCAACGCCGCTGATCTCCGCGCCGACCGCTTCGGAAAGCGGCTCTACTCGAATGCGCTGATAGTCCATCTGCTCCTCCCTTCCGCGTCCAGGGAACGGACGCGCCGTCGTTTCGTCAGCCGCCAGCAAACCGGCGCGCCACCTGATCGATGTGATACACCATGGCCGCGCGCGCTCCCCCGGCATCGCGTGCGATGAGCCGCTCGGCAATGCGTTCGTGCTCTTCCACCCGCTCGCGATGCATCGCCGCGGTACGCGTGCGCTCGATCCAGCGACGCCACAGGGGTGACGCCCGCGCATCCCACAGCTCGCGTACCATCATCGCGAGTACGCCGTTTCCCGAGGCGGCGGCGATCAACTCGTGAAACGCGCGATCGCCGACATCTCCGCGGGAGGGTACGGGAGACGGATCGCTGCGCATCGCCTCAATCGATGCACGCAACTCGACAAAACCGTCCGCATCGAGCCGTGTCGCCGCGCGAAATGCCGCCTCGCCTTCGAGCAGCTGGCGCACCTCCAGCGCCTCGTATGGGCCGGGGCCGAGATCTGTGCCGCCGAATTCACGCCGCGGGCCGCCGCGCGGCGGTTCCGGCAGCCGCACATAGACGCCGGAACCCGTGCGGACCTCGACGACGCCCGCCACCTCCAAGGCGATCACCGCCTCGCGCACCGACGGGCGGCTGACGCCGAGACGATGGGCTAATTCTCGCTCACTGGGCAGCCGGTCCCCGACCGCGAAACCACCCGCTCGAATCATCTCGTCGATCTGCCGGGCGATCACCTGGTAAAGGCGCGGCGGGGCACCCCTCAGCCGCTCGTTCGTGCCCGGCGCCGCGGTCTTGCAAACGTCGGCGCTCAGACAATCGCTATTGTTGGCGTCAAGCATCGGTATCGAAATTGGTCTTACCAGTCCCGATCTAACAATAGCGCTTGGAGAGGGTCAACGCCCTTCATGCTGTGACGTCGGCAGACTTGACTAGAGCGCCATGGCATACGTTGCATAACGTCGATGGGGCAAGCGGTGGCGGCGTCTCGCTTGCCACCACCTCAAGGCGGAGGGCGTTCACGATATGCACGCACGGCGGCTTCTCGATCGCCCGATCATCGGTCCCGATTTGCATCCGAGCATCGGCGTCAATATCCAGGGCCCGTCGCTGATCCGAGCGCCCGATTGGCTCCCCGGCCGGCTCGGCGCTTACTACCTCTACTTCGCCGACCACAAAGGATCCTATATCCGGCTCGCTTACGCGGACCGGCTGACCGGACCATGGTGCGTCCATCCGCCTGGCAGCCTGCGCCTCCGGCAATCGTGTTTCCTAACCGCGCCGCCGGCGGTGACACCGGCTCAATTGGCCGAGTTCGAGGCGCGATATCGGCGGCGGGGCAGCGCGATCTCGCACGACCTTCTCGCGGAAATCACGACGCCGCACATAGCATCGCCTGACGTGCATATCGACACGCTCGGACAACGCATCGTCATGTATTTCCACGGGCTGAACGACGTCGGGACGCAGGTCAGCCGCGTGGCGGTTTCGTCCAACGGGATCGACTTTACGGCGCAACCCGAAGTGCTGGGCCTGTCGTATATGCGGGTTTTCCGGCACGACGGCGTGGCCTTCGCGCTGGCAATGCCGGGGCAGCTTTATCGATCCACGGACGGCATGCATGGATTCGAGCCGGGACCAGTCCTGTTCAACCCGCGGATGCGCCACGCGGCGCTATTGAAGCGCGGCAACACGCTGTGGGTGTTGTGGACCGAGGTCGGCGATGCGCCCGAATTCATCAAGGTGAGCCGCATCGATATTTCGGGCGATTGGCGGGCCTGGAGAGACGAGGCGCCCGTCGAAATCTTGCGGCCGGAACATGATTGGGAGGGAGCGGACGCTCCTGTTATCCCGTCAGTGCGCAGCACCGCGTACGGCAAGGTCAACCAATTACGCGACCCGGCGGTTTTCGAGGAGGACGGGCGGGTCTACCTGCTGTATGCGGTTGCCGGGGAGAGCGGCATCGCCATCGCGGAGCTGTTTTTGGATTGAACGCCGTATCGACGACTGTGGCAGATCCTCGCTCGCCGTTGCTCCGGAAATCCAATCTGGGGCGGCCGGTATGCGGCGCAGCAGCTTGACCTGGCCGGCCGAAGGTCGGGGGCCGATCTCGATGAACGCCGAAGAATTGCCGAATTAACCGAGAGATAACGCCCGCTTGGGCGGATCTTGAGACAGCCCATGGGCCGGGCAAATTAGGGACGGTTTCGGTTCAGTTAGCCGACCCAGCCGGCAGGCCAGGGAATTACCGGGTTGGGCTGAAAGCAGTCATCGCGACGGTGCCTAATCATGATCGGGCAAGGGGGCGCACCCGCAGGCTATTCAAGGAGACTCGACCGAGATTCGGAACGGCTTGCGTAAGGGCCGCCCAGAAGGACTGCCCCGTTTTTACGGGTCGATTACGGCCGAGCAACACCAACCAGTTTGGTGCCGTCGGGGTCACGCAGGTAGGCGAGATACGCTCCGTTCGGACGGACGCCGGGCGGGTCTTCGATTGAAGTGCCGCCATTGGCGACACCGGCTTTGTGCCATGCCTCGGCCATAGCGGCGTCCTTCATCTGGAAGCCAATAGTGCCGCCGTTGTGCGGGGCAGTTGCCTTGCCGTCGTTAGGCTTACCTACGATGAACCGGCTGCCATTGTGGGCGTAAACCAGTCGTCCTTGGGCATTGGGCGTGGCGGGCTCGACGCCCATTGCCCCAAACAGGGCATTGTAGAACTTCTGCGACCGTTCGATGTCGTTGCTGCCGATCAAAATGTGGGTAAACATGCCGTCCCCTCCTTGTTGGCTTCACGCCGCCTTGCACATCAAGGCAGGGTCTATATGTGGGTGCTGTGCTAGGTAATCGAGACCCCAAAGGTCGGGATTTCCGTCAGCGCACGCCCGGTCCATGGCGCACTCGTTAGCGATCATGACCCGCAAATTCGGGATCGAGGGGAAAACACATGAGGCAACCGGGGGAGCGCCCGCTCTCCATCTCGCTTTGAGGTTTGCGTCGCTCACGTCCCGATGCCCACCCTTTGTTTGCCCGTGCCCGCATGCTCCGCTTAGTTCAGATCATTGGTATCTCGGCTCTGGGCGCCGGCACAGTTCAGCCTTCATAGCGCCAGCGCGGCAGCATCACGCCGTCGGGCATCGTCACATAGATCAGCCGTATCGCGCGTCCGATGCAGCCATCCTCCGGCATCGCGCCTTCGAGATTGCTGATCATCGTCGGCCCTTCCGCGAGCCGCACCGCGATCGCGTTGTAGGGCGGCGGATAGGCCGGCAGATAGTGACGGTGGAACACCACCCAGGAGGCGATCTTCCCCTCGCCCGAAACAGGTGTCCATTCAAGTTCGGGAGAGAGGCATTTCGGACAGGACGGACCGGGCGGGTAAAGCCAGGTCGCGCAATGCTTGCAGCGCTGCAGTTCCATCGCACCGGCGCGAATACTTTCCCACATCGGCTTGTCATAAACGCCCATCACGGGCCGCGGCGTTTTGACTTCGGTCGCATTCATGACGTTCACACTCCGTAGATGACCGAGAAACACTTGCCGGCAACGTCGGAAGTGTAGTGCACGTGCCGCGCGTCCTTCACCTGACGGTCCCCGCACTCGCCGCGCAGCTGACGCACGCATTCGACCTGGTGCGCCCAGCCCTGCATATAGCTTTCGCTGAGATGTCCGCCGCTGGTGTTGGTCGGCAATTTGCCGCCTGGCCCGACCCCGCTCTCGCGCAGAAACTTTCCGGCCTCGCCGACTTCGGCGTAGCCATAACCTTCCAGCGCCAGGGGCACGTGGACGGAGAAGCTGTCATAGACCTGCAGGACGTCCATATCCTTCGGACCGAGACCCGATACGGCATAGGATTGCGCTGCGGCAGCCTGCTGAGCGGACAGATAGAACTCGTCGAGGCGCGGCTCGAGGCTGGTAGCACCACGGTTGAGGTCGGAGCGCCCGATGCCCTCGATAAACACCGGCCGGCTGCTCAGCTTCTTTGCCCGTTCCGCCTCCGCGATGATCAGCGCGACGCCACCATCGTTGATCAGGCAGTAGTCGAACAAATGCAGCGGCTGGCAGACGTAATGGGAAGCAAGATAGTCATCGATCGAGATGCGCTTGCGCTGGATCGCGTTCGGGTTCAGTGATGACCAGCCGCGCTGCGCGACCGAGACCTCGCCCATTTCGCGTTCCGTGAACCCGCGTGCGTGCTTGTAACTCTGCAGGGTCAACGCATAGAGCGCGCCCTGAGAGGTGAAGCCCCAGGGTGAGTGATAGACATAAGAGAGGTAGGAGTTGCCACCCATCGCCGCCGGCCCGCCATACTGTGTGCCGACACTGCGCTGGTCGTTACCGTAGACGAGCGCCACGACTTCGGCATAGCCGGCCTCGATCGCCATAACGGCCTGCGAGACGGCCGTCACGGCATCCGCCTGGTTGCCCCAGCGCGGATTGATGCCCGCGAGCTCGCCCATGCGTTCATAGGCGGTGGTGGGACCGGCGATTAGGCCATCGATCTCGTCGCGGTTGATGTTCGCGTCCTTCAGCGCGTTACGGAACGCCTCGAGGCCATAGCCTAAGGAATCGTTTGGCCGCTCGCCGGCGCGGACGCGCTGCCAGTCGCGGACCCAGTCAGTGTGGCCGACGCCGACGACAGCGGCGGCGCGCTTGTTGCGCGGATTTGGGTGGCGACCGCCGAAGGCCAGGGGTGAAGGTGTCATGCCAGGATCATCCTCTCCGTGAGCACCACGATTTCCTCGCGGCTCATGTCAATTTCCATGAATTCGGAACGCAAGCATTTGGCTGCCTCGTACAGTGACGAGGGCCGCCGAACAACGCGCCCCCTAGATCACACCGCGCTCGCGCAACGAATTGATTTCGGCCTCGCTCATTTGCAGAAGTTCGCCGAAGACATATTGATTATGCTCTGCAAGCACAGGCGCACGGCTCTGGACGGTTGCCGGCGTACGCGACAGCCGCACAGGGTACCGCTCATACGAGAATGCGCCGCCGACTTCGGGGTTCTCGATGACGGGAAACACTTCGCGGTGCTGCAACTGCGGATCGTATTCCACACGATCTTCCGCATTCTGCACGACGGCGGCGACAATGCCGGCCGCCTGACATCTCCTCATGATGTCGTAGCGTCGCCGCGGGCGCGTCCAGTTGCTGATGATCTGGTCGAGCTCAGCCTGATTTGTGACCCGTGCCTCGTTGGTGGCGAATTTAGTATCAAGGACAAGACCCGGCTGTTCCATCACAGAGCACAAGGCTTCGAACTGTGCCTGGGTCTCGCACGCGATGAAGATCCACCAATCCTGACCATTTCGATCCCTGCCCGCGCAACGATACGTATTGTGCGGAGCCAGGGCCGGAAACACCGCGCGATTGCCCGGCGGAAAATCCGGCCGACGGGTGCGTCGCCCGTTGACTTGGTAATCCAGCAAGTAGGTGCCTAGCATCGACATCGCCCCTTCGGTGACCGAGTAGTCGATATGGCAACCCTCACCCGTCTTCTTCGCTTGCAGCAGACCCTGGATCAGCGAGAGCCCGCCCATCCAGCCGCCCATGACATCGAGATACGAGAATCCCCAGCCCGCGGGCGGCTTGCCGGGCAAGCCCGAGGCCAGCGACAGACCGGATTGTGCGGCGGCCGTCGGCCCGAAACTGCGATAGGTCTTCCAATCGCCGGTGTGCCCAAAACCCGACGTGCTCATGTAAACGAGTCGAGGATTGATGGCGTGGAGTCGCTCCCAGGTAAGGCCCCAGCTCGGCAACACCTCGGCACTGAAGTTTTCCACCAGCGCATCGCACATGCCGATGAGACGCTCGACGATCTTCAATCCTTCTGGACTTTTGGTGTTGAGACTGATGGCGAGCTTTCCATTGTGCAGCGTATTGAAGTAAGGCGCAGCGTAGAGTTTCGGCCGTTCGGTGGCGGCCGCCGACTCGTCTCGATGCGTGTTGAATTGGGGATCGGAGTAGACCTTCGTCATGCCCAGCGTTTGAGCCACCTTGGGCTCATCGGTCACGATGTGCGGAGCCGCGTTGTAGCGGTGATCGTCCCAGCCGCCGGCACGCTCGACATGGATGACTTCGGCGCCGTAATGCGTGAGCAGGCGCGTCGACCACGGACCTACGGTCTTCCAGGTGAAATCGAGAACGCGCACACCGCTGAGCACACCGGGACGGGCAGTTGACTTAGTGTTCATCGGACGACTCCCGAGGTGCGCAGCGCCGTGATTGCATCAGCCGACATGCCAAGATCGTGCGCCAATACGTGCTGGGTGTGTTCGCCAAGATTCGGCGCGCGGCCGCGCGGCTCAATTCCCAAGGCATCACACGCGAACGGACCGCGTGGATACGGGATCGCACGGCCAATCTGCGGATGCTCGATAGAGCGCCAATAGTCGCGCTGCCGGTAATGCGCAACGTCGTAATTCTCTTCGGCGGCGTGAACTAGCCCCCACGAGATGTTGTACGACTGCGCGCGATGGAAGCATTCTTCCCCATTGCTGGCGGCGATCAGACGCGCGACGGCGTCACGTATGACGTTGCCTGTCCGGTATTCCGACGTACGAAACGCCTCGTCCTGGTACTTTGGGTCGTGCAACTCACCCGTTACGCCCTTCTCATCCATCCACTTGATTAGCTTCTCCCACACCGGCCGACCAAAGTTCTGCATCACGGCAATCATGTACTTGCCGTCGGCTGTTGGCAGCTGCAACGGAGGCTGCCGCTTCGGATTGGCGTGCATGCCTGTCTGGCGATACATCGTCGAACCGTAATACATCCACTGCGGAACCGCCGCCTCGGTGCCGATGGCGCAGGAGTCGTGTATCGACACATCGATGAACTGGCCTTCGCCCGAGTCCATGCGCTCGATCAGGGCGGCAGTGATACCGTGAAGCATGAAGGCACAGCCCATGTGCCAGGCTTGGTGGCCTTTGCCACCGATCGGCGTCTCCTTTGGATCGGAGTAGCCCGAACTCGCCATCTGTCCACCAAGGGCAAGATGGGCGACATCGTTCGCGACATAGTCACGCCAGGGACCGTCCTGGCCGAAGTCGGTGAGCGAGGCGTAGATCAGGTTGCGGTTCGATGCGGCGGCATCATAGCCGAGGCCGAGATTCGCGAGCGTCCCTGGCGGCGTGCTCTCCAGGAAGACGTCCGCTTTCGCCAGCAATTGCTTCAACAGATCGCGGCCTGCCGGCCGTACCACGTCGACTGCCGCACTCTGCTTGCCGGTGTTATTCCACCAGTAGTCGATGCAAAGGTCAGGGTCGGGCTTGTCGTCAGCAAACGGGCCGCACCAGCGGCCCGGACTACCCGCGATCGGCTCGACCTGGATGACTCGGGCGCCACCGTCCGACAGCAGTTTACCTGCCCATTGATTACGGCGATCGGCCAGCTCGATCACCGTGAGACCCTCGTAGACCCCCGTCATACTGTTTCCTTTTGCAAAACCGCACGTAGCGTTGAGGCGGTTGAGCCACCCCGGCGCCGGGATCGGCGGAAAAACGTGCCATAGCCAGTAGCCGCCTGCCAACCCAGTCGACCGTGTTCCGTCGCCATCGCCACATGGAGATCGCGCTGTGTGGGCGGACCCGTCGCGCCGCTGGGCGCCGCCGTCGAGTGCGGCGGGATGACCACTTCGATATCGTCACCATGTGCCGCGATCGTCTCGTAGGTGGGCGCGCCATCGTACCCGCCGTCGGCCATCACCTTGGCAATCTCACCCTCGATCTGATCGGGCAGTGACGCTACCTGAGACGGATCATCAACATCCTGATCAATGGAACGGCTCAATCGCGCTCGCGTGCCGGCGATCTATCAGTGGCCGGAATGCGCTCGATTGGGGGCGCCGCTCGCTTATGGCGCCAACCTCGTGGCATGCCGCCGTCAGGTCGCCGCGCTCGTCGAAAAGGTCCTCAGCGGCGCCAAGCCAGCCGACCTACCGGTCGAGCAGCCAATCAAGTTTGAGTTCGTCGTCAACCTCAAAACCCCCAATGCTCTCGGGGTCAGGGCGCCGCCGGTCCTGCTCACCCAGGCTGACGAGGTCATCGAATGACCCCTTCCGGGCATTTTAACCGGTTCCCGACACCTCACGCGAACGGCCGGAGTCGGATCAGTTTAGGGCCGCTTCTGTGCCCATCGGGAGCTACGGATTTTACGGCGTTATGCACATTTTGTCTTTGGCGTGATTCAATGCGGCCTCACCACGGCAGCCGCGTCCAGTGTGGTGAGGCTCGCGCTGCTAGCCGGCGGCGGATTTCTGGTATTGGGCGCACTATTGCATCGAAGCATGGGCTTTGATGGCCCCCATTGCGATTTTTCCGGCTCCGTTTGTCCGCAGAGTCTCCCCACTCCTCACGCGCGCAGCAACTTGAGGCCGCTTTCAGGACGACTCGCCCGTAAGTTATTTCCAGAATGCGGCCTTCCTGGCCGGCATCGCTCGCGACCGGCCGCCTCGAAAGATGTTGCTTTTTAAGAAGCTCTGCAGGTCTCTCATAAAATAGCCACACCACGTCATGCGGCGTTTTGCACTCCTCACCACCGAGTCTGTGAGTGTACACCGCGCGACGGAGCCAACCTTATGAATGAGCGATGGAGCATTTCCGTATTTTTGTTTCGTCGCCTGGCGATGTCGATCACGAACGCCGCCGCGTTGACCGTGTCGTCCAGCGGCTGAACGGCGAATTCGCCGGCATCGCCGGTCTTGAGGCGATCCGCTGGGAGACCGAATTCTATCAGGCCCACGCAACGTTTCAGGCGCAGATCCCCGCTTCGACCGAGTGCGATATCGTCGTGGCGATCTTTCGCGGCCGGCTCGGCACCGAGCTGCCGCCCGAGTTCGAGCGCCAACCAGACGGCACACCCTACCCGAGCGGCACCGCGTATGAAGTGCTGACCGCGATGGCGGTGCGCCGCGAGAACCCGTTTCCCGATATTTTCGTGTTCCGCCACACCGAACCGCCTTCGGTGCGGCTCGACGACCCAGCCGCGCAGCAAGTCCACGATCAATGGCAACGGCTGAAAGGTTTTTTCGACAAGTGGTTTGTGACGGAGCAGGGGCACTTCCAGGCCGCGTTCCACAATTTCCAGTCGACGGACGATTTCGAGCAGCAGGTCGAACGTCTGCTGCGGCATTTGCTCGAGGAGAAGGTCCTCCACGGGCGCTCTGTGCTGTGGCCGATCGCGACCAAAGGCTCGCCGTTCCGCGGCCTGGCATCGTTCGGCGCAAAGCACGCTTCGGTGTTCTTTGGCCGCGGGCGCGATATCACCCGCGCCGTCGATGAGTGGAAAGCGGCGGCAGAACGCGGCACGCCGTTTCTGCTGGTGATCGGCGCCAGCGGCGCCGGCAAATCGTCGTTAGCGCGCGCCGGCCTCGTGCCGAGGCTGACGGTATCCGGGGTCGTCCCCGAGATTGATCTCTGGCGGGTCGCCGCGTTGCGCCCTTCCGAAGTGCCGGGCGGCCCGATCACCGCCCTGGCGACACGACTTCTCGATGGCCCCAACGATATCCCCGAAGCCGAGGCTGGGCGCCCGCCAGCGCTCCCCGAGCTGACCGAGAGCGATTTTCGCACTCCTAGCGAATTGGCGGATTTGCTGCGCCACACCAGCGCGACTGCAGTGACGCCGATCATTCGAACGCTCGATCGTATCGGCGAAATCGAGCGAAGCCGACAGGGATACGACCGACCGCTGCGCGTCGACCTCTTGCTCCTGATCGACCAACTCGACGAATTGTTCGCGGCGGATGTCGACGCCGCGGAACGCACTGCCTTTGCCGTCTTGCTTGGTCATCTGGCCGCCACCAAACGCGTCTGGATCGTCGCCACATTGCGCGCCGATCTTTACGAGCGGTTTCTCGGCGAGCCGGCCTTACTCGGGCTGAAGACCGGCGGCGCGGCCTACGATCTGGCGCCGCCGGGGCCGGCTGAATTGGCGGAGATCGTCCGACAGCCAGCGGCCGCCGCCGAGTTGGTGTTCGAGACCGATCCGGCGACCGGCGAGCGGCTTGATGAGCGGCTGCTGCGTGAGGCCGACCGTCCCGACATGCTGCCGCTCCTGCAATTGGCGCTGAACCGGCTGTTTGAGGGGCGCATCGTGGTGGGCGGCGAGACCCGGCTGCCCATCGCCGCGCTCAACGAACTCGGCGGCTTGGCTGGGGTGATCGACCGCGAAGCAGAACGCGCGGTTGCCGCCCTCGGCGAGGCAGAGCTGGCGGCGCTGCCTCGCCTGTTGCGCCGGCTTGTGGTCGTCGCTCATGACGGGGCGAATGCCGGACGGGCCGGGCTGACCATCCGCACCGTTCCGCTTGACGCGGCGACACCTGACGAGCTGTCGCGCCAGCTGCTGGCGACGCTGGTCGAAGCGCGCATTCTGCTGATTGCCGGCGAAGGCGCCGATGCCGGACCGCATCTCGCGCATCAGCGGGTGCTGACCGACTGGGTACGAGCGCGCGAGCAAATCGCCGCCGACGCCGAATTTTACCGCGTCCGCGACGAGGTCGACGAGCAGCGCCGGCGATGGCAAGCCGCCAACCAACGCGCCGAACTGCTGTTGCCGCGCGGCCTGCCGCTGGCGGAAGCGGAGGCCATTTCGGCCCGGTTCGGCGATGAACTCGGGGCCGAGACCCGCGCCTATATTGCCGCCTCAGGCCGCCGTGCGCGTCGTCGCCAGCGATTGACGGCGACCGCCGCTGTCGTTTTCGCGCTCTTTGGCATCGGCGCCACGGCCGCGGGGATCTTCGCCTGGAATCAGCGGCAATATGCGCTAGGCCAGCAGCGCCGCGCCGAACAGGAGCGGGCGCGGGCGGAAACGCAGCAGCAGCGCGCCGAAGCCGAAAGCAAACGCGCCACCGCCAACGAGCAGCGAGCCAACGCCGCGTTGCGCGCCACCAAACGCGAAGTCGCGCGAACGCTCGCTGCGCAAGTTCAGGTGGCATTGCGCCAGCCGGACGAGCACCGCGCCCTGTCGCTGGCGGTCCAGGCAGGTAATGCCGAGCGCGATGTCCTCGAGCCCGGCGAAACGCCCGCAAGCGAACCGGCGCTGCTGGCCGCGCTGGGCGCGGCGCGCGAGGTGCTGCACATCAGGGGGGCATCTCAGGTCTGGTGGCTCCCCTACCAGTTTCTCGACGATGACACGCTGGTTTATGCCGATGGCCGCTCGGGCGTGACGGTGGTCGACTTGCGACATGAGCCAAAGCGCGTCGCCCACGTGTTGTTCCCGAAGCCGGAACCGGCGACGCATATGGCGCTGCTGCCCGATCGCCGGCTCGCGACGATCGCCGCCGACAAGACCCTGCTGCTGGTCGACCTGAAGTCTCAGCAGGTTGCGGGCAGCCTCGGCCTGCCCGACCGGATCAACGCGCTCGATATCGACCCGGCAAGCCGTCTCGCGGTGTTGGCGGTGGGCGGCGGCATTGCCTTTGTCGACCTCGACAAGCCGGAGACACCGAACATCACAGAGGTTCCCGACGCCGGCAAGGTCAAGGTCGGGCAAGTCCGGTTCGCGAGATCGGGTGCCGCAGTGCTGGCGAGCTATGGACTCAAGCTCGTCGAATACGAGATTGCCGCGCAGAGTTTTTCGCCGGTTGCCGGCGAATTGTCCGGCGCCGGGATGGGTGTCGACTCGGCAACGCTGGCCTCGGTGATCGCGGACGGCAAGATCGACTTTGTCCATCTCGTCCCGGGTATCGATGACACGCCGCGCTTTTTCACCTTTGGGCCGTTGGAACTGCAGGCTTTCGCGAATGCCCAAAGCCAGCCGCAAACCTTGCGGCGGGACGAGCCCGATGCCGAGTTCGTCGGCCTCGGCCCGTTGGACCAAAGCCGCACCGGCAAGCCAACAACGACTGTGGCCCTGCTCGGCCGCAGCCATGACGATCGCGAGGACCTGCAGGCCCGCTACCTCAGCGACAAGGACGCCGTCCTGCTGACCAAGGACGGACGATTGTATCCGCCCTTCGCGACGCTCGCGGTCGCGTCGAGCGAACTGGACGGCAAGAAGCCGAGTTCGTGCAAGGTCTCACCGCTCGGAACCTTCCTCGCCTGCCAGTATTGGAGCAAGGAGCTTCAAGGCCTCGTCGTCTGGCGGTTGCTTGGCGGCGCCCACAGCTTCGAGCGCGTGGCGGAACGTCCTTGGGCTTCTTCCGGTGTTTGGCTGCCGGAAGCCCATCGCCTTCTGGCCGCTACCGACGAGGGTGTCGCCTCCATCAGCGGCGGTATAGAAAGCAAAGCGGCACCGCTCTCGGCGGATTGGCGCCTAGTGGCTGCCGATGGCCGTTACGTCGCTGCCGTGTCGCACAAGGACCAGCAAGTTGAGGTTTTCCGGACCTCGGACGACGGCGCGTCGCTTGAAACAGTGTTAGGACCGTTGTCGGGGAGCGGCCTCACACTTGTTCCGGGCGAGCCGCGCGCGCTGATTCAAGGCCCGAAATCCCTGTCGCTCATCGACCTCGACAGCGCCAAGACCGTATGGATGGCTCCGATCGGATCGCTCCGCGACGTCCGGATGGCAGGTGATGGCAAGCGGGTTCTCGCCGTGGGATCGACCGCCCCCTATGCGGTCGACCCCGATAGCGGTCGCATCCTCACGTCGGCGCCGATCTCCCTATCCCAAGACGGGCCGGTGGCGATCGATCCGACGACCGAACAGATTGCCTATGCCGATGCGGCGGGCAATCTCACGGTGACGACGATCGCCTCGGGCGCGACGCAAACAATCGGCAAGACAGAAAAAGAGACAACCCAGCTAATCTGGTCCCGCGATGGCACCCAGCTAGTCGCCGGCGATCGGGACGGCTCCATCCATGTCTGGGACAAAGCCCATGGCTATCGCGATTTCATCGCCTCGCCCATCGCCGGGTCCGTTCGGGCGAATGCTTTTCCCGGCCAGCCGCCGCAGGGCGCCGTACGGGAGCTCGCCGTGTCGCATGACGGACATCGCCTCGCAGTGATCCGCCAGGACATGGCGCCGGTGGACATCTATGACCTGGCTGACGGCCGCCTGCTCACGGCGCTGACGCCGCCCTGGTCCACACTCAAGGTGCCCGCGACGGTCTCGTTCGCCAGCGACGACGCGATCGTGACTGCCTGGGCGGTTCACCCCTTGGCTATCGGCAAGCCTCGCTTTGTGACCGTGCACGAGTTGCCCCGAACGTTCGCGGAGGCCCTCGCCGCCGCCACAGCACGCCTTGCGGCGCTCGACGATGTATGGACGGCCAAGGCGCCGCCGGAAAAGTAACGGCAAGACTGGCGGAGGACGCGTGAGGACGATCGGAAGCTGTCGGTTTCCTCAGCGAATGTCGCTCGAGGGCATTTTGACCGGTTCCAGCGCTTCGGCCAAACGGCCGGTTTCCGATCACTCCACGGCCGTTTCCAAGCCCTCTAAAGGGCTATGCGCTGCTCTCGAACCATTTGGGAACAAGCGGTCGAAAATATGAGGCAACGTCACGGTCGCAACCGTAAAGCAACTACCGGCCGAAGTTTTTGAGAGTAAGCCGCCGCCGATACGGCCGCTGTCGGCGCTCAGCCGTCGGTCCCGGATCCTCCGGCGGTGTCTTCCATCGAAACAGATAGTCGACAATCACCGCGGTAGCGAAAGCATCTCAAAAACCCGAAGCCGTTCCTACCACTGGTGGACAGCAGGGGTCATGCCGCTGGGATAAACACCAGCGCGAGCAGCACCAGGACCAGCGCGGCGGCATATGGGATCACGGCGCGGAACGCCTTACCGGGGCCGATTCCCGCGATCGAGGCCGTCAGGAAGGTCAGGATGCCCATCGGCGGCAGGACCATGCCGATCCCCGAGTTGATCATGATCAGGACGCCGAGCCGAACCGGATCGATATGCAGTGACGCAATCGCCGGCAGCAGAATCGGCGTCACGACCACAATCGCGGGCGCCGCCTCCATCACGGTGTGCGTAACGAGAAAGATCACGTTGATCGCGAGGACGCCGATCACCGGATCGGTAATATTGTGTAAGAGCGCCGCGGAGATCGCCGCGGGTATGCCGGTCAATGTCAGCAGCCAGCCAACGCCTGCTGCGCCGGCGAGGATCGATGTCACCCGCGCCGTCCCGACTGAAGCCTCGATGAGCAAGCCGGGCAGAGCGCGCGGCCGGAGCGAGCGCATTGCCGCGAGTGCCACCAGAAGCGAATAGGCGACGGCCACCACGCCGGATTCGGTCGGCGTAAAGACGCCGCCGAGAATACCGCCGATAATAATGACGATCGCCATCAGCGGCAGCACGGCGCGCGCGAGCGTCCGAGGCACTTCCCGCGCGACGAAAGCGGCCGTCGGCGCCAGGCTCAGCCGCCGCGCCATCACCCCGTTGACGGCCATGAACATCGCCGTGACGATCAGCGCCGGAATCGCCGCCGCGGCGAACAGGGCGGAGATCGGCACATCGGTGACCGAGGAATAGACGATGAGGGCTGTCGCCGGCGGGAACAGCAGGCCAAGCGTGCCGCCTGCCGCCTGCACCGCGGCGGCGAAAGGCGGCGGATAACCGCGCCGGATCATCTGCGGGATGAGGACGCCGCCCACCGACGCGGCGTCTCCCACGGCGCTGCCGGAAATGTCGGCAAAGATCGCGCTGACGACGATGTCGACCTGCGCCAGCCCGCCGCGCATCCAGCCGACCAGCGCCTGCGCGAACGCGACCAGCCGCTCGGCCAGCCCGCCGCTCGACATCACAACGCCGGTCAGCATGAAGAAAGGGATAGCGAGCAGCAGGAAAGAATTCACCCCGTCATAGAGCTGTCGCGCGATAGCTTCCATGTTGGCCAGCCCGCCGTCGGCCACGCCGACAAAAGCGGCCCCGGCCAGCCCCAGCGCGATCGGCACCCCGAGTAACGACAGCACAGAGAACACAGTGATGACCGCCACCCCGATCGGCGCGAACCCGGTGGGAAGAAACGCTATGCCGGCTGCGATCAGCCCGCCCAACGCGGCGAGCGCGAGGCTCAGCGCCAGTGGACGGGAGTGTTCTACCAGTGGCTTTGCGAGAAGCTGAAAGGCGAGCAGGGTGCCGCCGCTGCCGACCGCTAGGGGAAACCACGCGGTCGAGAGGCCGAGCGCGGGCGTTGGCATCATTGCGACGCGGCGCGCCAGCTGAAACCCACTCACCGCCATTAGTAGCGCGACCGCGATGTTCATGACGTCGCGAGCCGCGTTGAGCGTCGCGGCCAGCCAGCGATTAGCCATCCGGTCGCCGAGCACGAAGATCGTGGGCAACGCGCCCCGCTGCACCGCCAGTCCGAAACCCAGAAAGGTTAGCCAGACAAACAGGAGCCGGGTCAGCTCCTCGCTCCAACTCAGCGACGCGTTGAGCCCATAGCGGCAGAACACCTGCAGCAGCATCGTCGCGACCATGACCGCGAGCAGCGCCGCGCAGACCCGCTCGGTCAGCCAGGTGATCGTGGCGGGCAGGCGTATGACTATTTGCTCCCGACGCTGGCGGCGAGCGCCCGTGCGTCGTCGGGGAAAGCGGCGGTGACTTTGTCGCGCGTCGGTGCGGTGGCGGCTTTGAACGGTGCGAGGTTGGGATGGGTCACCGAGACGTGATATTTGTCCTGGACCTCCTTCAACTCGCTGACCTCATCTTCCTCCGACAATTTGCGTTGGCGCGCCGTAGCCGCCCGGATATCGCGCACCACGATCTCCTTGAGGTCCGCCGGCAAGCCATTCAGCCATTGCTCGCCGACGATGAAGAAGGCCGCCCCATACATGTGGTTCGTGATGGCAAAATACTTCTGCACTTCCATGTACTTGCCGGCGTAGTAATTGGCGATCGGCTGCTCCTGCCCGTCGACCACGCCCTGCTGCAACGCGCTGTAAAGGCCGGCGATGCTCATCGGGGTCGGATTGGCGCCGAGGTCGTGAAAGGTGTCGATCCACAGCGCGCCGTTCGGCACCCGCACCTTGAGGCCCTTTATGTCGGCGAGGCTGTTGACCGGCTTGCTGGTGCTGAGCTGTCGGAAGCCGCTATCCCAGGCAGCGACGAACTCGTAGCCCCGCTTGCGGCATTCGGCGTAGATCGGCTGCGCTGCGGCGCCGTCGAGCGCCGCGAAGGCGGTTTTACGGTCGGGAAAGACGTACGGCGCGAGGAAAAGTTTTGTCGGCGGGCAGATCGTGTCGGTGACGACGGTGATCGTCGCCTGTACGCCGCCGCCGGTGACGATGGCCTCCAGCAGCGAATCGGTCTGGCCGAGTTGGCCGCTGTCAAAGACCTTCGCGGCGACGCGACCGTTGGTGTCCTTGACAATCTGAGCCGCGACTTCCTTGGCGACGACGTTCTGCGGACTATCCGGCCCGGTCGCCAAGCCGATATTGAACGGAAAGGTCTCGGCCTGGGTCGCCGATGCCGCCCCGAGAAACGCCGCCACGGCGATTGCGAAGACTTTCATGTGCCGCCTCCCAACAGCCGCCTGGCGTTTTCGTAAAGCACCCGAGAGCGCACCGCGTCACGGAACGGCAGTTCGAGAAACCTCTCCACGGTCGGCTTGAACGGCAGGGCGGGATACGCCGTGCCAAACAAAAAACGGTCCTGCAGGTAGGTGTTGGCTGCCTCGACATACATCTGGCCGCCGGGCAGGAAGATATACATGTCGGGTGAGACCCAGACGTTCTTGCGACGATAGGCGACGCCGAGGATCTCGTTAACCCAAGGCCAGGAGCCATGGGCCGAAATGATTTGCAGCTTCGGGTGCCGCGCCGCGAGCCGGTCGAGCGCTTCCGGATTGCTATAGCTCAGATCGGGGCCGGCGTTGCCCCCGGCCATCAGCAGTACAGGAAGCCCGGCATCCTCGCAGGCGCCGAATAGCGAAGCGAACAGCGGATCGTCTGTGTAACGCGGAGTTTCGGCACACCCGCTCTCGAACACGGCGCCGCAGAGATGCGGGTTGGCGATAGCGTCCGCGACCTGGCGTTTGGCCGCCGCCAAATCGTCGAGGTCGACGCCGCCCATTCCCCAGAACCGGCCGGGATGGGCGCGTACAAGCTCGACGATCGCCGCATTCTCGACCCGGCCGAGCCGCTGACCGGACAGGCGGCCGGTGACGACGCCGATGCCGATGCCCGCTTCGTCCATCTCGGCGATGCATTCGTCCACGGACTGCGACATGTATGACGGTGCCGGCTCGAAGCCGATGTCGCGGCCCATCTGCGCGACCCGGTCCTTGTCCCAGTATAACGCCATCGTCTCGAATCCCGCGGCGGGCGGGCGGCAGCGCAAATCGATGATCTTGCCGTGGTCGGACATGGGGAATCGCTTTCGAGGTTTCAGTCAGGGAATCGGCGAGCGAGAAAGTCGCGCAGGATCGCTGCGCATTGTCTGCCGTGCGAGAAGGGCATGCCGTGTTTGGCGTGGCCGATCACATGTAGTTCGGCGTCCGGCAGCCCGGCGTGGAGCTGCGTCGCGACCGCGACCGGGATAAACGGGCTGGCGTCGGGATGGAGGATCAGCACCGGCGGCCGCACTGCGGGGAGCTGCGCCGACAGATCCATCCCCACCAGGACGGCGAGCGCATTGAGCACCGAATGCCGGTTGTCCGCCGCCTGCTGTCCTGCGTACCACTCCCACTGCTCCGGGGTCAGCGCGCCGGGATAGAAGCGATCGGTCATGAAATCGTCGGACCAGCCCACCATCCCGCGCTCGTCGATCGTGCGGCGCCAGCTTTCGACCCGCTGGATTGAGCTGCCGACATGTCCAGCATTGCTCATTGTTAGGCTGATGAAGCGCGCGGGATGCCTCAGCGCGGTGTAGAGCCCGATCGTGCCGCCGATCGACTCGCCGACGAAATGGAAGTTCTCGGCGCCGCTGGCTTCGGCGACCGCGAGTACATCCTCCGCGAACAGATCAATCGACCAGTGAAAGTCTGCGGTCGGCACATCGGACCGGCCGTACCCGCGCATGTCGAAGCGAACAATCCGGTAGCGGTCGGCGAGCGCGGAGATCCAATCTGCCCAGATGTCGCCGACCGCGCCGATCCCGTGATGCAACAGCAGCGTTGCCGGCGCCCGCACCCATGGAGCGGCAATATCGGTGATCTCGTAGTAAAGCCGATGCTCGCCACGTTCGACGAACGGCACGGTTTCCTCCCAACGCGCATTTTGTGCCGACCTTTACGCCCGGGTGGGCAGCCGCGTCGAATTCATATCGTTCGGCGATCCATAGCCCGAGGCTATGCTCACAGCCCTCGCTTGTAGGGCCATGCTCCTATGAATCTTCGCCAGATCGAGGTGTTTCGGGCGATCATGCTGTGCCAGTCGATTACAGACGCGGCGCGTATGCTCGGCGCCTCTCAGCCGACGCTCACCAAAATACTGCGTCATTCCGAGGACCAGCTCGGCTTCAAGCTGTTCCGCCGTGAGCGCGGCCGGCTACAGCCGACCGAGGAAGCCCAGCTCCTGTTCGCCGATGCCGACCGCATCTTCCGCGAGCTGCAATCGCTGCAACGGCTCAGCACCGATTTGCGCGAGGGGACCGGCGGCTTGCTGCGGGTCGGCGCGACGGCGTCACTGGCGCTATCTGTCGTGCCGGACGCGATCGAACACTACCGGCGCGAGTTTCCCGGCGTGCGGATCATGTTGTACCTGCTGGCCGGTGACGAGATCGCCGAGATGATCGTCGCCCACCAGCTCGATGTCGGCATTTCGGTGGCGCCAATCGACGTCCCCGCGGCGCGGACCGAGACGATCTACAAAGCCGAGATGGTCTGCATCTTGCCCGAGAACCACCCGCTTGCGGCGCTCGATGTCGTCACTCCGCGCGATATCGGCGACCATACCCTGATCTCCTACAGCGGCCTGACGCCGGTCGGACAGATGATCGAAGCCGCGTTCCGCCGCGCCGGGATGCGCCGGCGCGTTGACATCGAGGTCTCGCTCTCTCCGCTCGCCTGCAGCCTGGTACAGCGCGGCGTCGGTGTCGCTCTTGTCGATGGGTTTGTCCCGCGACTGGCACTACCGGGGATCACCGCCCGGAAATTTTGTCCGCAGACGACGCAGCAGATCGTCCTGGTCACGCCGTTGACCCGTTCCCATTTCGCGAGCCGGTTCCTCGCTTATCTCCGCCTCGCGATCGATCAGGGCTAGTTGCCGCGCGGTCTCGGCATGGGGTTTACGGCGTGCGCGATTGCGGCCCCCGCCCGAAAGGGACACGATGCGGTTGGAACGCGGGAGGAGGAAACGTGCTCGACTCGGAGTTCTTCGGTGGTCTCGCACGGCCGCGCGACGCGGCCCCCCGGGCAAACTCGCTGGCCGCGCTCGAGATCTGCTCGACCGGCCGCGCGGTCGGCGCGGAAATTCGAGGCGTCGACCTGTCCCAACCGATCCCAAGCGACCTTGCTGCAGCGCTGCGCGATGCGTGGCTCGACCGGCTCGTGCTGCTGTTCCGTGGCCAGTATCTCGATGCCGCGCATTATCTTGATGCGGCGCGTATTTTCGGCGATCCGGTGGAGGGCGGTGCCCGGCGCTACATGAAGGCAGCCGGGATGACGCTCGACAACCAGTTTCCGGAGCTGACCATCCTCTCGAACCTCGACGAGACGGGCCAGCCAGTTCGCGACAATGGCGGGCTCGGCAGCCTCGAGGTGGTCTGGCACTCCGACAATTCTTATGTCGAGGCACCGCCGGCCGGCTCCTGCCTCTATTCGCTCGAAGTGCCGACCCACAGCGGCAATACCTCGTTCAACAACCAGTACCTCGCGTACGAGACCCTGCCGACCGAACTGAAGGCGGCGATCGCCGGCAAACGGTCGAAGCAGGACGCCAGCCGCAACTCCGCCGGGGTTCTGCGCCCGGGGCTGAAGACCCCGGAACGGCCGGAGGATGTGCCAGGTCCGATGCACCCGTTGGTGCGCGTCCACCCCGACACGCGCAAGATGGCGCTCTATCTCGGCCGTCGGCGCATTTACCCGTCGCAATACATCGAAGGGATGAGCGGTGAGGAGAGTGAGACATTGCTGGCCAAGCTGTGGGACCACGCGACGCGCAACGAGTTGAGCTGGACGCATGTCTGGAAGCCCGGCGACTTCCTCGTGTGGGATAATCGCTGCGCGATGCACTACCGCGAAGAGGTCGACGACACGCAGCGCCGTGTGATGTTCCGCACCCAGTTCGCCGGACAGGTGCCGATCGCGGCGTAGCGCCGGTGGTCGGCGCCGCCGATTCTCGCGCAGGCCGGAGGCGAGGTCGCCAGAGACTTTCGTCGGTAGGAGCGATGAGGAGCTTCTGGCTAGTCTAAGTCGATCGAGCGTCTTTGCGGTGGCAGGCTAGTTGTAGCCCCCATCGTGCCGCTCCTCCTCCTCGTCACGACATGAGATCAGAGATGATTGCCAGCGCGGCGCCAATTTCCGTATCGCGGAAAGGTGCGGCGATCTTCGAGAGCTATGGCTGGGCCGACGCGGCGGAGATCGCGCGGCAGCTCAAGGCATCACTTGAGGAAGCGGGGTACGAGGTCTGGATCGACCGCGAGCACCTTCATCCCGAGGACGAGCATTTTTGGTTGGCCCTTGAAGCGGCACTGAACCGCTGTTCCCTAGTCATCGCGCTGCTCAGTCCGCATTCCGTGCGGCTATCGGGCGAACGTGGAACCCCGCACGGAGCCAGCGTTTGCCATTACGAGCTGATGCTCGCCGTGCGGAAAGACAAGCCGGTATTGCCTGTCATCGTCGTCGATTGTGACACGCCGCTTGCGATTATTCGTTATGAGCCGTTGCGCTTTACCGGGTGGCAGCTTTCCACCGAAGCCTACCGGGAGGGCGTCACGCAAATCTTGGACGCGCTTCAGCAGATCCATTCCGGTGACAAGCGCTATGTCATTTATGTCGACAAGCTGGCGCCATACGATTTTTTTGCCGAGCTCAAAACAGGAGCGGGCAGCTTTGTTGGACGAGAGTGGGTACTCCAGCGCATCGAGACATGGCTTTCCGGCCAGCGGCGGTGCTTTCTGATAGAGGCAGAGCCGGGAACGGGGAAGACCGCGCTTGTCGCCGAGATGGTGCGTCGCAATGACGGCGGGCGTGTTCTTGCCTATCACTTCTGTAATGCGCTGAAGCCCGATACGGTAAACCCGCGGCTGTTCGTGCGCTTTATCGCAGCGATGCTGTGCGGGACCGTCTCCGCCTATGCGGAGCGTTTGCGCCGCAGCGAGGAATTGGTCACAGCGCTCAAAAGCAACGACCCCACCACCATGTTCTCGCAGGGCGTGTTGGCAGCGCTGAACACGATTCCAGGGTATGACAGGCAATATTACATCCTTGTCGACGCGCTCGACGAGGCGGTCGGTGGTCCTGAGGACGCTGGTCAGATATCGATCCCGCGGCTTCTGGCGCAGGCGAGCGACGAGTTCCCGCCTTGGCTGCGTGTCGTCGCGACGACACGCCGCGACAACCGCGTATTACCGCTGTTTCAGCACGCCGAACGGTGCTTTCTCGGCGCAGCGGTTGCGGCGCAGCGTGACGATGTGCGCGGATATGTGGAACGGCGCTTCGCGGAACTCAATCTGACTGACAGGCTAGGGTCGTCAGCCGCCGGGGATCAGACGGCGGCAAAGATCGCCGAGCGCGCTGCAGGCAATTTTCAATACGCCGATACAGTGCTGAACGAGCTGCGCGGCGGGGAGCTCCATCTCGACGAGCTCGATCATCTGCCGGCTGAACTAGGAAATCTGTACTATCGCTTCGCCGACAGGCGGTTTCCCAACCCTGCTGATTTTCGTGCAGCGCGGACAATCTTGAGCATACTGCTCGCGGCCCGTGAGCCACTGACGCGCGAGCAGATCGAGACGATCGCCGAGATTGATCGTGACACGCTGACATCCGCGCTCGATTCGCTCAGCTGCTTTCTGACCTGGGATACGGGCGCGGGCTCCGAGCGCGTCTATCGCCCAGCGCACAAATCAATCAGTGACTGGCTCAAGGCACCACCGCCGGAATTCGATCGGTTCAGGATCGACCTCGAAACCGGCCGCGCAGCCTTGCTCAGACACTGCAGGGGCTGGGAGACACATCGCGAACCCTACGCCCTTACCCATCTGGTCTCGCACCTGCTCGAAAAGAACGACGTAGCCGAAGCGCTGGCGGCAATCCGCGGAGGTCTCTTCACGACCCGGCACGCTGTCCTCGATCCGATCCTCGATCTCGAGGACAGCCAGGCATTGACTGCCGCGCTGATCGACAAGAAAGACACAGACTCAATCGTCGCGTTGGCGAAAACGGAAAATGCCTGGCAGCGCGACGGGGTGGCGGCGGCGCTTTCAATTGCGACGTCGAGTGCCGACGCTTTTATCGACGGCGTCGTCGATGAGCTTTTGCGGCTTGCGAAGTAGCAATGCGATCGGCGGCACCACAAGAGCTGTTTAACGCCCGCTACATCGGTATTCGGGCGGCAGAGGCGCGGGGTTTGACCGAGCGTCTGCTACAAGCCGCGCGCGATCGCGATCCCGCGGTGCGCCGGTTGTTGGTTCCCATCCTTTTTCGGGCCTGGCACCGGAATCACGATGCCGGCTGGCGGTTGCTGTCGCAAATCGGTAACGAGATGATCGGCTTCGCCGGCACGTTGCATACGCCGGCTGTAGAGGCGTTTGTCGAGCTTTCGCTCGCGGTCGCGAACCATTGCCGCGGCGAGGGCGAACGGGAGCAGCTCGATCACTTAGCCTCAATTTGGCGCGCCCAAGTCGAGCGCATCTTTTCCACGCCTCTCGCCAAGACGCTTGGAACGCGTTGGGTGATGAGAGCGCTCGCCCGGCCATTCAAATGGGTGCTCGAACGACAACCCTCTTACCAGCCGTTCAACTTCAAGGAATTCGAGGCAAGCGCGAGCCGCCGTGGGGCGTTTGGCGACATATGGCGCCGAGGACGCACCTGTCTCGAACACCCCGAAGGCGGCCTCGGCCCGATGATCGAAATTCTCTGCGACCCTGAAATCCCCTTTGATCTCCATCTAATGTTGTTGTGCGAGCGCACCCTTGTCTATCACGCGGTTAAAATCGACCCTGCGAGGACATTTGAGCTTCTCGGGCGCCTCTTCGAAACCGGCTGTCCTTGGTTTCGGCAATCGGTCCTTTATGTGCTGTTTCACCAGTTCAACAATCTGCCGGCAGTGGAAACAGCGTGGCTGGACCGCTACGTCGCGATGACGGGGGATTTCCTCAACTCGGGTAGTTGGCAAATGCGTAGTCCTGTTGCCGAATACCAATTCAGCGATCATTTCGCCTGGCCCGAACTAGCGGTCGCACGCTGGGCGCCGGAGGCGGCACCTCGGCTCATCCCTTCACTCCTGGAACAAGCCTTGGCGGCCGGTGACAAGGATCAAATCGATGGATTGTTCAAGGCCATCGACATCATCGCGTTTACCCACCGGCAGTCCGCGCTCGCGCTGAGTATCCTCGACCGCAGCCTTGCGATCGAGCGCGGCGCCCTCGAAGAACGGGTGCTGTCGAGCCTCGCGACGGTGCGACTGCGGGATCAGACGCTCGTCGACGCGTTTATCGACGAACATCGCGATTTAGCGCGGCTGCGGCCAAGGGTAGAAACCGCAGCGCCCGCATTGCTCGAGGAAGACATTCCGACACTTCTCGATGGCCTGTTTATCCAACTGCTGCTCAACACCGATCACATTCGAGGCAAGCTCGCCGATGCCTTTCGCCAAGCATCGGAAGCGAACAGCGCGATGGAACTGCTGGTGATATTAATCGCGTGGATGCGCGACGAACTTCGACGGTTGGATGCGTGACCGGCGTGGTCGACGAACCCGCTTGCCCCGCGCGAGTGGTCAAGGCCGTCCGCTGCGATATGAAATAACCGGCCTCGGTACTCCGGCAGTTGCCGCTGTTGCTCGTGAGTTGAATGGCGCTGATCAACCGAATAGATCCTACGACGTCACTCAGGAAATAAAAGAGCGTCAAGGCGGCGAGGATCGACCGTTTAGATGGCAAGAAAATCTCTTTGACGTTCTTGTCGGCAGCTACACGCACAACCCGTCAAAAAGGAACTGGGCGGGTAGCGATCTGGGCGGAGGAAAACAAATACCTCCAGGCGGTATCGGCGACGTGACCGTGCCGGGAACCGATCCGCTGGATCGTATTTCGAAGAAGCACGATATCCAATTTTGGCTCTCAGAGAATTTCGAAACGGGCTGCGAGGTACAGGTCCAAATAGGAAGCGAGAAGCTATTTCGTGTTCGTCGGCAAAGCCTGGTCAATCTGGAGGCGATCATCGGTTATATCGCAGCGGCCCTGTGTCCTCAGCGACGAGGTTGATGGCGCCAACCGTGTCCGGGACACGAAAGCGCTCCTCAAAATGACTAGCCCGAAAAATTCAGGAGAGGGCCGAAAGAGGTTGGCGGGAGCGGCATATGCCGTTGGTTTCGTGTATGATTTAGCTTTCCAGAGCGGATCAACCGAAAGCACCGGAGTTCGCGCCCACCATGGCGGAAGGTACAGGGATTCTGCCGGGTTTGCCAGCTGTCGCCGGCAAGCCGGTGTATGTCGGTTTCGACGGCGGACGGCTCACCTCGGATGCTGGGATCCTGTTGCTGTCGGGCGTCGAGCAGCGGCTTAAAATAGCCGAGCGGCTGGCCGCCTGCCTCGAAGACCCGCGCGACCGGGACCGGGTGCGACACGAGCTTGCCGAGATGATCCGATACCGCGCCCTTTTGATCGCGGCGGGCTATCCCGACGGCAACGACTGCGACGCGCTCAAATCTGATCCCGCTTTCAAAATGGCGGTCGGGCGGCTGCCGGAGAGCGGCAAGGACCTGTGTTCGCAACCGACCATCAGCCGGCTGGAGAACCTGCCCGGTCCGACTGCCCTCAAACGCATGATGGCGGCAATGGTCGATCTATTCTGCGACAGCTTCGACCGGGTGCCCCGGCGTATCCTGCTCGACATCGACGATACCGAGGATCGGGTGCACGGCGGACAGCAGTTGGCACTGTGGAATGCGCACTACAACAGCCGCTGTTTTCTGCCGATCCATATTTACGAGGCGACGACCGGCAAGCCTGTCGCCGTCATCCTGCGTCCCGGCAAGACCCCGGACGGGGCCGAGGTCACATTGGTGCTGCGCCACGTGATCGGCCACATCCGCGCCCGCTGGCCGGCGGTCGAGATCATCGTGCGGGGCGACAGCAATTACGGCCGGCCCGAGGCGATGGCGTGGTGCGAGCGCCAACGCGTTGGTTACATCTTCGGCTTGGCCGGCAACAAGGCACTGCTGCGCCAGGTCGGCCCGCTGGCCGAGGACGCCGCCTTGGGCCGCCTCGCCGGCGAAGGCGAGAAGGTCCGCCGCTATGGCGATTTCCGCTACGCCGCCAAAAGCTGGACCGTTGAGCGCCGCGTCATCGCTCGCGTCGAGGCCGGTCCACAAGGAGCTGACAGCCGCTTCATCGTCACCAATCTGCCGGGCCAACCGAAATCGCTCTATGAGAAGCTCTATTGCGCCAGAGGGCAGGCCGAAAATCTGATCAAGGCGCACAAGCTGCACCTCGCCTCCGACCGCACCTCCTGCCACAAGGCCACGGCCAACCAGTTCCGGCTGTTGATTCATACAGCGGCCTACTGGCTGTTGCTTACCTTGCGGGGCCTGGCTCCCAGGACCTCGTTCTGGCGTGACGCGCAATTCGACACGATCCGCCTGAACCTGATCAAGCTCGCCGCCCGCGTCACCGAGATGGTCACCCGCATCAAGGTCGCCCTGCCGATGGCCCCTATCAGGCCGGCTTTACTGATCTCGCCGGCCGGGTCGCCAAATTACCGCCGTAGCCAACGGGGCGGCAGGCCCCAGATCGAACCCCTCGGTGCAACCTCAAACCTTCATCGCTGCGTCACCCACGCCACCGAAAACCGTACTCTCGACGCCCCGCGGAGCCGCGGTGCCAAATCCCTGATGAATGAAGCGGGCTAGGTCCCGCGCACGACTAGCCCGTCCGGAGTTAATCCGCCAATCGGCCGCTATCGCCCTACTGCTGCGACCTATCTCAGGATGGATGGAGGTGAACGATATGCGCCGCCAGCGGAATAAGGTCCGGCGACCGTCCGAATGCCGGCATCAGCGATGTTGCTGCCACAGACAAATGACGACCACCTGACGACAAGCGAACGCCCAGAGCCACGAGAAGACCGCCAAGAGCACAGCATCAATTAGCACCGGATCGAAGATCTCGTCGGTGCAGCCGACTCGCTCGTTAAGGTTTACTCCGGAGACCGCGAATTCCTGCTCGCCACGCCGATTGCAATCCGTAAATCGCAGCGTTCGCCCGACAGCTATTCCCAGGCCGGCGACCAGTCATGAGCGCAAAGGTTTCAAGTGGCGATAGCGGATTGAGCGCACCGTAGAGCGCGAGACCGGCTGCGACTGACTTGCGCTGAGGCGATGGGCTCGCTCATTGTCGGTCGATCACTTCCGGAGTCATAGCGTAATATGATGGCCAGTGCCGGCGTTGCACACGCCGTTATGGCACATAATGAGGGTCGCGCTCTGACGGAACAGGATGTTGGAAAGCGGAACGATCAGAAGGGTAGCGCCACACGGCGGTTAGAGGACGCCGACCTGCTCCGCGGCCATGGTCGCTTTGCCGACGATCTGCCGGCGAGGCCCGGGACGCTGCATGCCGCAATCGTTCGTTCGCCGCACGCGCATGCCGAAATCGTGTCTGTGGACCCGAGCGCCGCGTTGGCGATGCCAGGCGTCGAATGTCTCGTGACAGGTAAAGACGCTCGCCGCTGGACAAAGCCTTTCGGGGTGGCGGTCAAGACCGCGATGCAGCATTGGTGTCTGGCGGTCGACAAGGTGCGATATGTCGGCGAACCGGTCGCGGTCGTGCTGGCTTCCAACCGCCACACTGCGGAGGACGCTGCTGAGGGCATCGCAGTGACCTACCGGCCACTGGCACCGCTGGTCGAGCCGGAGGCGGCTGCAAAGCCCGACGCGCCGCTCCTCCACTCCGAGGTTGGGTCCAACACCGTCAGTGACCGTGCGTTCCGTTATGGCAACCCGGAGGCGGCCTTCGCGGCCACTGCCCATCGCGTCTCGGCCACCATCCGCTATCCGCGAAATGCCGGTACACCCATCGAATGCTTTGTCGTCATCGCCGAGTATTTTCCCGGCGAGGGGGAGTATGAGGTGCTCGCCAATTTTCAGGGACCGCTGGCGATGCATCCGGTCATGGCGATGGCGTTGGGCGTTCCCGGCAATCGGTTGCGTCTTGTCACCCCCCGCCATTCGGGTGGCAGCTTTGGCGCCAAGCATGCGATTTTCCCTTACGTCGTGCTCATGGGGCTCGCCGCCCGCAAGGCAGGGCGGCCGGTGAGGTGGGTAGAGACACGGCTCGAACACCTGGTCGCCGCGACATCGGCGACCAATCGAATCACGACCCTATCTGCGGCAGTGCGCGAAGATGGAATTGTCACGGCGCTCGACTGGGATCAACTCGAAGATTGCGGCGGATATTTGCGGGCGCCAGAGCCGGCAACGCTTTATCGGATGCATGGCAATATGACTGGGGCGTACGACATCCCAAATCTCCGCATCCGCAATCGCGTCGTGCTGACCAACAAGACGCCAAGTGGACTTGTCCGCGGGTTTGGCGGACCTCAGGTCTATTTCGCGCTGGAACGGCTGATGCAGCGCATTGCGGCGACGCTCAATCTCGACCCGCTCGACGTGATCCGGCGGAATTTAGTCGAGCATTTCCCTTACCGCTGTCCCGCCGGCGCCGTACTCGACTCCGGCAATTACCGGGCGGCGGTAGACCGCGCGGTCGAACTGGGCGGGTTGGCCGAATTGCGGAACCGGCGCGACCAGGCGCGCATGCAGGGCCGCCTCTACGGCGTTGGCTTTGCAACAGTCGTGGAACCGTCGATCTCGAACATGGGCTATATCACGACCGTACTGAGCCCAGAGGAACGGCAGAAGACAGGCCCCAAAGGAGGCGCGCAAGCCGCGGCAACCGTCTCGTTCGACCCGCTCGGCAGTATCTCGGTTCGCATTGATTCGCTGCCCCAGGGACAGGGACATCGCACCGTCGCTGCACAAGTGGTCGCGGATGTGTTCGGGCTGGAACCGAATGCAATACGGGTCGATGCTGCGTTCGACAGCGGGAAGGATGCGTGGTCGATTGCCGCCGGCAATTATTCGAGCCGTTTTGCCGGCGCGACGGCTGGTGTTGCCCACCTCGCCGCGACACGGCTGAAGAGCAAGCTTGCCCGCACCGCCGCCGCGCAACTCAATGTGTCGCCGGATAAGCTGCGTTTTGCCGAAGGGCGCGTGGCCGCGGCCGGCAATCCAGCCAATTCACTGAGCTTTTCGCGCTTGGCCGCGGCAAGCCACTGGTCGCCGGGCAGTTTGCCGGAACCGGCGCTCGCTGCCTTGCAGGAGACTGTATTTTGGACTGCCGAGGCGCTGAAGCCGCCGAACGATGCCGACGAAATCAACAGTTCCGCCACGCACGGCTTCGTGTTTGATTTCTGCGGCGTCGAGATCGACCCCGATACTGGGCTGATTGAGGTCGACAAATATGTCAGCCTGCACGACGCTGGCCGCATTCTGAATTCGGTGTTGTTCGACGGGCAGGTGAGTGGCGGGTTCGCGATGGCGATCGGCGCCGCGCTCTACGAGCGGTTTGTTTATGACGCTGACGGCGGTTTCGTCACCGGCAGCCTGATGGATTATACGCTGCCTACCGCCTCGATGATACCGGCGCTGCAGATCGTGCACCAGGAAACGCCGTCGCCGGTAACGCCGCTTGGCGCCAAGGGCGTCGCCGAGGGCAATTCAATGAGCACGCCTGTGTGTATCGCCAATGCAGTCGCCGACGCCCTCGGTGCAGCGGACATCGAGTTGCCATTGATCCCCGAGCGGGTGCTGAGGATGGTGAAGTCGCGGGATGTTTGACCTCGGCCGCACCTTTCTCGCCACCGTCGAGCGCAGTCCGGACGCCGTGGCAGTCGTCGAGGGCGAACGACGGTTGAGCTATGCACAATGGTATAACGAGATCGCTCGCGTCATTGGCGGACTGGCCGCGTGCGGCCTCAGAGCCGGGGACCGGCTCGCCGTCGTCCTTCAGAATCGGCTGGAGATGGCCAGCCTTCACTGGGCCTGCCAATTCGCCGGCATCGTCGTGACCCCGCTCAATTGGCGCATCAAGGCCGAGGAGCTGGACTACTGCCTCGTCGATTCAGGAGCGTCCGCAATAGCTTTTGATGCGATTGCCGCCAATGTGGTCGCCGGCGCTGGTGCGGCGTGTTCCCTGCCGCGCATCGCGATCGGCGGAGCTGAAGGTGGCACCACCCGGTTCGAAGACCTGTCGGCCCGTTCGACAAAAGCCGTGCCGGTCGCTGGACCGGAAGACCCTTCCTTGCTGCTTTATACGTCAGGAACGACGGGCCGGCCGAAAGGCGTGCCGCGCCGTCACCGCGCCGAGCGCGCTGCGGCGCTAGCCCATCTCGCCCAAAACCTCTACCGCCGCGGCGAGCGCACGCTGGGTATCATGCCGCTCTACCACACGATGGGCGTTCGCTCCTTGCTGTCGATGGCCTTGGTTGATGGCATCTTCGTTTGTCTACCGCGCTTCGATGCGGCCGCGGCGCTGCGGCTGATCGCGGATGAAGGAATCACCAATCTTTATCTGGTGCCGACCCTCTACCACGATCTGATCAGCCATCCGGATTTTGCGCAAACGGACACGAGCTCGGTGCGCAAGCTCGGCTTTGCTGGTGCCGCAATGCCCGAGGGCCTGCTGAAACGTGTCGAAGCGGCGTTCCAACCGGATCTATTCGTCAACCACTACGGCTCGTCGGAGGTCTACACCTTTACGATAGAGCCACGCGCCGCCGCGAAACCGGGCTCGGCCGGGAAAGCCGGACTCAATCAGCGCATTCGCGTCGTCCGCCTGGGTGCCGGGTCGCCGGAGGTGTTCGCGGCGCTGGGTGAAGAAGGCGAGATCATTGCCGATATGGCGGGTGACGAGGCTTTTGACGGGTACTGGCAGCGGCCCGACGCCGACGCGCGCGCCATTCGCGGCGGTTGGTATTTCACCGGTGACACCGGCTATGTCGACGTGGACGGAGACCTGTTCGTGACCGGTCGGGTCGACGACATGATCATCTCGGGCGGGGAAAACGTCTCCCCGGGCGATATCGAGAGCGTGCTGTCGCTACACCCGAGTATCGCGGAGGTGGCCGTCGTCGGCCTGCCCGACGAACGGTGGGGCCAACGCGTTGCCGCCTTCGTCAAACGGACCGCTGCAATTGAGGGCGAGATGCTCGACGCCTGGTGCCGCGCGTCGAACCTCGCCGACTACAAACGGCCCCGCGAGTACATCTTTGTCGCGGAAATCCCGAAATCGCCGGTGGGCAAGATTCTGCGGCGCCTCCTGGTCGCCGGCGACTACTGTAAGGACTGAGATGACCGATCACGCCCCGCTCGAAGGCTTCCGCCTTGAGGTCGACCCGGCGCGCGAACGCGCCGATGTCATCCTTGATCGCCCACCACTCAATGTCGTGACGATGGCCCAGCGAGAGCAGCTGCGTGGGGTGTTCGAGCAGATCGACGACGATCCGCGGGTACGCGTCGTCGTGCTGCGTGCCGTCGGCGAGCATTTTTCCAGCGGCGGCGAAATCGCCGGCTTTCTCAGCGCCTCGCCTGAGGAAGTATCGCGTCTCGCCTGGAACATCGCTGCACCGGCGCGTTGCCGGAAGCCGATTATTGCCGCGAGCCGCGGCTATTGCTTTGGCGTCGGCTTCGAGCTGGCGCTCGCCTGCGATTTCCGCCTCGTATCGGAGACCTGCCTCTATGCCTTGCCCGAGCAGCGTCTAGGCCAGATCCCCGGCTCAGGCGGTGCCGCACGGCTACAGAAGATGGTGGGCATCGGCCGGGCCAAGGACATCGTCATGCGTTCGCGCCGGGTCCCCGCTCGGCAGGCGTGCGACTGGGGGATCGCCACCGACTGCGTTTCTGATGTCGAACTCGAAGCCGCCACCGACGCGCTTGTGGAGGAGCTGCGCGGCTTCCCGCCGCTGGCACAGCGCACCGCCAAGAAAGTGCTCAACGACATTGAGGACGCGACTCTCTCGCTGGCCATCGAACTCGAAGGCCAAGCGTACAGCAGGCTGCGCAGCTCCGACGATTTCCGAGAAGGCGTTGAAGCCTTCGGTCAGAAGCGGAAACCGCAATTCCGCGGCACGTGACAAAGCGGCGACCCGGGCGCGTCAGTATCCCGCGGATCGGTGCACAATGTCGGTCGATGACAGGCCCGCGGTCGCCACCTGGTATAGCAGCGGCTGAAATAAACGATGGTTGCGCTGATCGAGTCCGATTGCGTCGGCCTCAAGAGAGCGCAGTTTGAGTGCTGCGCTCAGACCTCCGAAACCGCGCCTACAATAACCACGCGTGGGTGCGCAGACTGCTCGGCCAGGGAGATTTGCGTCGGCGATTGCTCAACCATGCCGTCCATGTCTGTCTTCCACGGCCGATACAAGGCTCGGCTGGCGCGACCCCGGTGATTGAGAGCACGGCGTCGAACGCTAACACTCTTGCAGTGTTCACAAAGTGACATCGCCAGGATGTCTTTTATCTCGCCGGCTAAAAGGTCGTCTTATAGAAGTAGTTTGCGTGCTGTCTTAATTAGAGTAGGACAGCACCCAGTTTGCATTGGATTACGTGCCTCGAATGCTTTTGTGGTAAGTGGTAGCGTTTGAATTCCGGAACCAAACGGGCCTAATCGAATCAAATCATTTGACACAAAATTTCGAGCACATGTCCTCGGAGCGGTCGGAAACCCCAAAGAAGTCTCCGAGGATTTAGGCCCCCCTACCCCTCGACCGCTTCGGTCTCAACCATTCGAAGCTGGGCGATCTCGCCGAGCCTACGGTTTTGTTCCTCTTTACGGCGTCGAGATTCTTCGAGTGCCCGCTGACGGGCCAGTGGACCTTCGGGCATCGGACCCCACATTTCTTCTAAATCCTTTGGCCAACCTCGTGTCCGGCTCTCAATAGCCATCTGATGTTCGGATTGTTCTTGGCGAATTCGAAAACAGATGGCCCTCACCTGGCCTGGCGTCGGTCGCCGACTGTCATCACGGCGGCGCCATTCGGCACACGCGTCGCTGACAATCGAGGGCGAAAAGTCCACCATGTCGCTCAGCCAATCCTCAAGCTGGGCGCGGCGAACTGCGGGATGCTCATCAGCGAGCCAGTAGTGGCTCATCAGCCGTCCGATCAAAGCCGCCTTCTCGCTCATGGAGTTCCTGTCGTTCCATGACTGCATCGACGGCTTGGGGTCCGACCTCGAAAAAGGTGGACGCTGGAGACTGCTTTCGATTGGCATGATGTGTTCCTCGCGCTTCGCAGCAACGGATGAGGTATGCGGCCGGGTCGCTCGGCTGTTCGGCCTCGCATTGCGAGATTGAGTTCAGGACGGCTATGTCACCGTGCTGCTTGCGCAACTTGCCGAGCAGTGACCGAGCCTGTGGCGTTGCGCCGCCGAGAACCGCCAGACCCCGGTTCCACAACTCTTTGATCGGGTCGGTTACAGGCGTGATCCGCGATCCGATAGGATCGGAAGATTCTACAGGTTCTCTATCTAAAGGTTTGGGCGTCGCGGGTGACGGGGTTAACGGCGTCGCGGATGACGGGGTTAACGGCGTCGCGGATGACGGAGTTGGCAATCGAGGCGCGGCGACCGGAAGACTAAAAGTCGCGGTAGCGGCTTTGCCGTCCGCACCTCGTCCGCCCGATCTGGAGAGGCACACCAGGTAACCAAGCGCGACCAGCTTAGTGAGCGCGCGCTGAACGGCCCGCGTTTGCTTACAGCATTGCGCTGCGATACGTGGAACAGCGAGCCATACCTCACCGCGTCGGCCGTCATTCTCGCGGTGCACCCAGTCGAGCACGGCGTCAAACACGCGGAATTCGCCATCATTTAGGCGGCAATCCGAGCGCGCGGCCGTCCGCAAACTGCCTTTTAAGCCCGCGAGTGATGCTGCCTCACCACCAAATCCAACCACCTCGCCCATTTAGGCAGCGTCTCCCGCGAGGCGCGCCAAAAATTCGGTCGGTGTCGTAGTGATGACGCGTGCCGCGCCGAGCTTGACCGCCGAGATAGAGCCGTCGGCCAGGAGGTTATAGACCGTACCGCGGCAGACGCCGACCGCATCGGCCCATTCATGCGGCCGCCAGCCGATTTTCTCGGGATTGGCCGCCTCTTTAAGACGGTTACGACGCCGGTTGTTCATCCGCGCTCACTCCTTAAAATAAGAGCAAGCGCCTATGTATTGCCGCAAAATTCGAGAAGCTACGAGATACTGTTCTAAGAGCGCTTAGATCACTACACAGACTGTTCTAAAGACTTTTAGATGAGTCGCTGCGAAGTTCGCTCGTTAACGCGCACGTTTACTCGGCCGGTGTCGCTGTCGAATTGCAAATCTACCTCGGGCAATCGCAACTCAGAGGGGATTTGCCACATGGTATCGGGGTGAAAAAGTGTTTCACCCGCGCGCCGCCGGGGCAATTCGATTTGCGAACCGACCTTCAAAAAATATGACGCTATTCCCAGGAAACGGGGAAAATTCCGGAGCGTGCATGGGAACGCCTCTTCCGCAAGCATTGAAGTAATGATGTATGCCGCCCATAGATGCGACACTGGTTTATAAGTTGCCCAAATCGTATTTTCGAGGGTCGAGCGGCTGATCGAAAACCAGGGCGATATGGCTGCTCGGCGGCCCAGCGTGTAGTCAATTTAGCTTTAAAGTGCTCAAGTTTTATGGAGCCGGGCGTTTTTAAGTGCTCGAACACGATGGTGCCTAGCAATTCACCGGCGATGACACCGTGCACAAACGGCTTTTTAGCTTGCTCCTGAAGGTGCCTTAGGGGGAAAGCGTCGGCGGCGAGCGCATACCAATCCAACCACTCAGCCGCGTCAGCTGCACGCCGCGCCGCCGGTACGGCAGATATTGCATCTTGGATAAATTTGGCAGTGGCGGTTTTCGTCGCCTCGTTTCGTTGGTCGGCGTCGGAAGGCCAGAGCATCACGTTTTCGATATAGTTCAACCCAAGGCGGGTGCGATCAGGGCCGACCATAGCCGGTGTGATCTCGAGCATGAGCATCGTCTCAGCCCTTACTTTTCCGGAGCTGGACAACAACTTCGCCCTTAACGGGCTCCACTGCTGCGCAAAATCTTGCCCATGCTTCGGCCAATTGGCGCCGTTTCTCAAAAAGGTCGCCGCGGCGATACGCGGCCTCAACCTTATCGCCGACCGCATGTGCTAAGGCCATCTCGCGGACTTCGGCTGGAAACGCGGTTCGCTCGGCGCACCAGTCGGAGAATGTCGAGCGAAAGCCATGTGCGGTGAGGTCATCGCGCTTCATGCGGCGCAGCGTCATCAATAGCGCCATGTTGCTGAGCGGGCGCCCGGCTGCGCCGCCGCGGAACACGTAATCACTGGCGCGCTGTTCCCGCATCTTCTCCAAGATCGCCAACGCGGTGTCGCTGAGCGGGACGCGATGTTCCTTCCCGGCTTTCATTCGGGCGCCGGGGATCGTCCATAGGCAACTAGCGAAATCGATTTCATCCCAGCGAGCGCCGAGCACTTCACCAGTCCGCGCGGCCGTCAGGATCCCGAACTCCAAGGCGCGAGCAGCCACGCCCTCCTGCTGGCGTAGCTCGACCAGAAAGCCCGCGATCTCAACATAAGGCAACGCGGCATGGTGCTCGACAGCGCGCACTTTGGTCTTTTTGGGTAGAAGACTTTCGAGATGACCACGCCAACGCGCCGGGTTCTCGCCGGTGCGGTATTGGCGCACGGTCGCCCAGTCGAGCACCGATTCGATCCGGCCACGTACCCGGCTGGCCGTCTCCGGTTTTGTCGACCAGATCGGTTCGACAGCCTTCATGACGAGCCCCACATCAATTTCCTGCACCGGCAAATCGCCGAAATGTGGGTAAGCGTATGTGGCGAGAGTCGCCGTCCACTGCGCACTGTGCTTAGCGTTACGCCATCCAGATTCGTGCGCTCTGATATATGCCTCGGCGCACTGGCGGAATGTCATCGACTTGGCCGAGTCAAGCGCCTTCGCCAAGCGCTGAGCTCGCCGCGCTTCGATCGGATCGGTCCCTTCGGCGACCAGCCTCCGCGCCGCCAAAGCTTTCTCACGTGCTTCGGCCAATGAAAATATCGCGGCGCTCCCGAGCCCCATGTCGCGCCGCCGGCCGGCGATCTGGAATCTATAAATCCAGGTTTTTGCGCCCGAGGGCGCGACCTGGAGATATAGCCCGCCACCATCGGCGAAGAGACCCGGCAACTTCTGCGTCTCGACGCGTCGCGCCGTCAGTCCAGCGATTTTCGGCATTCCGCCGCCCTTAGATACCCAACGGATTACCCATCATAATGCGCTGGATTTGGGTAAACAAGCATGGAAACCAATGAACAGAAAATGTACCTATCTATTTGGCTACGAAACGATTTTTGGCTTCCCGTTAAAGGCATTCTGGCGGAGAGGGAGGGATTCGAACCCTCGGTGCCCCGCAAAGGGCACAACGGTTTTCGAGACCGCCCCGTTCGACCGCTCCGGCACCTCTCCGTCTGAGCGGGGCCAGGGACTTAGCACACGGCAGCAAAGAACAGCAAGAGAACAAAAGAAAAACTGGCACCAATGGTGCCCCCTCGGCCACATGACTGCTTCGATTGCGACCGCTTCGGCGTCAGTCTTGCCTTGGATGAGACGTGATCATGGCAGCGCCCGGTTGTTCTGTTAACCCCATACGTGCCGAGCACAAGGTGAGGAGGCGGTGCAGCGCTTCTGGGTTATTCAAAGCCGCCACACGCCACACGCTGCAAATTTCGGAGTTTCCGACAGGCGATTTCGGTTCAAACCGGCGGGCGGTTTCGGTGGAAACCGACAGGCCGTTTCGGTCCAAAGCGGCCCCCTGTCTCGGAGGGAGTTGGCGCCGGGCTTTGGC
>Ga0335085_10001831_pt1 | contig 42414 bp, 36 predicted proteins | sample Lox_Sample_45_FD_206712 | JGI IMG/M metagenome (GOLD analysis project Ga0335085, IMG submission 206712) | Soil microbial communities from Loxahatchee National Wildlife Refuge, Florida, United States - Lox_Sample_4.5 | ecosystem: Environmental > Terrestrial > Soil > Wetlands | place: USA... | reverse complement strand
AATTCCGACAAAAAAAGAGCCGGACGTTGCACCGTCCGGCTCACCCATTGCTGGGTAATGCTGCCTGCTTCCTATATTACTTGGCGTGGCAAGTCAGACAAACTTGACTGCCGGTGTTGCCGCCCGGTAGACGCAGGAAGGTTACGTTGGAGCTATGAGGATCGTGGCAGGTGCCGCATTCCACCATCGGCTCGGCGCCTGGCGAGTTTGCGCCATCGGTACGAGTATAAAGCGGGAAGTCGGTAGCCTGATAGCCTGGTGTACCGGTATCCACATAGAACATTTGGCTCTTGGTGTTGAAGTTAACCGAGCCGGTTGCGATACCCGTTGGAACCACGGCTGGCGGGTTTGTGCTGGTGGTAGGCGCATGATTAGCAGCTGTAGCACCATAACCGCCAGAGCCGGCAGCTTGGAACGAAGCAAAGTCAGGATCGTTGGTAGCTGTTCCGACTCCAGTGCCAGCCCCGACTGCTATTGTGTAGCCGCCGCCGCCGTATTGCATGCTGATCGGGTGGTCGTTCCGCAAATCGGTACCCAAGTAGATCAGGTCGCCGCTCAATGTACCGTTATCGCTTGCTGCCAACGCGCTCAGATAGGCAGTGGATGCTTCTGTACCATCCAGCCAGGTCGCTGTACCGGCGTCCGTGGTCACAGTGTTGCTGTTCGGTCCGGAACCGGGTCCGTTGATGACTGCGTTACGAGCCTGGGTGCCGTCATGGCAGGAAAGGCAGGCGATCGAAACGCTGCCGACAGGAGCTTCTTCAGCATCAAAGGTGATGCGGCCGAGGCTGCTGAAACGGGTATAAACGCCAGTGCTTGATACGGAACGGTTCCAGATCGGGGCGTTGACGGCTTGATTGCCACCGTGGGGTGTATGGCAGAATATGCAGATTTCGGTTGTGCCATTGGCCCCGGTCATGTGAGAGCCTTCTCCCGTCACGCTCAAATTGTGCACAGTGTTGGAAACACTGGCTATAGCTGCGCTGCTTGCTGCCATCAGCGCCAAACTACCTGCTACTTTGGCGATTGAAGTGAATGATGTTTTCATTTAGTGAGTCCTTATTAAAGTTTAGGAAAATGAACTTAGAGCTTCATTTCTTAATTTATCTGCACTATCGCTCATACATGATATTGCGAGCTTAATCGAGCACATAGTGTGCCAATATATTATGTAATTGATTATTATTGACATATTTTATCATTGCGGTAGAGGTATCCCATAAATAGGAAGAATATCCTTGGAATATTCTTAAGAATGGGAGAAGACGGTGGGCGCTGCTTGTTCATTTTATTGATCGAACCTGGGGTAAGTCTGGCAGGGTGAATTTGGCGGCATGACCGAAGTGCTTATACAAGAACAACTGGATGATATTTGTAACTAGAGTACCTCTCATCAGGAGAGGCAAGGGTTACTTGTTGTGGCAGGTCAGACAAACCTGGCTGCGGGCATTGCCGCCGGGCAGGCGCAGAAACGTCGGGTTGGTGCTATGGGGATCATGGCACGTGGCGCATTCGACATAGGGTTGGTTCTGCGTGGATTCGCTGGGTATGGAATCGATCTTGTCGGTGCGCGTGAACAGATATAGATCAGTTTTCTGTCGGCCAGTTTTGGAATTTGCGGTCTCTACCCACCATACCGTGCCATTGCCGGTGCCGCTGTAGGTACTTTTATTGAATCCCCCCTTGCCGACGTCGGGGTTGTCGAAGTAACCCTGCTTGCTGAAATCGCCCACATCCTCGCGGGCATAGATGTCGTTCATTCTGAAAAGTCCGCGCCTGTTCCAGAACATGAATCTATTGCCCGCAATCGAGGTATAGCGATTGAAGATCTCCAACTGGGTATAGGCTGCGATCGGATCCAGAGGCACATCCGGCGCGTTCTGGTTCTGTTTGCCCCCGGCGTACGGCATACCGACAGGATGGTGGTTTTTCAGATCGTTGCCGATATAGACAACCTCATCGCTTGGCACATCCAGTTTGTTGTCCGGCGTATTAATCACGATATTCGGTGCCTGCGTGCCATCATGGCAGGAAAGACAAGCCATGGATATCGAGCCGGACGCTTCATCTGTAGCCCCACCCATTGTTGAAAATGCCCGGTAGGGGCTCAGGGGTGAAACGCTCCGGTTCCACTGCGGGACTGCAACACTGGATTCCGATCCTTGAGGGGTATGGCAGAAGGCGCAGATCTCCCCGGTATTGGAGCCAGTGGGGGTGAGGTTGTGCTTGCCGAACATGGTGGCGTCACCCATGACAGTATCATTCGAATCCTCGGTCGCGGGAATATGGGCTGCATCGTGGGTGGGGCCGGTGCAAAAGTCGCAGAGAAAATAATTGGGCTCGTCGTCCCGATTAAGGGCGGCTTTTATTCCGGGCGAAGGAGTAGGGATCGTTTCAAGTTGGCTGAATATGTCTTTCGGCAAAGCGCTTGGAGGGATCGCTGTCGGCACCGTATTGGGAGACGCGGCCAAACCCGCCTGCCCAGCTGTGAAAACGGCTATGCCAGCTTTATTGGCCATGCTAACGTTGCCTGATATGACCTGGATGTAGAGAGTATCGTTTATAGTGGCCACCAAGAGTTCTGTGCTGTGAATGTCGATGGTTGCGTTAGGTGTTGAAAGCCGGAATGCTTTTTGACCGTCCCGGCTGACTGCCCCGGTTATGAAACGCATCCCGCCTGTGAAGTTGGAAATAACGATATTGTTCTTTTCGTCGCCATTGCTATTAACATAGTAAGCATGCTCTTTGATACGGAATGCGGTATCTGCCTGCAAGGCCGCTATCTGGCCTTCGCTGAATTTGAGAACTACTGCACTCTTGTCACCGGTTTGTACGGTTGCATCGGAAGAAAATGCGTCGTTCTGTTGCGCAGCATGGCAGGGCTCCTTACCCGAGGCTATGCAGACATTTCCCACAGCACTGAAAACATAGCCGCTCGCAGCCCATACTGTTGTTGTATAAAGCCAGCCCAGGGCAAATAACGCACGAAACAGCCGTGACATCAAAATTCTTACCGGTATCAAATGATACTTCATGTAGGTACATGATTTCATTATAATATGGTTATAAGAATTTTATTATATTGGTTTCCAAGGGAGGTTCTTCAACCGCTAAATGACGCACGAAATGTGCCAATATTGTGGTCAATATAACAATTCATGCGCTTTCCTGTAAACAATTTTCCAATAATGGAAATCCGTCCTCCGATGTCTGAAAATTCCCCCTAAAATTTATAAGTTAATGGGAAATTTGGCCGGCATATGCCAGCTACAGATTTTGTTGAGGATTTCCCGATTCCGCACAAAATACCCTGGGTTCGGTAATTCAAAGTACGGATTCCAGATCGAACTGGAAAAGTATGTTGTTTTACTTCGTCGCAAAGGCTCATGAATCACATCTTGGCTAAAATGAAATGTTAAATGTGACTAAACGCAGATATCTGAAGCATAAAGAGCTCGGGTCGCAATAGGTTTAGAGATTCCTCGTGTACTTTTTACCTTCCCGGGAAACCCCCGTTGCACATTCCCTATTCAGCCGTTTTTGGCGCAGCGAAAATCCTACTCTGCGGAGCCAATTGGTGGCATGGCCGCCAACTGAAAAAACAGGCTATTTGCTTGGATCGATTTCTTCATCCTTCCCGGGCTCGGCAGGCGCTTCAACCTTGGCGGGTTTAGCGGGCGCTACCTTGTCGGTCGCAGGGGACCCTTCACCTTCGGTCTTCTGATATTTGTCTATCGCGTTCTTACCGATATATCCGTCTTCTTCCGCAAGGGCGGCCGGGCGGAATATATCCACTTTGCGGAAATATTGGTCCACCACGTAAACACGACCATCATCATCCACTGCGATGCTGGAAGGGAGGGAGAACTTGGCGGGCCCGTCTGTATTTGAGCGGTTGCCGATGGCCAGAAGCAGTTCCCCCTTGGAATTGAAAATCTGGAAATTTCCGAATGCAGCATCCACTACATAGACATTTCCGTCCTTGTCGACCGCGGCTTCCTTGGGGCGAGAGAATTGACCCATTTGACGGCCAATGGAACCGAATGTGCTGATGAACTTTCCGTCAGCACTGAATTTCTCGACTCGGAAGTTGCCGCCGTCAACGACATATACCGAACCATCGGGAGCGATTGTCGCATCGCGTGGCAGGTTGAATTCCCCATCCCCGATACCGCGTTTACCGATGTCAAATAGATGGGCGCCGCTCTTTGCATCGTACACTAGCACCTTGTGTTGATCGGAACTGCTCCCGCCGATATCCACTGCATAGATGCGGGTTCCCTCAGGATTTACTGCAATTCCTGCCGGTTTGACGAAATCGTCCGGATTCCCGATATAGCGCAGGAATTTGCCGTCCCGGTTGTAAACCAGAATTTGTTTTAACTTTCCGTCAAATACATAAAGATTGCCCTGCTTGTCCACATCAATGCCCAGCGGCAATTCTAGCTTTCCATTACCTTGCTCATCTTCATCTTCGCCAATTTGAAAGAATTTTCGCTCAGGAAAGTCGAATACTTTTACATCACGATGTACCGTATCACCCACGAACAATCGACCGTGATTCACTGCGACACTGTACGGCTTGGTAATGCCTATCCCGAATACACGCTCCCCGGTCAGGGCGCGCCGGAGTGCGTCGGTATCAGTATCCGGCTTGACATCCGAACTGCTGTGTACTGAGCGTTCGAAGTAAAAACGCGGTTCGTCAGGCGGAGGAGGAAAAGTTAGATTGTCGGGAACCTTTTTTCCGGCGACTTTCCCAGGTCCGGACATCGTGCAGCCGACCAATGCTATAACGGCGGCGAAAAAATATACCAAGGGTCGTTTTGTCATTTTCATACCTAATCAATTTAGAAATCAAGGCAAAGTTTGAGAATACACGCAAAATTGAAATTCATGCAAGCTGCAACTTACGCTGTAATAAGGGATGACCCGTGCATTTGCTATCGGGTTGCGGCCCATGATACCATTTTTCATTCGGCGGAAATCTGCCCTGCAATTAATTATCAACTGTTTCTCCATTAAAAATAAAAAATCCAGAATTCATACGAGGTCTCAAATTCATGATTTATTTCAATCAAAGTATGACTGAAGAAAGCAAGATTGCTGGAAGTCGCCATTCACTGTGGTTGCTGATATTCCTGCTGATTGGAGGCATTGGCAATGCGATTGCTGGAGAACATCACCATTTTATTCCCGGCGAGACTCGTTCGGGTGAATATATATTTCACAATTACTGTTCTGTCTGTCATGGTGACAAGGGTGATGGTCAAAGCCGGGCGAAAGATGGCTTGGACCCACCCCCGAGGAATTACACCACCCCTGAATCTGCCATTGAGTTGACCCGTGACCGCATGATTCATTCGGTTACATATGGGCGTCCTGGCACTGCCATGATCGCATGGGGATCGGAGCTCAGCAGTGCGGAAATCGAGAATGTCGTGGACTATGTGCGCAAGACCTTCATGAAGCTTGGCAACAATTCACCCACGCACAAGGTTCCGGACAGCAAGCTGCTGGCAACCCGTGGGGGTGTCTTATATATGCAGAATTGCGCGATGTGCCACGGTGAAACGGGGACGCGGGATACAACGGGACGGATGCAGCCGCCGCCGAGAGATTTTACCTTGCCCGATGTGGCTGCCGAGTTGACCCGTGAACGTATGATTGCCTCCATCACCAATGGACGGCCAGGCACCGCAATGATGGCCTATGGTTCCCAGTTCAACAAGGGAGATATCGAAGCGATGGCTGATTTCATTCGCGAAGCATTCATGTCCGGTGCCAATCCGAAAAAATAAATCATGAAGAAGGCTGCGATCGCGATAGTGTTGGCTGTTTTCGTTGCGGCACTCGTGTTATTCATTTCCAAAAAGGAATCCACGAGAATTGTTGCCGAATCCGCGCCTCCAGTTTCGGTGATAGGCAAAGCGCATTCACAACCTGCAACCGCCATCGCAGACATGTCCTTGCCCATGCCGTTGGGGCTGACAGGCGACCCCGTAAAGGGCAGAGCATTCTTCATGGGGAACTGCTTCACTTGTCACGGGGTCAAGGGCGACGGAAACGGCCCTCGAGCTTATTTCATCACACCGCCACCGCGCGATTTCCTGCTTGAGACATCACGCCAAAGATTGAATCGCCCCGTCCTGTTCGAGGCGATTGCAAATGGCCGGCTCGGCACCAATATGCCCGCCTGGGGCAAGGTGTTGACCAGCCAGGATATCGCCGATGTCGCAGAGTTCGTGTTCGAGAACTTCATACATCCAGCCAAGGAAATCGATGCGTCTCGGGAAAATAGTCCATCCCAGGAGCGCAAAGGGAATACGTATTAAATGAAAAGGCTTGTTCTGCTGGCTGCGGCCATGGCCGCGCTGGGGGGATGTTCCAAGCAAGAAGCGTCTTCAAGCCAGAAGGATATTCCGACGCAGATGCAGCGAGCGGTTGCCGGCAATGGGGCGACGCTGGAAGATTTGGAACTGGGCAGGCGTATCTATAATTTTCGCTGTTATTACTGCCATGGGTATTCCGGGAATGCACATACGCTTGCCGCAACCTTTCTCGATCCCAAACCGGCGGATTTCACCGGCATCCCGCCCAATTCCCTAAGCCGGGAGCGCATGATTACCTCCATCGCCAATGGGCGTCCGGGCACCGCCATGATGAGTTTTTCCGGCGTGTTGAAGCCCAATGAAATCGGGGCAGTGACGGATTTTGTGCGGCAGGAATTCATGGTCGCGAAGGCCGAAAACACCCGCTATCACACCGAGGCAAACGGCTGGTTCAATATGGAACGCTATGCCGCTGCTTTTCCCTTCGCGTTGAGGAAGATCCCGCTTGATACTCCCTGGGACAAACTTACCCTGCAACAGGCAGACGGCAAGCGGTTGTTCATGACTTCCTGCGTGAGTTGCCATGATCGCGCCAGGGAGAACAACGTGGAATTGATCTGGGAATCGCGCCCCGTATCTTATCCGCGCAACCAGTTCTCTCCGGGAGACGACCAATCATCCGAGGCTGAAGGCAGCGCTTCTGGCGCAAAAAATGAAGCAAAGGTCGATGCGATGACCAGCGCAACGCCCTATCATTTGCATGACCACCCCCCCAAACTGGAGGGATTGACCGAAAGCGAGCAGCGCGGCGAGAAGCTGTTCCAGCAGAACTGCGCCTTCTGCCATGCGGCTGACGGCACCGCGCGCAACTGGATTGGCAGTTTCATGGAACCGCACCCGCGCAACCTGACCCAGTCCGCCGCGATGGACTCCATGACCAGGACGCGCTTAAGGACTGTGATACGCGATGGGTTGCCGGGCACTTCCATGTCGGCGTGGAAATCGGTATTGTCCGAGCAGCAAGTGCAGGACATCATCGCCTATGTGGCGCGCGCCTTCCATCCGCTTCCGCCCTGATCAATCATGTTGAGAATCTACAATACGCTGGCGCGTGACAAACAGGAGTTTGTGCCGATCACCCCGGGCAGGGTCGGCATGTATGTGTGCGGCATGACGGTTTACGACTATTGCCATCTCGGCCATGCGCGCGTGCTGGTAGTATTCGACATGGTGTACCGCTGGCTCAAGGCCTCCGGTTACGCCGTGAACTATGTGCGCAACATCACCGATATCGACGACAAAATCATCAAGCGCGCGGCGGAGAACGGTGAGTCTATCCACGCGCTCACTTCACATTTCATCGCAGCGATGCACGAAGACGCCGACGCGCTGGGCGTGCTGCGTCCCGACCACGAGCCGCGCGCCACGCAGTATGTAGCCGAGATGCTGGACATGATCGAACGTCTCGAGCAAAACGGTTTGGCCTACCGCGCTGCAGATGGCGACGTGAATTTTTCGGTGCGCAAGTTTCCCGGTTACGGCAGACTGTCCGGCAAATCGCTGGAAGATCTGCGCGCTGGGGAACGCGTCGATGTGACCGACACCAAACAAGACCCGCTCGATTTCGTGTTGTGGAAACACGCGAAAGATCAGGAAGCCGATGAAGTGAAGTGGGATTCGCCGTGGGGCAAGGGCCGCCCCGGCTGGCACATCGAATGTTCGGCGATGGGCACCAAGCTGCTCGGCGAGCATTTCGACATCCACGGCGGCGGTGCCGACCTGCAGTTCCCGCATCACGAGAACGAGATCGCGCAGAGCGAAGGCGCGCAGCTTGCCGACGGCAAACACGGGAAGTTCGTGAATTATTGGATGCACAACGGCTTCGTCAATGTCGACAAGGAAAAGATGTCCAAGAGCCTGGGCAACTTCTTTACGATCCGCGAGGTGCTGAAGAAATACGATGCCGAGGTGGTGCGCTTCTTCATCCTGCGTGCGCATTACCGCAGTCCGCTGAATTATTCCGATGCGCATCTGGATGATGCGAAACAATCACTGGATCGTTTATACACGGCTCTAAAGAATGTGCCAGTAGAGGATGCAATGGTCAATTGGAACGAAGACCATGCGCAACGCTTCAAGGCGGCGATGGATGACGATTTCAACACGCCGGAAGCGATGGCGGTGTTGTTCGATCTGGCGAGTGAGTTGAACTGCAACAAATCCGTTGAATCTGCGAAGCAACTTAAAGCGCTGGGCGGCGTGCTGGGTTTGCTGCAGGAAGACCCGGTAGAGCGCTCGCAACGCTCACGCAAGATTTTCGCGAAGATAACTACAACATTAGACGATGTTACGGGAAGTATAACGGCCGCAATAACTCATACTCCCGAGTCTATCGACCATCTGATAGCGAACCGCAATGCCGCCAAGCAATCCAAGAACTACGCCGAGGCCGACCGCATCCGCCAGGAATTGCTGGCTGCAGGTATTGTGCTGGAGGATACGCCGCAGGGTACGACCTGGCGGCGCGCTTAAGGCAATTTGCCAGCCGTCACCATGCGGTTCATCAGGATATTGGGCGAGACCCAGACCACCATGTCATCGAACGTCGGGTTGAGCGTGTGGCTAACATAGTTGTTGTCTGAGCTGCCGTCGGAGTTTTCCTGTTCGTCCGCATTGGCACCGGCTGCCACTTGGGTCCCTTGCGGAGTGTAGGCCCCGGCCCGGTTCTTGCCGTGGGAGATGATGACGGCCGGCACGCTGCCGGCAATCGTTACACCCGCCGATGCGGCGGACAGCACGTTCAGGTTGCCGACGGAACATAATCCAAAAGTGGCCAGTGTGGGGGTCGGACTTGGCGTGCAGCCGCCATACGTGCCACTGCCGATCGCATCGGCAAAATCCGGAGTGACGCGGTAGGTAAAGCGGTCACCCCACGCATCGGTTTCGTTTACCCCCAGGGTAGCCCACGGCACAACGCCGGTCGAATTGGCTGCGCTGGTACAAGTGGCGCGTTCTATTCCTGCGCCAGCCGATCCCGTGGCAATGGTCGGATTGGCGGGACAGGGCAACCGGCCATTTGCCAAAGTAAAGCCGATGAGCGCTTCCTTGATATCGGACAAGGCTTTCTGCGTGTCCGAGATGTTGCGCTGATCCATCTGAGCAGTGAGCGGAACCAGCATGCCGCCAAGCAACAGCCCGATGATGATCATCACTACCGCCATTTCGAGCAGGGTAAACCCGTTTTGTGAATTCGGTTTCATTGCGTGATTGCTTATGGGCAGGTGACGTTGAGCGATTGGGTGAGGTAGCACATGACGTCGTTGAAGGTGCTGGTGGTGGTGGCGACTTGATACTGGCCGCCGCCGGTGGTGGGGGAGTTGAGTCGGATGGCATTCTTCCCTTCCAAATAATCGGCAACAACGCTCTTGTCGGTTCTGGCTTGGCCAGAGAGCCTTTGCCCAGCGAAGATGACTATAGCGGCGTAACTGCCGGCGCCGTTTATGTTGGGACAGGTCGGGCATGACTGTCCTCCGCTGCTGCTAGGCTGGAATGCTGGTGCAAGACCGTAATACAGATGATCCTTCCAGTTGTTCCACCAGGCATCGTCGCGTGCCGTCCATCCGGCAGAGATTGGGGAACAACTGGCTGAGTTCATCAGCGTGGTGAGGGAGTTGTGGTACGGCCAAGGTCCGCGTGACGTACCCACGCTGTAAGGAACCCGTCCGGCATAGAGATTAGCCGTGTCATTGTAATTGGCATTATTGTAATAATCGCTTAACTGATTCGTTCCAAGCGAAACCGGCGCAGGCCACGGCAGGCTCAGATTGTTGCAAGACCAGCCGCAACTGCTGTTGCTGTTGCCGTAGTACGCCAAGCACTGTGCCACCTTCTGGGTCAAAAGCTTCAGAGTGTTCTGAAAGTCCGAGCGCTTTTGAACGGCGTTCCAGAGTTCATCGCGGGTGATGAACACCATCTGGTCGTTGACGTTGCTGCCGCTGGTTCCCTGGATGAAGCTCCCAATACCGAAACTTCCGGCCGGCACAGTCGCGTTGTTGATGCCGTGCACGGTGTCGTTGTCCAGATAGTTGCCCGCCGTATAATTTCCGCCGCAAATCGGCGCCGCAGTGCCGGAGCGATTCTGTCCGGTAACTGCAGCGCCGGGCGCGAAAATGACTGCCACCACCTGGTTGGTGAGCAGCGTACCATCCTGGGCAAAAACCTGAAATTGTCCAATGGTGTCCCAATTCATTAAGTCTGCATTGTTGTACTTGTAAGTACCGGAAACTGCGTACCACAGGCATTCGCCGTCGCCGTCGCGCAAATCGGACACGTCCAATGTGGCCCATGGCAGTCGGCCAATGGCGCTAACATCTTGGGTGCCACAAGATAGTACGCTGACGCCTTCCCCGTTGCTCCCATTCGTATCCGGGCACGGCAGAAAACCGGGCACTGTGTTGCTGTGGGTGTCGCCGTAAGTGATGGCATACCCGATCAGCGCGGCCTTGGCCTGTGCCAGTACGGCAGCGGTTTTTTGCTGGCGGGCATTCTTCATTCCAGCGGAGGACAGCGAGTTGATCAGGATCGCGGCAATGCCGATCATGATGATCGCCAGCAAGATGAGCAGAGCGGCGCCGCGCTGCTTGCCACGACCATGAAGGGATCTGGAGGTATGGTGAGCAGACATCGATTATTGCTGGGGAACGCTTTCGTTTGGCGTGTCGGCCGGACTGGCTCCGGGATTCAGCAAGACACGCTGGCCGACTTTCAGCTTCACGCTTTTTTTCTGTCCGGGCAGCGGAACCGTGACGCTTTCCGGAGATTTTTCGTCGCCGCTTCCGACTGTCTGCGGCACTCCGTTGATCCAAACGGTGCGCTTGCCTCCCTGTTTCTGCACGATGCCGTTCAGCATCAGCGCATTGCTGGGTTTGCCAGTCGATGCTTCCCGGGAATAACTGTAGTCGAGCTGATTACGCTGTTCCGGGGTGAAAAATAACCGGCCAAATTGTTCGGCATGGGCGGGAACCGCAACAGTCAGCGCAAAGGCAAGCGAAACGGCCTTGAACGGCGATCTCATGGCTGCTGGCTCCGGTTCTTCAGCGTGATCCAGCCGCCGCTGCAATCTGCCTTGAGATTCAGCCCGGCAGCGGCGGAGGCATCCTCGTTCATGTTGGTGCGTTGCATGTTGCATCCTTCAAGCTGATACCAGCCGTTGGTTTGGCTGCGCAGCGCATCGAAGAATTTCAGCAGCTGGCCCTCGTGCAGCAAATCGAACTGCAGTTTTGTTTCGCTGTAGTGGATATCAAAATTTCCGCTGTCGATCGCGGGTTGCGGCGAATATACCTTTTGCGGGGCGATGTTGTAGCGAAAGTCGATGACCAGATCCTGGTTGCGGAGATTCTCCAGCTCGTCAATCCAGTCCAGCCTGTGGTCGTCGCCGATGATTTTCTTATTTTCCAGCGCGTAATATTCCTGGGAATAATCCGACAGGCTTTCCAGATCCTGGCGCGCCATCGATAGGCGATTGCGCGCATCATTCATTTTATTCCGTGTGGTGAGCAGATTATTCTTGGCGGACACGGCATATTTGCTGCTGCTGTACGCAATGATGCCGCTCAGCAAAAGGGATGAGCAGATCGCCACCACGCTCCAGCGCAACAGGTGAAAGTCCGAACTGGAGAATTTCATGATGCCATCCCCAAGGAGTCTTGGCGCCAAGTCATGCTGGTGGTCTCCAAACGAGTCTTAACGAAAAAGCGAGCTCATTCTCGCCTGCATTATGCTGATCGGCAAGGCTGCCGCTCGGGCTGACATCAAGCGGTTTGGCAAGGGCGGTCACTTGGTAGCCGCGCTTGCCCAAGTCCAGCTGGAAGCGATCCAGATAGGCCAGTGCGGCGCGGTAATCATTTTCGAATCCCTGCAGATCGCCCTTGAGGATAATGACCTGGGCGGGAACGTCTGCACGGGTGTTGCTTGCAACCGGCTCCTTTGCGCTCGCTTGCCAGCCCAGTTCATTGACCTCGATCTGAGGATATCGATCAAGCGAGGTGCTGACCGGTTTCAGAAAGTCCTGCGGTATGGGCTCGTACAGGTCGAGCTTGCGCATGATGGACACGCCCGCCTTCATATCGGCAGCGGGAGCGTGGGTATTGGGGAAACTCTGGGTGATTTGCTGCGTTTCCCTGAGATATCTTTGGGTCTGTAAATCGAGTGACGCGGCTTCGGATGCGTTTCCGAAATTTTGCCAAATGATCGCGATCGACCAAATCACGCTGGCAATCAATATGGCAAGGCTGCTCCAATTGAGCGCGCTGCGCAATTGCCACAATGTGTAATAGCGGATGTGTTCGGGGTTGGCATAATTCGTATCATGACGGCTGGCGATCAACTGATGCAGGAAGATCTGGCTGGCATCCGAATCGGTGAACCGGTAGTCGATCTTTAGCTGCCTGCCTACTTCATCGATATCAGAGATGTCATAACGAACATCCGCGTCTTTGGGCAATTTTTCCAGCAATTTATCCCGGTCCCTGGCGTGGCACAGGATGCGCACATCGAGTATCTGGCCGGCAGGCAGAAGACTCAGGCTTTTCAGATATTGGTAGGTGCGCGCGAGTTCATTTACTACGGCGTCATAAAAAGCCAGTTCGGCATGCACCGGCGTCAGCCGGGAAATTTGCAAACGATGCTGACTGAAGTACGTTTGCCGCAATCCGGAAAATTTCTCCCAAGAAATCAGCAGCAGGTGGTTCGAGGGGTGATCCTTGACCAGCGGTGCGCTGATTTGCGGCACCGAATAGATTCCGACCAGCGGAGTCTGCTGGGCAAGGATGATGTTCAACCAGGGAGTGATGTGCGAGGGGTTGGTCAATGCCGAAAACAGCATGTCCACGTCGCGCCGCCCGGTTTGTTGTCGCTGCAATTGCGTGGCTTGATGAAACGGTGTGCCGCGGTAGAACTGTTCGAATTTGCGTTTCAACAGCGCGGTGCGGTTCCCTCCTCTCAGATACGGGACGATTTCATGACGGAAATCCTCTTCGATCAGGTCGGTCAGAAGGTAGGTATGGCATTTTTCCATCTGCAGGAAAGCCGCGAAATTTTCCTGACTTTCCTGGGTTTCATCGAAGTCGCGTTGTTGCACGATCTTCCCGTTCTCCATGAGCTGTGCATGCAGGCGATTGGCGCTCAGAAAAAGCAACAGGGCGTGTTTCATCAGAATTTCACCTTGCCGATGAGGTCGTAAATGGGAGACAGCACGGATAACATCACCCATCCCAATAATGAACCCAGAATGAGGGTCATGGCCGGTTCGATCATGACTTGCACTTTTTTGATGGAGCTCTTCACGTCGCGGTCATAGAAATAGCTTACGTTCAGCAATGCTTTGTCCAGCGAACCGGTGGCCTCGCCGACTCTGAGCATGCGTATCACCAGCGGCGGAAACATGCCGGTCTCCTGGAAACTCTGGGTCAGGTTCTTGCCGGACTCGATTTCATGCGTCACATCATCCAGGCTCTTCGCGACGGCGCGGTTGTTGACCACATCGCGCGTGCTGGCGATGCAATCCAGGATGGTGATGCCAGATCCGTACAGCAGGGCGAAAGTGTTGGCAAAGCGGGCCAGAATGATTTTGCGCAGGATCGGGCCGATCACCCACAAGTCCAGTTTCAGCCTGTCGAATTTGAAGCGCATCCCGGGGCTGTAGGTGATAATCAGCTTGCCTGCGATCGGCAGCATGATGGGAAGCGCAAGCAATACATACCAGTAATTCACAAAGAAAGACGAGGTCGCAAGCAGCACACGTGTTTGAACGGGAAGTTCCTGCCCCATGCTTTTGATGAAGCTGACCAGTTGGGGTACCAGATAGATCATCAGGAAAAATGTGACGCCCATTACCACGGTACCGACGATGGCCGGCAGGATCAGGATGGTCTTGGTGTGCGAAGACATTTCGTCCTGCCACTTCAGCGATTCGGTGATGTGCTGGAACACTTCCGGCAGCCGCCCGCTTGCTTCGCCGGCCTGGGTCAGGCTGATGAATATCTTGTCGAATGCGTCCGGGTGAAGCGCCATCGCTTCGGAAAGCTTTTTGCCGCCTTCGATGGATTCGATCAGGTTGGCGATGATTTCGCGGAAATGCGGCTCGTTCATGGAGTCGCGCAAATCGGCGAGGCTTTCCAGCAATGGCACGCCGGCACTGCTCAGTTGCTCGAGGTTGAAATAAAAGGTGATCAAATCGGTGCGTTTGACTCTATTGCGCCTCAAACCGGACGTGCCCCGGTCCGCTTTGGCATCGATCAAGTCCAAACCGCTGCGTTTCAGGCGCATCTCCAGATCGACCTGGTTGGCGGCGTCCTGTAGACCCCTGTGTGTCTTGCCCTGAATGTCAATTGCCCGGTAAGAATAGAGAGCCATTGCGCTTCCTTAACCGAGCCGGTCGGTCAGATCCACCATGCGGCTGACTTCCGCAAGCGAGGTGATCCCTTGAAGGATGCGCCGGATCCCGTCGAGCGCCAGCGGACGGAATCCCTTGGCGAGCGCGGCTTCCCTGATTTGGCGCGCGCTGGCGCGATGCGAAACCAGATCGTCCAGATCATAATCCATCTTGAGCAGTTCCATGATGGTCATGCGCCCCTTGTAGCCATGATGATTGCAGCTATCGCACCCTGCCGCGCGATACAGGGTGATGTCTTGCTGGGGCGCGAGACCAAGCAGCTTGCGCTCCATCGCGTCCGGCGAATACGGATATTTGCATTCCTTGCACAGGATGCGCACCAGACGCTGCGCCACGACACCGATGATGTTGCCGGCCATGATGTCGGGAAGGATGCCGATGTCCAGCAGGCGCGGGATCGCGCCGATCGCCGAATTCGTATGCAGCGTCGAGTACACCTGGTGTCCGGTCATGGCGGCGCGGAATGCCATTTCGGCGGTGGGATGATCGCGAATCTCGCCGACCAGAATGATGTCCGGATCCTGGCGCATCATGGAGCGGATACCGTTGGCGAAATCCATCTTGGCCGATTCGTTCACCGAGGTCTGGCGGATCATCGCCAGAGGATATTCGACCGGATCTTCCAGAGTCATGATGTTGACCGACTCGGTGTTGATGTGGCTCAGCACCGAATACAGCGTGGTGGTCTTGCCGCTGCCGGTGGGCCCGGTTACCAGCACGATTCCTTCCGGTTTGGCGATGATCATCTTGAGCATGTTCAACGCGTCTTCATCCAGACCAAGCTGATCAAGCGGCACAATGCCTTTTTGCCGGTCCAATATGCGCAGCACAAGATTTTCGCCGTGCGTGGTGGGATGGGAGGCCACGCGGAAATCGATCGGCCGGCCGGACAGTCGCAGGGAGATACGCCCGTCCTGGGGTGCCCGGGTCTCGGCGATGTTCATGTTGCTCATCACTTTCAGGCGCACCACCATCGCCGGCCAGAAGCTTTTGTGCAGACTGCGAACCTGGCGCAGCACACCGTCGACGCGATAGCGGATGCGCAAAAAGCTGCTTTCCGGTTCGAAGTGAATGTCGGAGGCGCCGCGTTGCACTGCCTCGGTGAGCAGCGCGTCGATCAGTCGTACTACCGGCTGGCTGAATTCGCTTACACCGGTTTGCAGCGCCTGGTATTCCATTTCACCCGGCTCGATCTCATGCAGGATGCCGTCAATGGATAGCTCGAAACCGTAATACTGGTCTATCGCGCGGAGAATGTCGGATTCACTGGCCAGCTGTGTGACCAGCCGATACTCATCCTTCAGCAGGGCGCGCACCTGGTCCAGTGCGATGATGTTGTCGGGGTCGGCGACCGCCAGGGTCAGGACCCGGGTCACCTGATCCACAGATAAAGGCAATAATTGATAACGGCGCGCGACATCCTTTGGGATCAGGGAGAGCGCGACCGCATCGATGATCGTGGTGGTGAGATCTACGCTTTGCTGGCCGAGGTTCTCCGACAACACGTCGCGTATCGTGGCCTCCGAAAGAAACCCGAGACGAACCAGCAGGCGGCCCAATGGTTGATGCGTCTTGCCCTGTTCTTGCAAGGCGATGCGCAACTGATCGTCGCTGATCACGCCTTTGCTGACCAGTATCTGTCCCAGTTGTTGTGGTGGGTTGTCCAGCTTCTGATTTTCTGGCATGACGGATTAGTGCGTTATGTCTTTTATGCGTTGTGTGATTTTTGCGTGATCAAAGCCCGCATGTTGATTTGGATCAAGCAGCAAGGCACGCTGGTAATACTGTGCTGCCTGCTTGTTTTGCCCGAGGCGGTCAAGGCTGACGGCCAGATTGAATGCCAATTCGGCATTGCCGGGCGCCAATTTATAGGCGTCAAAATAGGCCTGTTGCGCTTCGCCCCAGCGCGATTGCTCCGCGTAATAATTGCCCAAGGCGAAATGCAATGTAGAAGAATCCTGTTGTTCGTTAAGCAGGAGTTTCAGGCGGCTCTCGCGGTTGTCGTCGGTTGTCAACTCGGACATACCCGCATTGGCCACGGCATTGCGCGGATCCAGAGACAATACCCGCGCGTAATAGTACGCCGCGATTTTGTCGTCGCCGCGACGTTGCGCGATGGCAGCCAGCCCGAGCAGCGCGTCGCTGTTGTTTGCATCGAGACTGAGCGCCCGAGCGTACAATTGTTGCGCTTGATCGAGGTTTCCGCTGCGGTATGCCAAGTAGGCATCGCTGAGAATCGGATCGATGGGTTCTTCCTGACGCTGTTCGATCACCACCGGGCCGTTTTTTTGCGTTGGCCGCATTTTTGCCGAAGCTCTGGCGTGCGCAGGCTTGGGAATAGCGGCAGGCTTGATCGTACCAGCGGGAGGCACGTTCGGCACCAGACTATTTTGCGGCTGGGCCGGGGCTGCCGGCTTTTCGGCAGACGCGATGAGCGGCTTCAAGACGGGACGCTGGGCGTTGCCCGGGCTGATGGCGTACCAAACATAACCCGCTCCAGCTGCCAGCAGGATGACCACGCCGCCCAGAGCGATCAGCCAGTTGCGATTGATGCCGGAGGGCGCGGAAGACCGAACTCGGGATTTGGCATTGAACAGGTTTTGGCCTGTTGCGCGTGCGCTGCCGCCGGAGGAAGACACTGGTTCCGATGCGGCGGGCTGGGAAGCCGAGCCGGGATGCGGCTCCAGACTCAGCTCGCGCCCGGATCGGCTGGCGTCTGCGGGCTGAGATAAATTGGCTTGCTGCGCTTTCTTTTGGGCATCCAGTAACAGGCTCATGTTCCGGGTTTTCCCTCGGCGTTTTCTTTAAAGAAATTCTGATCCGGCAATTGATCGCGGAATTCGCGGTAATCGGCATCGATGCTGGCGCTTTTGACGACTACAGGGCGCAGGAATATCACCAACTCCGTTTTGCTGGTGGTGTCGTTGCGATTCTGGAACAGGCCGCCGATCAGCGGGATTTTGGCCAGCAGGGGCACCTCGTCGGTGAGTTTGTTCGAGGAATCTTCCATCAGGCCGCCCAGCACCGCGGTCTGGTTGCTCTCGATCTTGAGCATCGATTCCATTTCGCGGGTTGAGGTTTGCGGCACGGTATTTTGAACCGCCAGCCCGGGTGTCGGGTCGATCGCATCCGTGAGCAGGCGCGTAATCGACGGGCGTATGTTGATCAAAACCGTGTCGCTATCGCTGATCTCGGGGGTCACGCTCATCGTAAATCCGATCGGGACCGTACTTACAGTGGTTGTGTAGGCGACGATGTTCGAGCACGGAGCCGGTGAACAGGGTGTGACAGTCGAGTTGACGGTGAAATATACCTTGTTATCGACCACGCGCAGCATCGCGGTCTGATTGTTCATCACACTCAGTTTGGGACTGGAAAGGACTTTTACGTTCCCGAACGACTGCAGAAGGGAAATGCTCGCCGTTATATTGCCGAATTTGGAAGTGGGATTGAGATAACCCATCGTCAGCAGGCTGCCGGTGTTGGCAGCAGGCAGCCCGGCCCCGCTCTGCGTGAAGCTGAATCCTTTTGCTCCAGTGGCAAGAACGGACCAGTCGATGCCCTGCTGGTAATTGTCGCTCAGCCGCACCTCGACGATCGTCGCCTCGATCAGCACCTGGCGCCGGGCACTGACCATGATCTGGTCGATGAACTGCTGGATCTTTTCGTGCTGTTTTCCGGTGGCGCGTACCGTGATGACTCCGGCCTCCGGGTTGGCGATCACCGAAGCCGCTTCGCGGAACGTGCTGCGCTTGATGACGGTCGTATTGCCCTCTTCCACGTCGACTGGATTGGGGCTGTTCTCAATCCCGCCCTTGGGGGCAGACTTCTTGCCGCCGGCAGGTTGAGCCCCGGTGCCGGTGCTGCTGGCTGACCTGACCTGCTCCACCGACGTCTCGCTGGAACCGGCGGGCAGGATCTTGTCGGTCTCATGCAGGATGTCCTTGATGTTCTGGGTCAGGGTCTCCCAGAAATGGTTCTTGGAATTGTTCTTGATCACGAGTGAGGATTCGTTGTTGCCGCCACTGGAGGATGAAGACCCGCTTGTTGAACCGCCGGCCGTACCGCCGGCCGTAGAGGAACCGACCATCGAGGAGTTGGATATCGAACCGTTGCTATCACGGTCCATGTTCACATAATCGATCTTGTAGCTGTGCAGGTAGGGAGTATCCGGCATCACGGTCAAAGTGCCGTTGTTGATTTCGTAGCGCATGTCGACCTGCCTGCTGATACGGTCGAGTATCTGCGGCAGGGTCTGGTTGATCGCGTTTACCGTGACCGCTCCCTGTATGCCGGACTGGATGTCGAGGTTGATTTTTGCGTCACGCGCCAATGCGAACAAGATCTCCTGGGCGGGTACATTGGTGACCACAACGCTATAGGTGGCGACTTTGCCGGCGGGTTTTGGGGGCGGCAGCACTACGCTGTCGCGGATCGTTTGCGGAATGCTGCTTTCAGTTTCCAGAGGAGTGGCCGGCTGCTGAATATGCTGGCTTGCCGGTTTGACCGGATTTGTTCCGCAACTGGACAGCATCACCCCGATAGCACAGAGATACACTATGTTGCGCGATAACATGCCTCTTCCCCTGTTGTCATATGGGTTGTAGCCTAACAGCTTTGTGGTTATTGCTCAATACGCCATGAGCCATACCGGATCAGAAGATGAAGGTGGATGTGGCGAATGCTTCCTGATAGCGTGCGGGCAGATCCTTGTATGCGCTTTGTGCCGCCTGGACCGAAGGGTATGCGCCGTACAGGACCCGCAGCCCGTCTTTGCCGCGGATCTTGGCGGGAAGCAGGTAGATTTCGGAAAGTACCCCCAGCGCATCGGCGCGTTTCAGGAATCCTTCGATACGTTCCTGTTTGATCTGCTCGTTGTAGAAAAGCTGGATGCTGGCGACAGCCTGTCTCTGGTCCAGCAATTGTTTCCCAGCTGCCATCCGCTGTTCGAACAGGCTTGAGGACTGGGCTGAGGGGTTATCGCCCGCCGGTATTGGCTGAGCCGCTGCAGAATTCGCCACGCTGACATTCGCCGGTGGTGCTGCGTTAACCGGTTTTCCCGCCAATGGTTGAGGAGTAACTGGTTGTGCAACCACTGCAGGGGTCGCGATGGCCGGGGGCGAAGGTTTGTCCCGGGTCGAAGTACTGTCCTGTATTTGCGATTGCACCTGGGATGGTTGAAGCGGTGTCTGCGATTTATGCAGCATCCACAAGGCCACCATACCCAACAAAATGAATACCGCTACCGAACTCGCCAGCACCAGCTTCTTGTCGGACAGCATGGACGCCGTAATGAGCTCGCTATCACGCATCGCTGCCTGCACATGATGCGCTTCGATATTGTGCGTGTCATCAACGAAGGCGGCCAAAAGCGATTTGTCCGCCAGGATGTTGACGCGGCGCATCAGCCCGTTGGACGCGGAGGCGATCAATTTGATGGCATTCGGCGAGAAGATGTTCGGACCGTGGTAGCCTGCCGCGCGCATCCGGAACATCAGGTAGCTTTCCAGAATGTTGCGGGATAGCGGTTGCATGTTGAAATGATGCACGATGCGGTCCTTGAGCTGGCGCATGTTTGGTTGTTCCAGCTTGGTGTTCAATTCCGGCTGTCCGAACAGGACCATCTGCAGCAGTTTGGCATTGCCGACTTGCAGGTTGTACAGCAGGCGCAATTCCTCCAGGGTGTCCGGCGGCATCGCGTGGGCCTCGTCCACCAGCACGACGATGCGCTTGCCCTCGCGCGCTTTCTCTTCGAGCTTGTTCTGGATGTTCTGCATGATGATGCCGACGCGCTCGCCCTCGATCTTCAGCCCGAGACCGTCGGCAATCGCGTACAGCATCTCTTCGCGTGACAGGCTGGGGTTGGCCAGATAGATGGTTTCGATGTGTTTGGGGAGCTTTTCCAGCAGCATACGGCACAACATGGTCTTGCCGCTGCCGACCTCGCCGCTGACTTTGATGATGCCCTCGACTTCGGAAATCGAGTAGATGAGCGCGTCCAGGATTTCACCGCGATTGGCGCCGGAAAAGAAGAATTCCGTGACGGGCGTGATCCTGAATGGCGGCTCGGCGAGCCCGAAGTGCTCTAGATACATGTCCTAAATCCTATGCTTTGGGTTTTTCATGCGCACCCATGCGACTGTGCAATGTGGTGCGGTTGATGCCGAGCAGCCTTGCGGCCTCGCTGACGTTGCCACCGGCAATTTCCAATGCGGCCGAGATGTATTGGCTTTCGTGTTCGTGCAGATGCTGGTCGAGGCTGAAGTTGCCCCCCTGTAGTTGCTGTTTTATGGAATCCGGGGTTTGCTGTTCGAGGACTGCAGCCGTTTCAGTCGGATCGAATTCGTCCTGCAATTGCGTCTTGTTGACCGTACTTCCCGGGTATTTCGTGGCCAGCCGGATGACGATGTTGCGCAATTCCCTGGTGTTGCCGGGAAAACTGTACTGCTCCCAGTACTGCATTGCATCCGGCAGCAATTCAAAAGGCTTTTGCTTGATCTGCTGAGCATAGTAGGCGCGGAAATGGTTGAGCAGGACCAGTTTGTCAGAGCCCAGTTCGCGCAGCGGCGGTACCGAGATCGAAAATACATTCAGGCGGTAATACAGGTCGCTGCGAAATGTGCCTGCTTTGACTGCTTCGCGCAGGTTCCGATTGGTTGCGGTGATGATTCGGGCATTGCTTTTGCGTGTTGTGGTTTCACCGACGCGCTGATATTCGCCGTTTTCCAGCACCCTCAACAGCTTGGTCTGGAGCTCCAACGGCAATTCGCCGATCTCGTCCAGAAACAGGGTTCCATCAGTCGCTTCTTCGAAGAAGCCGGAATGCGCTGCGGTTGCGCCGGTAAAGGCTCCCTTGCTGTAGCCGAACAGGGTGGGTTCGATCAGCGTGGGGGGGATTGCGGCACAGTTGAGCACCTTGAACGGAGCATCGGATTTGCTAGCCAGCTTTTGCAAAGCGGAAGCGACCAATTCTTTGCCGCAACCCGACTCTCCCTCAATCAACACCGGGAAAGGAATGGCCGCGTACATCACGATCTGGCTGCGCAGGGCTTGCATAGGCGGACTTTGTCCAATGAGACCGAGCAGTGAATCATCCTGGTCTCTGCTGATCGGCTCGCCATCCGGGACTTTGAGCGCATCGTCAAGGTATTTCCTGATTTTTTCCGGTGCGCAAGGCTTGGCGATGAAATCAATCGCGCCCAGTGCACGGGCATGGCGCGCGTTGCTTTGATCATCCTGTCCGGACAGGACGAATATTTTTATTTTGGCGGAATGCGCCAACAGTTCGGCAATCAGGTGGAAGCCTTCCTCAGGACGGTGGGGGACGGGCGGCAGCCCCAGATCAATCAGCGCCAGTTGCGGCGGGTTGGGCAATTTGCGCAGCAAATCGATCGCCGAAGCGCGTGATTCCGCTTGATAGATCTTGAAGTGATTGTCGAATGCAACCGCCAATCCATCGCGAATCAGCGGATCGTCGTCAACGATTATCAGGCTGGGTAGGGTCGGTGTGGCGTTCATCTGGTTTTCTGATACCTCTTGGATGCGGAGCATAACGGCAAGTGCACGCAAGCTCAATAGCTAAAACGCATGGATATTGATATTAGGGTCAATAAGTTGGGGATTATTGCTTCTGTGGTTTAGAATGCGCAATCTTGATTTTTTGGGTTTCAATTTTGTCCTTGCCAGCCCTGGTCGAAATTCGCGACCTCAATTTCGCCTACGACAAGCGCCCCGTTCTGGAGGGGATCAACATGACTTTCCCGAAAGGAAAGCTGATTGCCATCATGGGATTGAGCGGCTGCGGAAAGACCACGCTGTTGCGCCTTACCGGCGGTTCCCTCACACCGGCCAAGGGCTACGTCAAGGTCGATGGCCAGGTGATACACGAACTGGACCAGCGCGCGCTGTACCGGATGCGACGCAAGATGGGTATGCTATTCCAGTTCGGTGCATTGTTCACGGACATGTCGGTATATGACAACGTGGCATTTCAGATGAGGGAACATACCGACCTGCCGGAAGAGATCATTCATGACCTGGTTCTGATGAAACTGCACGCGGTTGGATTGCGCGGCACGCATGACCTGATGCCTTCCGAGCTTTCCGGCGGTATGTCGCGGCGCGTGGCTTTGGCTCGTGCCGTGGCGCTCGACCCGATGCTGATCATGTATGATGAACCGTTTGCCGGGCTGGATCCGATTTCACTGACCGTCGTGGGCGATCTGATCAGGCGCCTGAACGACGCGCTTGGCGCAACCTCGATCGTGGTGACGCACGATGTTCAGGAATCATTGAAGATCGTCGATTACGTATACTTCATGTCCAATGGGGTGATCGTGGCGGAAGGGACGCCCGATGAAATTCGCACTTCGGACAAAGCTTATGTCCGCCAGTTCGTGCACGGCGAGATGGATGGCCCGGTGCCATTCCATTATCCGGGCGGCGAATACCGGCAGTATTTGAATTTTCAGGCCTGATATCATGATGCCATTCTCAAAGTCGTTCAGATTGGTCGGGCATCGCACCATCAACGCGGTCTGGCGCATCGGAGTGGCGACGCGCTTTTTCATGCTCACCCTCATGTATTCGGGTAATGGCTTTCGCCGTTTTCATCTGATCATCAAGGAGCTGTTTTCCAGCGGTGTGTTGTCGCTGATCATCATCATCGTTGCAGGACTCTTTGTCGGCATGGTGCTGGGACTGCAGGGTTACGAAACGCTGAAGCGGTATGGTTCCGAATCTGCCCTGGGCACGATGGTGGCGCTGAGTCTGGTGCGCGAACTTGGCCCGGTAGTGGCCGCATTGCTGTTTGCCAGCCGGGCCGGATCGGCGATGACAGCCGAGATCGGATTGATGAAAGCCACCGAGCAGATCTCCGCGATGGAAATGATGGCGGTGAATCCGATCGCTCGCATCATTGCGCCGCGCTTCTGGGCGGGCGTGATTTCCATGCCGCTATTGGCCGCACTGTTCAGCGCGGTGGGCGTTTACGGCGGCTACTTCGTGGGGGTTGTGCAGATCGGCGTCGACGAAGGCTCGTTCTGGTCGCAAATGCAGGCCGCAGTGGATTTTCGCGATGACATATTGAACGGCGTGATCAAGAGTTTCGTTTTTGGCGTGGCGGTATCGGTCATCGCGCTGTTCGAAGGCTACGATGCTCCGCCCACCGCGGAAGGCGTCTCCGGGGCGACTACGCGCACCGTGGTGACTTCATCATTGGTAATCCTGATGCTGGACTTCGTACTGACTGCAATCATGTTTAGGGGAAATTGAATTATGGAACGCACGACACTGGATTTATGGGTGGGAACATTCGTGGTGGCGGGCATCGCGGCATTGGTGATGCTGGCGATGAAGGTCGGGAACCTGGGCACCTACAATATGTCGGATACCTATCAATTGCATGCCTATTTTTCCAATATCGGCGGTTTGAAAGTCAAGGCATCGATCAAGAGCGCGGGGGTGCTGGTGGGGCGCGTGAGTAACATCACCCTGGATACGGACCGCTACGAAGCCAACGTGGTGATGAGCCTGGACAAGCGCTATCAATTTCCCAAGGATACGTTCGCCAATATCCTGACTTCGGGTTTGCTGGGAGAGCAATATATCGGGCTGCTGCCGGGTGGCGACAGCGAGATGCTTAAGAACGGCGACCAGATCAAGAAGACCCAGTCCGCGGTTATCCTGGAGGACTTGATCGGAAAGTTCATATACAACAAGGCTACGGAGCCCGCCAACCCGAAATGATCGTGTTCGCATAAAAAGAGAGGCTACATGACAGCATTGCAGAAAATGATTCCGGCGGTTTTGACCTATTGTGCGCTTGGAGTGGCGCATGCAGGGGTGATCGCGCCCGATGCACTGATCAAGAACACCGTGGATGAGGTCATCGGGATCATCAAGCAGGACAAGGACATCCAGGCGGGCGACCCGAAAAAGATCAACGCGCTGGTGGATGCCAAGGTGTTGCCGCATTTTGATTTTACACGCATGACCCAATTGGCGGTCGGAAGATACTGGCGTACCGCTACCCCGGAGCAAAAACAGGCCTTGGTTACGGAATTCCGCGATATGCTGGTGCGCACGTATACCAAAGTCTTCACGGTGTACCGCGATCAGTCGGTAGAGATGAAACCGTTCAGGATGTCCGCAGACGACACGGAGGTGACCGTCAAGACCGTCATCATCAAGCCGGGCACGCAGCCCATCCCGGTAGATTATGAAATGAGGATTTCTCCGGATGGTTGGAAAGTGTTCGACATCTCCATAGAAGGGGTCAGTATGGTGATGAGCTATCGCGGTACGTTCGCATCGGAAATTCAGGCTGGCGGTATCGACGGTCTGATCAATACCCTTTCCAACAAGAACAGCAACGCGGAAAGCGATATGGTCAAGGCGGGGGTGAAATGACCGGGCAAGAGGGTGAATGGATGGTGGTGAGCGGAAACCTGAACATTGAAACAGTTCCGGCATTATTTGAAACCGGATTGCGGCATCTTGCCGGAGATAATCTTAATGTCGATTTCTCCCGGGTCACATCAGTCGATTCCGCGGCAGTCAGCATGTTGCTGGGCTGGGCCAGAGCAGCACAGCGAGTCAGGCAAGAGTTGCGCGTAAGAGCGCTCCCACAAGACTTGCTGAACCTGGCGCGCCTGTATGGAGTTGCCGAGCTGCTTCCTCAACAATCCGATTGATTCCGCGAGCGGACCTTTTGTTTATACGGCACGTCTCCATTCTCCTGTTTAGTGACATGCGCAACCCCGGTTTCATGCGGCGAGGTTTATCATTGCAACCTCGATTGACGAATTTCAACTAACGGCGGATATATCCATGGTTACCCCTGAAAGCATTCAACACAACATCGCGCAGGGCATGGCGACCGAACATTTGAGCGTGGTGGGGGATGGCACCCATTTTGAGGCAGTGATCGTCAGCGAGGCATTTGCGGGAAAGAACCGGGTGCAGCGTCACCAATTGGTCTACCAGACATTGGGCGACCGGATGCGTGAAGAAATTCATGCCTTGTCGATGAAAACATACACTCCCCAAGAGTGGCAGGACCAGAATTAAAAGCCAGCAATGCAAAAATTAGCGATACAGGGCGGCAATCGCCTCAAAGGCGAAGTACGCATTTCCGGCGCCAAGAATTCGGCGCTGCCCATCATGTGCGCCGGCCTGCTGACCGCGGACGCATTGCATCTGGATAACATGCCGGACTTGCACGATGTCACCACGATGCGCAGATTGCTGGTGCAGATGGGCGTAACCGCAGATGTCGCAACTGGAGCAGTGACGTTGAGCGGCGCGAAGGTGGACAAGCTGGAAGCGCCTTATGACATGGTGAAAACCATGCGCGCGGCGATCTTGGTACTGGGACCGCTGGTGGCGCGCTTCGGTGAAGCGCGCGTGTCCCTGCCGGGTGGCTGCGCCATCGGTTCGCGTCCGGTGGACTTGCATATCAAGGGCTTGCAGGCGATGGGGGCGGAGATTCATATCGAGCATGGCTATATCCACGCCCAGGCAAAGCGCTTGAGAGGCGCGCGGATATTTTTCGATCTGGTCAGTGTCACTGGTACGGAAAACCTGATGATGGCGGCGGCGCTTGCGGACGGCATGACCGTGCTTGAGAATGCCGCACGCGAACCGGAAGTCGTGGATCTGGCGAACTGCCTGCGCGCGATGGGCGCGAAGGTTTCCGGCGACGGCACCGATACCATCAGCATCATGGGCGTGGAAAGATTGCACGGTGCGCACCATCGCATCATGCCGGACCGTATCGAGAGCGGCACGTTCCTGGTGGCTGCGGCAGCGGCCGGCGGGGACATCACCCTGACCGATGCGCGCGCCGACATCCTGGAGAATATTCTTGAGAAGCTGCAGGAAGCCGGCGCGAAAATACAGGCGGCAGGCAGCACGATCAAACTGAAAATGAACCAGCGTCCCAATTCGGTGAATGTGCGCACCGCGCCTTACCCGGCATTTCCGACCGACATGCAGGCGCAATTCATGGCGATGAATTGTATCGCCGAGGGCAGCGCGATGGTCGTCGAAACGATATTCGAAAACCGCTTCATGCACGTGCAGGAATTGCGTCGTTTAGGCGCGCAGATCGAAGTCGAGGGCAATACCGCCATCATCAAAGGTTGTGCGCAACTCGACGGCGCGACGATAATGGCAACTGATCTGCGCGCCTCGGCGTGTCTGGTGATCGCCGGATTGGTCGCGCAGGGTGAGACCATCGTGGATCGCATCTACCATCTTGATCGCGGCTATGAACACATCGAAGCAAAGCTGTCGGCGCTGGGAGCGCAGATCAGCCGTGTCAGATAAACAGGGAATATTTGTATGATAACCATCGCACTGTCCAAGGGACGCATCTACGACGAAACGCTGCCGCTATTGAAAGCAGCAGGCATCATCGCGCTGGAAGACCCGGAGTCCTCGCGCAAGCTGATCTTGCCGACCAACCGCGCTGACGTGCGCCTGATCATCGTGCGCGCCAGCGATGTGCCGACCTACGTGCAATACGGCGCTGCGGATATCGGTGTGGCAGGCAAGGATGTGCTGGACGAACACGGCGGCACGGGGTTGTATCAGCCGGTGGATCTGGATATCGCGCGCTGCCGCATGATGGTCGCCGTGCGCGATGATTTCGATTACGAGTCTGCGGTGCGCCAGGGTGCGCGCCTGCGTGTGGCGACCAAATACGTGCAGACTGCCAGGGCGCACTTCGCCGAAAAAGGAGTGCATGTCGATTTGATCAAGCTGTACGGTTCGATGGAGCTGGCGCCGCTGGTCGGGTTGTCGGAGGCGATCGTGGATCTGGTGAGCAGCGGCAACACACTCAAGGCGAATCACCTCAAGGCGGTCGAGCATATCGCCGATATCTCTTCGCGTCTGGTGGTGAACCAGGCTGCGCTCAAACTGAAACATGATTTGATCCAGCCTATGCTGGATGCGTTTGCCCGAGCAATGAAGAAATGACCTGACTGGGAATCAGTAGAGCAAATTCATAATGAAGATCAGACAACTTTCCAGCCGCGCCGCGGGTTTCGAAGCAGAGTTAAGCGCGCTGCTGGCCTTCGAGGAAACCGCCGATGAAAAGCTCGAAGCGACCGTGGCGGCCATTCTGGCCGATGTGCGCAAACGCGGCGACACCGCGGTGCTGGAATATACGCGCAAGTTCGATCGCCTGCCGTTGGCCGATGCCGCGGCGATGGAGTTGCCGCGCGGTGAATTGCGCGCCGCATTCGAAGGGTTGCCCGCTGAGCAGCGCAGCGCGCTGAAACAGGCCGCGCAGCGCATCACCGATTATCACAGGAAGCAACTGCAAACTTCCTGGAACTACACCGATGCCTACGGCACGCTGCTCGGCCAGCAAATCACTCCGCTGGATCGGGTCGGCCTGTATGTGCCTGGGGGCAAGGCGGCCTATCCGTCCTCTGTGCTGATGAACGCGCTGCCTGCCAAGGTGGCCGGAGTCGCCGAACTGATCATGGTGGTGCCGACGCCGGGCGGCGCGAAGAATCAACTGGTACTGGCAGCGGCATTCCTGGCCGGGGTGGACCGCGTGTTCACGATGGGCGGCGCACAGGCGGTGGCGGCTTTGGCTTATGGAACGGCAACCATACCGAAGGTGGACAAGATCGTCGGCCCAGGCAACGCTTATGTGGCGGCCGCAAAACGGCGCGTGTTCGGAGTGTGCGGCATCGACATGATCGCGGGGCCGTCGGAGATCCTGGTGATCTGCGACGGGCAGACAGATCCGGACTGGATCGCGATGGATCTGTTTTCCCAAGCCGAGCACGACGAACTGGCGCAAGCGATCCTGCTGTCGCCGGACCTGAGATTCATTGGGGAGGTGGCGCAAAGCGCGGATCGATTGCTGGAGCAGATGTCACGCCGCGATATCATCAGGACCGCACTGGAAAATCGCGGCGCGCTGATCCATGTCGACGATCTGGACGAAGCATGCGTAATCAGCAACCGCATCGCGCCGGAGCATCTGGAATTGTCGGTTGCCGACCCGCAAGCATGGCTGCCCAAACTGAAACACGCCGGCGCGATCTTTCTGGGCCGCTATAGCTCCGAAGCGCTCGGAGATTACTGCGCCGGGCCGAACCATGTGCTGCCGACATCCGGTACCGCGCGTTTCTCATCTCCGCTGGGCGTGTACGACTTTCAGAAGCGCAGCAGCCTGATCCAGGTATCCGTGCAGGGAGCGAATAAGCTGGGCGATATTGCTTCCACCCTGGCGTTTGGTGAAGGCTTGCAGGCGCATGCGCAATCGGCGTTATACAGAAAGAAAACAGCGTCCTGACCGGACAGGAGCTCTAGCCAGACTGGAGACTTTCGTGATTTTCCAACAACTCGAAATTCGGCGAAATCATCCTATGCAATTCATGCTTAGCCACGTGAAATAATGATTTATACGGTATGCCGGCCATGAAACCTGGAAGAAACGACCCATGCAGTTGCGGCAGCGGGAAAAAATACAAGAACTGCTGCTTGGGGAAGGTCACGTTCAAATCATCGGTGACGCCCCCGGACAAAATTGAGGTTCTAGGGTCATTGTTTAATAGCGGGCGCTATGCGGAACTGGAGAACATGGCGCTCTCCTTGCTTGAGTCATACGCAGAGTCCGGGGTCGTATGGAAACTTTATGGTCTGTCACTTCAGATGCAAGGAAAAGACGCCTTGGCTGCAATGCAAAGGACGGTGCAACTATTACCTAATGATGCAGAGTCACATTGTAATCTGGCGGTTGTGTTACGGGACAGAGGACATTTAGATGCCTCCGTGGCAAGCTACCGCCGTGCGTTGCAAATCAGGCCAAGTTTCTCCGAAGCACATAACAATTTGGGTGTTGCTCTCCGAGCCCAAGGGCAACTGGAAGCTGCTGTGGCAAGCTACCGCAAAGCAGTGGAGCTTAAACCAGGTTTTTACGAAGCGCTAAATAATCTGGGAATAACACTGAAAGAACTCGGGCGAATCGATGACGCTATTGCAAGTTATCGAGAAGCGCTGAAAATTAAACAGGATTTCGCTGAAGTACATAACAATCTCGGTATTGCTTTGAATGAACTTGGACAATACGACGCTGCATTGGCCAGTTTTCGCAGGGCGCTGGAACTCAAACCCGATCTATCTTTGGCGCATAACAGTATGGGTATTGCTTTGAAAGAACTCGGACAATACGACGCTGCATTGTCCAGTTTTCGCAGGGCTCTGGAACACAATCCTGATTGGGAAATGGCGCAGAACAACCTGATACTCACGCTTAGCTATACCGACAGTATGCAGGAATACTGCTTGGAAGAAGCCAGAAAATATGGCCAGATGGTGGCTAAAAAGGTGACAGCGCGTTTCTCTGCCTGGAATTGCGAAGCGCAGCCCCAGCGCTTGCGGGTAGGACTGGTATCGGGCGATCTTTGTAAAGGCGTGTTGGGATATTTTATGGAGGGCATGCTGGCTCACATCGATCAGACTCGTATTGAATTGATTGCTTACCCGACACGCCACAAGGAAGATGAAGTTGCGGCACGCATCCGACCACATTTTTCTCTGTGGAAGCCGTTGTTCAACATGAGTGATGAAGCGGCCGCTCGGATGATTCACGCCGATGGCGTGCATGTTCTGGTGGACGTATCAGGCCATACTGCGAACAATCGATTGCCGGTATTCGCCTGGAAGCCGGCGCCAGTGCAGGCCACCTGGCTGGGGTATTTTGCTTCCACTGGGCTTGCGGAAATGGATTATATATTGGCGGACGAAACGGGCGTGCCGGAAGCGCAGTCCAACCAATTCATCGAGACCGCATGGATATTACCCGACACGCGCATGTGTTTCACCTCTCCCGAATTCGAATTGCCTGTTGCTTCCCTGCCCGCAATGAAGAACCGATTCGTCACTTTCGGTTGCTTCCAGATCTTGCCAAAATTGGTGGATGGCGTGTTAGCGGCATGGGGCAAGATTTTCAGCGGTTTGCCAAATGCACGGTTGCGCTTGCAGTGCAAGCAGCTTGGAGACCCATCCATTGCCGATCAACTGTCATTGCGCCTGCAACAATACGGGATCGAACCGGGTCGGGTTGCAATGCACGGTGGCGTGTCCCGCGAAGCTTATTTGGGCGCTCATGCGGAAGTGGACGTGATACTGGACACATTTCCATACCCGGGAGGCACAACCACCTGTGAAGCCCTTTGGATGGGCGTCCCGACCCTTACTTTGGCTGGGGATACGCTGCTTTCAAGACAAGGAGCGAGCCTTCTCAATGCGGCCGGTCTGGAAGATTGGGTCGCGGCCAACGTAGATGATTACGTCAAAAAGGCCATCGAGCTGGCAAGCGATTTGTCCAAACTAGGGGCGTTACGCGCGGGGCTGCGCGAGCAGGTAAGGGCATCGCCATTGTTTGACACGCGGCGCTTCGCACGAAATTTTGAGGACGCGCTGTGGGGAATGTGGCAGGCCAAAACTCGGGGTAATTCAACCTCAACATCACGAGTCACTGACCATGCTGTGTAATTGATACTCGCAAACATGGTTCAGCGATCGTCAGAGATTTTCGTTGTATGTATGTTGCAAATTTTTGATGGCCGGTTGCAGGTCCAACAGTCCAAAAGCATGTTTCTGCTTAACTTCAGCCGTTGCGAAGAAGTACACTCTGACAATGGTGATGTTTAGACCGAGGAACTCTATCTATCACAACATCCCGTTTCCGATCAGCCTGTAACCGGACTAGATTGAAATTCTTTCTGGCTTTCTAAATCTACAGAGCTTACTTGCCATCATATGGAGAAATAATGCGGGCAATAAAACCAAATTGGAGTGCCTGATCAACAGTGCTGCCGGACAGAATAGTGCCCAATATGTACTTCTTGTGTTCACCTAATATTGGATTCAGTAGTACCCAATAGAATCGATCCAGACGGCTATTAGCGAAATGCCCACCATAGAGTTTTGTCCCCAAAGCAGGACTTCTCCAAGGGCAGCTCCCGACACAATCGGAGCTCCGACACGAATTGCCACTTCGAATTGGATAGTGGCTATCAAAAACATGTTATGTTTTAGATTCTGAGTTCAACCGTGGATATATTGAGATGTTGTTGGGTGTAAAACTAAATTTCGCAAGACTGACAGGTGCAAGTAGCTGGCTTGGCATGATCATCTTATATGTCGTGATGCTGCTCTGGCATCGTATGGCTGCCGGCGATTTGTCCATTATCACTGTTGCATGGTTTTTTTCGCTGCTACTTGTTAGTTTGCTTGCCGGGGATCTATTTCTGAAATGGGGTTTGCGAGATAGCGAAAGATTCAATAACCTGCCAACCAAGTTGCTCACTGGTATGTTGTGCGCGAATGTCGCAATGTTCATCGCCAGCTTAGTTCTGCCATTCGGCCTAGCCATAGATTGGATGATTTTCCTGATCGTCGTCTTGATTCTGTGGATTCGCGCCAGGCGCACCAGCACTGGCAATCTTATGCCAGCTGCCCATATATCAGAAACCTTCTTCATAGTGGCAATCGCGATTGCCGTCACCGCTTGGTGCCTGGATGTTCTGCGTCCCATTGAATCAATCGGCGGTGTTATGGTCATCCGCGTATGGCCTGACATTTACTATCACGTCAGCGAAATTGCCGCTTTCGCCACATCGAAGGGAATTGGGACAATTTCAGACGTACATATGGTCGGCGAGGCGATGCGGCCTTATCACGTGGGGAGCTACGTACTTCCCGCAGTGTTCGTTGCCGTAACGGGGAGCTCGGCACTGATCGCATATAAAAGTCTTCTCGTGCCGCTCGGTATCCTGATTACAGCATTGGCGGCCTACTCGTTGGGTAATATTGCATTTGGGAAATGGCCAGCCATGGCTGCCGGACTGGCATTGATGCTGTTGCCAGACGCCTTTCAGCAAGGCTTCGGCAACGGATATCTTTCATACCAGTGGCTACAGCAGATTCAACCAGCTGCAGGCTACGGGATAGCTTGTGCAGCCGTCGCGTTTATGTTCATGCTGGAGGGATGCAGCACAAACCGATATAGACTGATTCTGTTGGGCTATTTTTTTGCATTAGTTACATTGTTGTTCAAAGCACACATTTTCGTCGCCATTTCTTTCCTTGCTTTCGTGTTCCCGGTTCTTTTCATGAAAGGACGAACGACGCAATATCGCTTTTTTATGTTGTTGGCGCTAACGTGCATATACGTTGGTGTTGCAGCGCTATCCCAGATGTCCCTCAGCGTGCCAATTTTGCGATTGGATGGATCAGGCCTTGAAACTTATGCATCAAATATATTGGAATTGCAGGCATCAGGAATCATCAAGAATGCATTTATCTTCCTTTTCGATAGCGCAGGGAATAACTGGCACCTGGAAGCTGGAACGTTTGCCTTGATGCTGGTCATTTGTACGTTTGGCGTTTTTCCAGTCTTGTATGCGGTTGTGCTCAGGCATCTGAAGCGCAGATTTGAGCCGATGATATGGTTGTTTCCCATGTTGGTAGTGGCTGTTTACTTAATAATGGCGACCGGATTGGCGCTAAATGATCGGCCTATCGGAACGCATAGTGAGTTGCTTCACCGGCCATTTGTCTGGGCGTACTTTGTCGTTGTGGTCTGGAGTGCCGGTGCAATTTACTATCGTCTGTTTGGTGATGCTTTGCCTGCCAACAAGCAAATTAGGTGGTCATTGGTGCTCCTCGCTCTTGCGCTGGAATTCGTACCCGTGAGCTACGGAAAAGGAGTTCAGACACTTACGAGTTATGTGCCGGGAACCAATATTTATGTTTCGTGGGGAAATGCTTACCAGGAGGTGCCAGCTTGCCTGGTAAAAATAGCCGGATTCATCCGTAAAAATGCCAAAGCGGATGACGTTGTTCAGGACTCAATGAATGATCCCCATTTCATACTATCCGCTTTCTCTGAACGTTACCCCTATGCCATCGCCATCGACAACCAGTTCCGTTCAGCGATAAATGTCCAACCCCGTCTCGATTCACTTCAGCGGTTGAAAGAAATCAAGGACAGTAACGAGGTCGAGTCATTTATGAAAGAGCATGCAATGAGATGGTACGTAGTCGATCCAACGGACAATGTCCAGTGGGCTGATGCTGCGAAGAGCCATCTTTTACTCACGTGCGGCGGATATAGAGCCTATCAATTCTGACTGATATACGTCCAGGCGGCCCTTTAAAACAACTCGCGGCATCAGCAAATGAATTGATTCCTGCTCAGGCGAGCCGAAAATGCTTCCCCATATTGTCATCAGATAAAAAAAGCTAGCGATGTTAGAGCAAAAGTGTATGAATTCGACCTCGGGTACCGCAACCCGGTTGGATAGCAGCGTTGCGCAAAGACTCCTGATAGACCGGAAATATCGGCTCGCGGCAACGAATGAATTTAAGCCCTATAGCCGCGAGTCCGTTGTGTCAATTCGTCAGGGCGCTTCCACTTTCCGGTATAGCCGGTAACGCTCATATTTGTCACCCTTGCGGTTCCCCTCCCAGATCTTTACCCAATGGGTTTCGTCTAGCAGCGGCCTCGACAATCTGTCACCCTGTATCAGGCGCAGATCACAACGATGTTTGTAGTCGCGCTGGGCGATGATATCGCCGAAATAATACAACATCGCGCGTTGACCATTGCCGAGGTGTTCCCCCGCCATACATTGGTAATGCTTCGGCATGGATTGCTTTAGAGCGGTTACCATGTTGCGGTAGCTTTTGCCGCTGTCCAGCCAGGGCAGCCACAGTGTCATCGCAAGTATCCAGATCAATGTGACTCCCGCCGCCCAATTCAAAGTCGCGCGGCGCATGGAACGCCCGACCCGCCATACGATGATGACCCACAATACAGTGGCGATAATGGCGATGAAAAACGCGGTGGTGTGCAACTCCGGCTCGAAACCGGGCTGGTAATCCTTCAGCCAGTGCGTGATCTTCGCCTGGTTGTCCAGCAACAAACCCGCCCACCCCCACCACATCAGGATAGCGATCAGGGCGAAGGTCATGATGCCGAACCAGTCCAGGGCATTTGCGGCACCGCGTTTCAGCATCGACAGCGACGCGGTCGCCAAGAGCGTGATCGGCAGCAACATGGGCAGCGCAAACACTTCCTGTATGTCTGCTGCAAGGCTGAGGGTGATGAGCATCACCGCGAAAACCACCAGCGGCAGTTGCAAATCTTCGCGTTGTCTCAGACGTTTTCGGGATTTCCATACGATCCAGGCGGCCAACGGCCAGGCAGGCCACGCCATCCAGGGCAGATTCTCCAAGTAATACAACGAATCCTTGCCCGGCCCGTGTTTCGCATAGCTTATCCATTTCCCGATGTTGTTTGTCCATGCCCAGTCCGCGAACGATAGGGGGGAATGTTGGTACAAAAGCAACGGCCAGATGGTCAGCCATGGCAACGCGAACAGGAAGGCGATACCCACACTGAGATAGTATTGGCGCTTGCGCCAATTTTGAAAGAGCAGCGGCAAGCTTGCGGCGGACAGCACGAAAAATATCGGTGATATAAAACCCTTGGACATGAAACCGATGCCCATGCCCGTGCCGATCCACAGGCCGGGGCGAAAGGCGCGCTCCTGGCTCAAAGAAAAACCGTACAGCATCATCGCGCAACCGGCCAGGAGCGCGAGATCGGTGGTCATCTGGTGTGCGCTAATCAATATGCCAAGGCATCCGATCAGTATGATCGCTGCGGCCCAACCTCGATTTTCGCCGTATAACCTGCGTCCGGCCAGGCCTGTGAACAGCAGAGTCAATGCGGTGTAGAGGCCGCTGGCAAGGCGTGCACCGTCGTGCAACTGCAACAGCGGTGAAAACAGTTTGGCGAGCAGCGCGGCGGTCCAGTAGAACAGCGGGGGCTTGTCCATGAATGGTTCGCCGGCTATGGCGGGTGCCAACCAATCACCGTTTTGCAGCATCGAATAGATCACCCCGAAACCCGATATCTCATCCGGTTTCCACGGATCGTGACCGATCAGTCCCGTGCCCAGCCAGATCAGGCAGAGCGATCCGAGCAACGCAGCTTTAGCCGGGGTGATCGGGTTCGGGTCGGTGGGCTTTATAAAATACATGGGTCAGGGGTTCCCTGGATCCTTTGAAAAATACCCGGGGTAGTGTAGACGCTGCAAATAAAAAAGGCAGCAAACGCTGCCTTTTGATGGAACCGCTGCACAAAGGCCCGTCAAGCGATTACGCGGCAGACTTGTTGCCGTATTTCTGGCGGAACTTGTCAATGCGGCCAGCGGTGTCGACGATCTTCTGTGTGCCGGTGTAGAACGGGTGGCATTCCGAACAGACTTCGACGTGCAAGGCCGGCTTGCCCATCACGGACTTTGTCTTGAAGGTGTTCCCGCAACTGCAAGTCACGGTGATTTCTTTGTATTGGGGGTGGATATCTGCTTTCATTTTGTTTCCTTGCGAGTAGTTGAGTGCGGCGGGTGTACGCACTCGGGGGTTGCATAAGGGCGGGCATTATCCATAAAACGACCGGGCTGCGCAACTTTTTATGCTCGGGAAACGCGGACCGATCAGGCAACCCAGTGTCATATGGTTTCGAGCTAGTGCTGGCGGCCCGCTTCACATACACTCTGCACACTGAATCGGTATAACAGGAAACGGATCCTCATGCCTACACTGAGTCGCAGTGATTACCGGACGCTGGTGCTGGCCGCTTTGGGAGGCGCGCTGGAGTTCTACGATTTCATCATTTACATTTTTTTTGCAGTAGCCATTGGAAAAGTGTTCTTTCCGCCTGACATGCCGGACTGGTTGCGCCAATTGCAAACCTTTGGCGTTTTCGCAGTAGGTTATTTTGCCCGCCCGCTGGGCGGTATCGTGATGGCGCACTTCGGCGATTTGCTCGGGCGCAAGCGCATGTTCATGCTGAGCATCTTTCTGATGGCCGTGCCGACGCTGGCTATCGGCTTGTTGCCGACTTATGCCGTGATCGGCATCTGGGCGCCGCTGTCTTTGGTTGCTCTGCGTGTGCTGCAGGGCGCGGCGGTCGGCGGCGAGGTTCCGGGTGCGTGGGTGTTCGTCTCCGAGCATGTGCCGTCGCGCCACGTCGGCTTCGCCTGCGGCACGCTGACTGCCGGGCTGACCGGCGGGATCCTGCTCGGGTCGCTGGTGGCGACCGCGATCAACAAGCTGTATGCGCCCGCCGAATTGCTCACGCAAGGCTGGCGCGTGCCGTTCATCATCGGCGGGATGTTCGGTTTGCTGGCGGCGTGGCTGCGCCAGTGGCTGCATGAAACGCCGGTGTTCAAAGAGATGCAGGCGCGGCAGGCATTGGCTGACGAATTGCCGCTGAAGACGGTGATACGCGCACATCGCCCTGCGGTGATCCTGACCATGCTGATGACCTGGCTGCTTTCCGCGGCGATCGTGGTGATGATATTGATGACACCGGCGCTGCTACAGACTCTCTATGCCATTCCTGCCGCTACTGCTCTGCAGGCGAACAGCATCGCTATTTTGTTGCTGAGTCTGGGCTGCGTGACTTTCGGCGCGCTGGCCGATCGTTTTGGCGCAGGGAGAGTGTTGCTGGTTGGTTGTACGATACTGGGCGTCACCTCGTGGCTGTTCTATCAGCAGATGGCGGTCGCGCCGCAGAACATCAATGGCTTGTATGCCTTGTGCGGGTTCTTCGTAGGCGTGATCGGCGTGGTGCCGGCCGTTGCGGTCATGGCATTTCCCCCGGTGGTGCGTTATTCCGGATTGTCATTTTCCTATAACGTGGCTTACGCGGTGTTCGGCGGGCTGACCCCGGTGGCGGTGAGCAAACTGTTGCAGTTAGATCCCATGGCACCGGCGCATTATGTGGAGGTGTTGAGCGCGGTAGGCGTGATGATCGGGATATATTTGTGGCGGAAAGACCAGGCAGCGGAGCACGGCTAAAATATTTTGTGCGACAATGCGCGCCGCGCCGCGTCCCCACAACTCAGGATAGAAAGTGTTTATAGAAAACCACACGTTTTTGGAAGACCTCCGGCAATTACTCGCGGCGGATATGGCTGCGGTGGACCAGGTGATACGCACGCGGCTGCATTCGGAGGTGCTGCTGGTCAATCAGGTCGGCGAATATATCGTCAACGGCGGCGGCAAGCGTTTGCGGCCAGCGTTGGTGGTGTTATCTGCCGAGGCCTTCGGTTATCAGGGCCAGCAGCATCATGTCCTGGCTGCGGTGGTGGAATTCATCCATACCGCGACGCTACTGCATGACGATGTCGTGGATGAATCTGACTTGCGCCGCGGCCGTGCGACGGCCAGCGCGCTATTCGGCAATGCCGCCAGCGTGCTGGTCGGCGATTTTCTGTATTCGAGGGCCTTTCAGATGATGGTCGAGGTCGGAGAGATGCGCGTGATGCAGACGCTGGCCGATGCTACCAACATCATCGCGGAGGGTGAGGTGCTGCAATTGCTCAACTGCCACGACGCCAATGTGGATGCCGACAACTATATGCGCGTGATCCATTACAAAACAGCGAAACTGTTTGAGGCTGCAATGCGCCTCGGCGCGATCCTGGGCAAGGCAAGTGCCGGGGACGAGCAGGCGGTTGCCCGATACGGCATGCATCTCGGCACTGCATTCCAGTTGGTGGATGATGTGCTGGACTATACCGCTGACGAACTGCAGACGGGCAAACATCTCGGAGATGATCTCGCCGAAGGCAAGCCCACCCTGCCTTTGATATACGCGATGCAGCACGGTTCGGCCGAGCAGGCCTCCGTTGTGCGAAGCGCAATCGAGCAGGGAGATGTGGGAAAGTTCGTCGAAGTGCTGCAAATCATCCGTGCCACCGGCGCGCTGGATTTCACCCGCCAGCAGGCGAAACGTGAGGCAGAGTCAGCGTGCGCCGCGATCGCATCGCTATCTGATACTAAACACAAGCGTAGTTTGCTAGAATTGGCGCACTTTGCCGCTGCGCGGCAATTTTAATTATTGAAATTCGGGGTGTAGCTCAGCCTGGTAGAGTACTGCGTTCGGGACGCAGGAGTCGGAGGTTCGAATCCTCTCACCCCGACCAGATCAGTCACAAGGTCAATAGCAGTGCCCGATATACCAGAGGCCGGTTCCCTCCCCGGCTCGGCGCCTTGAGGGATGCAAACGGCTGCTAGAAGGGCGCCTGGCCGGCAATAATCCCCGGCTTTATCAGCGTGGACCGCATCACTCGTTATCCTTGCGCAGACCCTCGATGAACTCGTATATCGCCATGCCCGCACCGATCATCGCTACTGCGATCAAAGGGATTTTATGCAGCTTGATCACCGGTGCGGCAAGGAAGGCCAGAACTGCCACAAGGCCTATCAGACCTGCAATCGTTTTGAATTTCATCACTTCCTCGCTTTCCTTTTGCGTTACCTGACTGATTCGACCAGCCAGCGCGCGGTGCGCAGCAATCGTGCATCATCACCAACGCGTCCGACCAGCTGTATGCCCACCGGCAGGCCGTTGCCGGCTTGCAGCAGAGGCAAGCTGAGCGCGGGCATGCCGCAGAAGGTCCACAGGGTGCAGAACATCGGGTTACCCGTGGATTCCAGGCCGTGCGGCGCGGCGCCCGCAACCGCGGGTGTCAGGATCGCATCGTAACGGTCGAAGATCTCGTCAAGCGCCTCGGTCACCACCGGAATGCGCGCCAGTGCCTTGAGGTAGTCGACCGCCTTCACACTGCGGCCGCGCTCGATCTGCCCTTTCAGCGAAGCGGACAGCTTGTCCGCGCCGCGTTCGTATTCGGCCTCATAATTGGCTGCAATATCCGCTTCATTGACAGACTTGTGCCAGTCAAGCACGGCTGCGGCCGATTCGGGCAGGATGAACTCGCCGACCTGGCCGCTCAGATGTTCGACGAGTTCGTTGAAGCCTTCCCGCGTATCGGCATCCAGCTGCGGCCACCAGGGCGTCTTGATCAAAGCCAGCTTGGGCGGGAACGGCGGTTCCTCTTTGCAGACCCGCAGCATGGGCAAGGTCGCGCGAGGGATCATGCCGGGTTCGTCCGGGTCATAGGCCGATATGACCTCGCCCAGCAGCGCGAGATCCTCGACGCTGCGGGCAAAGCCGCCCAACTGGTCCAGGCGCTCCGACTGGCGCAGGACGCCCTGGCGCGAGACCAGGCCGCGGCTGGGCTTGAAACCGAACACGCCGCAAAAGGCCGCGGGCCGGATCAGCGAACCGTTGGTCTGCGTGCCCAGCGCGAGCGGCACCATGCCCGCGGCCACTGCCGCGGCAGAGCCGCTCGAAGAACCGCCGGGCGTGTGCGCCGGGTTATGCGGGTTGCGTGTCTTGCCGGGCGCGAAGGCGGCCATTTCGGTGGTCACCGTCTTGCCCATGATGATCGCGCCGGCACTGCGCAGCAGTTCGACCGCCTTGGCGTCATGCCAGGGGTTGCGTCCGGCATGCAACGGCGTGCCGTCTTCGGTCGGCATATCTCCGGTATCGATGATGTCCTTGATCCCGACCGGCACGCCGTGCAGCGGGCCGAGCGGTTTGCCCGAGGCACGCCATTCATCGGCCCTTGTTGCCTGCGACAAGGCATGTTCAGCATCGAAATAAGCCCAGGCCTGCACGTCCGGCTCGCGGGACTGGATCTGTTGTATGCAGGCGTGAACCATGTCTTGGCATGAGAACCATCCATCGCGGATTCCCTGAGCCGCCTGGTTGGCGGTGAGCCAGTTCAATTTCTCCATACCATCCTCGTGTCGTGGTGCGTCAGTAGTCATAAAGCAAGCCGGATAGGTTTGCCGGGTTGTTTGGAGGTATCTGCCCATCCGTCATCTACATTATCCGTACTTGCCAGTGGTTATTTTTCCGGCAAAAAATATTAGGCCTCAAAGACCACTTAAATCATAATGGTTGTAAGTTCCACTTACGAGGAGTAGCATTCATTTCACATTTCACGGAAAAATTCAGATTCATATTTTGGTCATTATTGAAGTAGCCGCAGAGCTATCGCTTAAAGTGAGTAGGATATTAATATTAATATTAATATTGATTTGGTATTAATCACTCGTATTTTACCTTTGCATAAACTTGAGGAGATTCATGATGAGCGAAAAAAACAAGAAGCAGGTCGAAACATCCCCAACCACCACTTCCCGACGCAAATTTTTGACCGGAGCAGCTGCCGCGGCAGGAGGCGTAGCGGCGCTGGGTTTCCCCGCGATCAGCAGGGCAGCCGAACCCATTACATTGCGGTTCCAGAGCACGTGGCCGGCGAAGGATATCTTCCACGAATATGCGCAAGACTACGCGCGGCGCGTGAACGAGATGGGTGGCGGTCGTCTCAAACTCGACGTGCTGCCCGCGGGCGCGGTGGTGGGCGCGCTGCAGATGCAGGATGCCGTCAATAGCGGCGCGCTCGACGGCGGCCACGGCGTCTGCGCCTACTGGTACGGCAAGAACAAGGCCTATTCGCTGTTCGGCACGGCGCCGGCCTTTGGCTGGAGAGCGAACGATCTGCTCGCCTGGTTCTACTACGGCGGCGGCGACGTACTCTACAAGGAACTGTCCCAAAATATTCTCAAACTCAACGTCGTTGGCTGGCTCACAGGCCCCATGCCGACCCAGCCCTTGGGGTGGTTCAAGAAGCCACTCAACACGGTCGCCGAGTTTCAAAAACTAAAGTATCGCACTGTCGGCCTGGCGGCAGACCTGATGAAGGAAATGGGCGTCAGCGTCACAATCATGGGCGGTGGCGACATCGTTCCATCGATGGATCGCGGCGTGCTCGATGCCGCCGAATTCAACAATCCTTCTTCGGATATGGCGCTCGGTTTCCCGGACGTGGCCAAGGACTATTATCTGCAGAGCTTCCATCAGGACATGGAATGTTTCGAGATCATCTTCAACAAAGCGAAGTACGACGCCCTACCGCCGGATCTGCAGGCGGTGCTCAAGTACGCGGCGGAAGCCGCTTCGGCCGACATGTCCTGGAAATGGGAAAAGCGTTATCCCGACGACTTGGCCGAACTCGAGAAAAAGGGCGTCAAGGTGCACGAAACGCCCAAGGCGATTCTCGAGGCCCAGCTGGCGGCATGGGACAAGGTTCTTGCTCGGCTTTCCCAGGACCCGTTCTTTGCCAAGGTCGTTGACTCGCAGAAGGCCTGGGCGAAGCGGATTGTCGACTTCCGCAATATATGGGATTCGCCTCGCGAATTGGCAGTCAAACATTTTTTCGGGGGGGCGAAAAAGGCCTGATTTATAGATTTCCATAGGAAGTCGCCTTCGCCAGCGCGGCCGGTGATCCCGGAAGAATCACCGGCCCGCCCGAAGGTTTTTTTTGGCCTGCCTCTTCCCCGCGGTGTGCGGGCGGGAGACGTTAAGTTGGGGTGAGCAATATGCAGAAGCTCTTATTGTCTGTCGATAAGCTAAGCACCTGGGTCGGCAAGACCTTTTCCTGGAGTGTCTTGATTCTGACCTTTGTAACGGTTTACGACGTGACCGCGCGCTACGTTTTCGACTCACCCACGGGTTGGGCCTACGATACCGAATACATATGTTATGGCACGATGTTCATGATGGCGGGGGCCTATGCCGTATCGAGGAACGCGCACGTGCGGGGTGATTTTGTTTCCCGCCGGTTGCCGATACGGGTTCAGGCCAGCATCGAATTGGTTCTTTAT
>Ga0335085_10001830_pt1 | contig 42416 bp, 29 predicted proteins | sample Lox_Sample_45_FD_206712 | JGI IMG/M metagenome (GOLD analysis project Ga0335085, IMG submission 206712) | Soil microbial communities from Loxahatchee National Wildlife Refuge, Florida, United States - Lox_Sample_4.5 | ecosystem: Environmental > Terrestrial > Soil > Wetlands | place: USA... | reverse complement strand
AATAAATTTTGATGAATTTGAATTGGAGTGGATGTCCGCACACCAACCAACGCGAGGAATTACCAGCGGTGAATTTCGGGAAATTCTCCTCCGATTGCCTTCTGGTGAGAAAATTTTGGTCGGTCGCTCCGTCGCACCGGAATTGCGCGAATTAAAGGTCACCGCGTTGAGACTTTTGGCTGCAGGCGCAATCATTTTGATTTTCGGCTTGGCTGGCGGCGGCTGGCTGGTTTCGCGCGCCATCAAACCGATTGAAGAGATCAGCACCACCGCCGTGAAAATTTCCGCCGGCGATTTGTCGCAACGCATCAACGCGGCCGAAACCGAAAGCGAGCTGGGAAAACTCGCCTCGGTGCTCAATTCGACCTTCGCCCGGCTGGAAACCGCGTTCGCCCAGCAGCGGCAGTTCACCGCCGACGCCGCGCATGAACTCCGCACGCCGGTTTCCGTGATGCTCACGCAGACGCAGACCACCTTGACCCGCGAGCGCAGCGTGTCCGAATATCGCGAGACGCTCGAAGCCTGCCAGCGCGCGGCCCAGCGGATGCGCAAGTTGATTGAAGCGCTCCTCGAACTCGCGCGCCTCGACGCCGGGCAGGAAACCCTGAAACGGATGCGTTTCAATCTATCCCAGGTCATCGCCGATTGCCTGGAACTGGTCCGGCCCCTCGCATCCGAGCGCGGCGTGAAAATTGTTTCCGAATTGACACCGCTGGAAATCACCGGCGATTCCGAGCGCCTCGCACAAGTCATCACCAACCTGCTGGCCAACGCCATCCAATACAATCAATCCGGCGGCGAAGCGCGCGTGAAATTGGAATCGCAAGGCGGCATGGCCGTGCTGACCGTTGCTGACACGGGCCCGGGGATTACAGCCGAAGATTTGCCGCGCGTGTTTGAACGGTTTTATCGCGGAGACAAATCGCGGACCGGCTCGAACGGCAACGCGGGACTGGGCCTGGCAATTTCCAAGGCCATTGTCGAGGCGCACGGCGGAACGATTGAAGTTTTGAGCAAGCCCGATGTCGGAACCGCATTTACCGTGCGTTTGCCGGTTTGAATTTTGGAGCGCGGGCGGCTCGCCCGCGAGTTGCAGGAACACGCGGACGGGTCGTCCGCGCTCCTACCGCAAAAACAGTTCCGCTGCGGCATCGGCGAAGCGCAGTCCCTGCGGCGTGAGCCGGAAACCGCCCGACGAAATTCTTCCCCAGCCACGTTCAGTCAATTGATTCATCTCATCCGGCCATTCCGCGCGCATATCAAAATTCGTCGTGCGCTGAAACTCATTGAACGGCCAGCCGGCGGTCATCCGCAAACCGAACGCCGCGGTTTCGCCGGCGCGTTTCAACGGCGGCAATTCCTCGCGTGACTCGATGGCGCGTTGTCCCTTTTCAAGCTGTTCGCAATAAAGCTGTGTGTTCGACCAATTTTTCGTCCGCACCCCGCGCACATAGCTCGTCGCGCTTGGCCCCAGACCGTAAAACGAGCCGCCGCGCCAGTAATTCACGTTGTGTTTACACGCATAGAACGGAATCGCGCCCCTCGCCCCGCCGAGCGGGGAGAGGGTGGCCGCAGGCCGGGTGAGGGGTTTGTCTTTCGCAAAGTTGGCGACCTCATATTGCCGGAAACCGGCGGCGGTCGCGCGTTCGACCAATGCTTCGTACATCGCACAAGCCAGGTCTTCGTCCACGTCGAATTCGCCGGCCCGCAATTGCGCAAACAACGGCGTGTCGTCTTCGTAAATGACCTCGTAGCTGGACAGATGCTCGCTGCCGAGGGCCAGCGCCTCGGCCAGGGTCGCGCGCCAGATGCCCAACGTCTGGCCGGGAATCGCAAACATCAGGTCGAGGTTGAGATTGTCAAAACCGGCCTGGCGCAAAATAGCGAATGATTTGAAAACCTGTTCGCGGGAATGAATCCGGCCCAAACGGTCGAGCAATGTTGCGTCGAGCGATTGCACGCCCATTGAAATCCGGTTCACGCCAAAGTCGCGGAGCAATTTTGCTTTGTCGGGCGAAACGGTGGCGGGATTGCATTCGACGGTGAATTCGTCGGCGCCGAGCAATTGCAACCGTTCCAGGGCCCGGAGGATTTGTTCCCATTGCCGGAGGTTGAGCAGCGATGGCGTGCCGCCGCCGAAGAAAATGGTCCGCGGCTGCAAATCGGCGGCGGCCATTTCCAATTCACGAATCAGCGCGGCCACGTAGCGGTTGATGAGGTCGCCGGCGGAAGGTTCGGAATAAAAAGCGCAATACGCGCATTTCTGCGCACAGAACGGGACATGAACATACAGGCTCGAGGCGCGGGCCGTGGATTTGACCGGCATGGAGACAACGTAGCCGCCTTTCCCGGCGCTGGCGAACGAAAACTGCCGCCGCGAAATGGTCCCTGGCGACGCGAGGCAACCCTGCTACGAGGGATGGACGCGTTGCACGTTTTGGGCTTTCAACCCTTTCTCGCTGGATACGATCTCAAAAGAGACTTCTTCGCCTTCGTTGAGCGTCTTGAATCCGGCGCCGATGATGGACGAGTGATGCACAAAGACGTCCTGGCCAGAACCCTGGGCGATAAAGCCAAACCCTTTTTTGTTATCGAACCACTTTACTTTGCCACTAGCCATATCCAACTCCTGACTTTTTTTTGAGGTTGCCGCTCAAAATAAAAACGGACACCACTGGAAATCAGCTAATGTCCGCAAGTTACTTTCGAAAACAGTTCATGCCTCAATTCGGCGCGAGGTTATCGCTTGGCGCAAATGTCGTCAAGCACAAGTTTTTAAACTTATTCACCCGCAATCACCTACTCCACCTGCAGCGCCTGATTCAAAAGTTCCGGTAGATGATCCAGCAACGCCGTTTCGCTGACCACCAGCTTGGCCCCGGCTTTTTGGGCGGCGGCCTGCAATTCCGCGGCCTCTTCAATCGCAAATGCCACAATCGGAACATGTTGCGTGTTCGTATTGGATTTCAACGCGGCAATCGCCTGGCAAACATCGCCCTCCCGCGATTCCAAATCCAAAAACACCAACATGGGGCCTTCGCTCTGGGCACAACGCTGAAGGGACGCCAGATCGTTCATGGCCTGAACGCGATAATTCATGTCCTGCAGCCGGTTGACCAGTTGGCTGCCAGGCATCAACTTTTCGTAGAACACGAGCGCCAGCGGTTGCGTCATGCGCCCAGCATGGAGCCCGGTCAGCAGAAAAGCAAACGCTTTTATATCAGCGATGACCTGCGATGCTGGGTCTGCGGCGCGTTTCGCCGAACGCGGTCGCAGGAACCGAATTTCTGCTGAGCATCCGTGGCTCCCGTGGCAAGTCAGTTATCCGCACAATCAGGAGTGTTGCTACCCAAAAAAGAGCAAACAATTGGCAATAATAGTTAAGCCCACCCCCAATTGTACAATTATCCTTTAAACAGGACGATGTGCGTCAAATGTCGTCGGCAACCAGACGAACTTTCAATTGGTCGCGGAAGGAGTCTGGTGGCGGCCGGTTCAATTACTTTTTAGACGGCAACCAAAATGCGCCTTATGAACGACCGGGCTTTGAAAACCTATGTTTTTTATTGCTCCCATCATTTGGAGGCCGATCAGTTTGCGGGTCTGTGCCGCGGGACCGGGGGAGATACGATCAAAGCGATTGGCCTGCCGTGTTCGGGGAAGGTGGATGTTCCTTATTTGATCAAGGCGTTTGAGACCGGCGCGGACGGCGTGGCGGTTGTGGCCTGCCGGAAAGACGAGTGCCGCCACATCGAAGGCTGTCTGCGGGCGCGCAAACGCGCTGAGGCCGTTGAATCGTTACTCGAGGAAATCGGCCTGCCCGCGGGCCGCATGGCGGTGTTCGAGTGCGGGGGACCGGACGCCGGCCGGGTCCTCGGTGAAATCAGGCAGTTCATCGAGCGGGTGCGAAAATTACCCGGTGCGCCTGTCTGCAACGCGGCCGCCAGCCAACAGGAATTCACGCTTGCATGAAAGCTGACAGCAAATTCGCAAAAGAAATCGAGACGGGAGATTTCATCATCACGGCCGAATGTGCGCCCGGCGCGACGGCGTCCGGAGCCGCCGTTGAAGCGGCGCTGAAGGCCCTGGGCGCGAAACCGGTTGTGGTCAATATCGCCGACAATTCCCATGGCGTGGCCGTGTCATCCATGGCCGCCTCCGTGGCGGCGATGAGGCTGGGCGCCGAACCGGTCCTGCAGATGGTCACGCGCGACCGTAACCGGATTGCCCTCCAATCTGATCTGCTGGGCGCTGCCAGCCTGGGCATCAAAAACGTGCTGTGTCTTTCCGGCTACCACCAGACGCTCATTGGCTGTCCTGAATCGGCCAACGTTTTCGACGTTGATTCCACCCAGTTCATCGAGTTGACCGCCCGGATGTCCGAACAGGGGGTGCTGGCGGAGGGCGTCCGGATCGATGGGCAATTTGGCATGCTGGTAGGGGCAGTGGCCAACCCGTTTCTGAAACCGATCGAACTGAATCTGTTCCGGCTCGGCAAAAAGATTGTGGCCGGCGCGAAATTCATCCAGACCCATGCGGTCTTCGACGTCGAGGCCTTCAGCCTGTGGCTGGACGCCGTCCGCAAGGAAGGCTTCACCGAAAAGGCCGCCATCCTTGCCAGCGTTTATCCTCTGGAAAGCGCGGCGGAAGCCCTGAAACTCCGGGAAACTTTCGCCGAATTCTGTATTCCGGATGCCCTCATTGAACGGCTGAAAAAGGCCGGCAATAACGGCCGGCAGGAAGGCCTCGCCGTCTGCGTCGAAATTATCCGGCAGCTCAAGACGCTGCGTGGCCTGCGCGGCATCCATATCCTTTCCGGCGGCAAGGAGGGCCTCGTGCCTGAAATTATCGCTGCCGCCGGACTGTAATTGGCGGGAAAAGTTATGCCGGACAAATATCACATTAAAACCCGCCCGGTTCCCCCGCTGGGGCCCCGCATTGGCAAGCACGGCGTGGTGGACTGGCGCGAAGATTGCGCCCGGTGCCATAACTGCGTCAAAAAGGCGTGTGTTTATGACCGCTACCGGCAGGAAGCAGAATACATCCGCAATCTCAACGTCATCGAGGCGCTTTATTTTGACTGCATGGGTTGTTTTTCCTGCGTGCAGGATTGTACGAAGGGTATTCTGTGCCTGACCATCAACCCCGAATACGAGAAGCTCGGGAACCGCTACTGGAAACCCGACATCATTAAAACGACCTGGCTCCAGGCTGAGACTGCAAAAATTCCCGTCTCCGGCGCCGGCTACCGCGGACCGTTTTCCGGCCAAGGCTTCGATGCCATGTGGACAGACATGTCGGAAATCGTCCGGCCCACCCGCGACGGCATTCACGGGCGCGAATATATCAGCACGTCAGTGGATATCGGCCGCAAGCCGCCCTTTCTGGCTCTCAACGGTCGCAAATCGACGGCGGCATTGCCACCGCTGGTTACGATTCCCATGCCGCTGATTGTGGATTTGAGTTCGCCGGCGCACACGCTACCGAAGCTTGACCCGATTATCGAACAAACTGCCGCCGACACCGGCATCATCGCCATCATGGATTCGCGCTACCGGCCGATCCAGACCGAGCATCTGGAGAATATTGCATTCTTCCTCGGCCTGGACAGCCCGGCGGTACCGGATGAACTTTTGAAAAAGACCCGGCTGGTGGAAATTGCCGACAGCCCGGCGGTGTTGAAACGCATCAACGCGCTCAAAATAATCCAGCCGCAAATTGTCGTCGCCGTTCGCGTGGACCTGACCGCCGCCGGGGTCAACCGCGCCATCGAACTGGGCGCGCTGCCGGAAGTCGAAGTGATCCACCTCGTGGCCGACGCCAACGGCAACGAACTGACCACGCAAACGCCGCGGTTTCTGAAAGACTTGATCCGCCAGATTCACACCGCGCTCGTGGAAAAAGGCATTCGGGATGAAATCACGCTCATAGCCGGCGGCGGCATCGCCCTGCCCGAACACATGGCCAAGGCCATCATCTGCGGCGCCGACCTGGTAACGATCAATCTGCCGCTGCTCGTCGCGTTGGAATGTCACCTGTGCGAGCAATGCCGGCCCGGAACGCCGTGCCCGGCCCGGCTGGAAAAAATTGATTTCAACTACGGCGTGGGCCGGATGACGAACCTGATTGCGGCGTGGCACGACCAGTTGATCGAATTGATGGGCGCGATGGGCATGCGCGAGGTCCGCCGGCTCCGGGGCGATGTCGGCCGCGCGATGTTCTTCGAGAACCTGGAAGAAGAAACCTTCGGCAAACTCTATGGCAAACGTAAACCAGCTTGAAGCGATTTTGCCCGAGAACACGCTGAAAACGCGCGTGCCGCAGGAACCGGTGCCGCGGGCCGTCAAACCCGCGCCGTCGCGTTATCGCAACGAGATTGCCAAATACATCGTCCACCGCAGCCCGGACTGCGACCTCTGTGGCAAATGCGTGGAGTTTTGCGCCTACGGCGTCCATGCCCGCCAGCCCGGCTTCAAATATTTCGGCGAACCCAAACACCACTTGTGTATCGGACCGAACTGCGAAAAAACCGACCGTTATTGCGTGGCCCACTGTCCCCGGGGCGCCCTGCAAATCCAGGAAAATCCCATGTTCAAGGTGCTGGGGGATTTCCGGTGGACGGCGGATTTGATTCTGGCGACGTGGAAGATGGCCGAGTCCGGCGACGTGCCGCCGGAAGCTTATGATTTCAATTACGAGTGCGGCAATTCCGGCGGCGGCTTCGACCGGCTCCGGTTCAAATTCCCCAAACAACCGCCCGTCAAAGTTCGCGCCGACGAAATTGACACCAGCATCGTGCTGAACAAACGCGGCGATGACCGGCCCAAAATCAAAATTGACGTTCCTTGGTACGGCGGCGGCATGTCGTTCGGGTCGGTCAGCAACGTGACTCAGTTGTCCAAAGCCCGCGCCGCGGTCGCTTTCAACACTTTCACCTGCACCGGCGAAGGCGGTTACATGGAACGCATGCGGCCCTACGACGACCACGTCATCACCCAGGTCGCCACCGGCCTGTTCGGTGTGCGCGAAGAAACCATCCAGCGGGTGCCGATCATCGAATTCAAATACGCGCAGGGAGCCAAGCCCGGCCTGGGCGGCCACTTGCTCGGTGATAAAAACACCCCCGCAGTCGCCCGTATGCGCGAGGCGGTCCTCGGCATTTCCCTGTTCTCGCCCTTTCCCTTCCACAGCGTCTATTCCATCGAAGACCACGCCAAGCACATCGAATGGGTCAAACACATCAACCGGCGCGCGCTCATCGCCACCAAAGTTTCCACCCCGACGGACGTGGACATGGTCGCGGTCGGCAGCTATTCCGCCGGCACGCATATCGTCCACATTGACGGCGGTTATGGCGGCACCGGCGCCGCGCCGGACATCGCCAAGAAAAACATCGCCATGCCCATCGAATACGCCATCGGCAAGGTCCACAATTTCCTGCTGGCCGAAGGTGTCCGCGACAAGGTGACTTTGATTGCCAGCGGCGGTATCCGGACCGCCCACGACATCGCCAAGGCCATCGCGCTGGGCGCCGACGGGGCGGTCGTCGGCACGTCCGAATTGGTGGCGCTGGGTTGCGTGCGGTGCAGCCGTTGCGAGAGCGGACGCGGCTGTCCGCGCGGCATCGCCACGACCGATATTGAACTTTCGGCCAAAATGGACGTTGAGTGGGGCACCCAGCGGCTCATCAACCTTTACAGCGCCTGGCAAAAGATTCTGATCGGAATTTTGCAGCGGCTCGGCCTGCGCAGTATCAGCGAATTGCGCGGGCGCGCCGATCTCATGATGCATTTGGATTACACCAACGACGCGCCGGCTTGAACATGAACCGCGAATCGATCCAACGATTGATGGATTCCAGAAAATGGCTGGCTCAAAGCCTCAATGTCCCCTCGTCCATCCGGAAGGAATCCGAGGAGGGCGGATGCGGCGTGGTCGGGTTCTGTTGCAGCGAGCCGGTGCCGGGCCGGCACATCTACGAGCCTTCCCGCCAGATGCACAACCGCGGCAACGGCAAGGGCGGCGGCATCGCCGCCGTCGGGCTGGTCCCGGAACAACTCGGCGTCAGCCGCGAGGTGCTCGATACTCATTACCTGTTGCACGTGGCATTCCTCGATGCGAAAGCGCGCCCGGAAATCGAGGCGGAATTCATTAAACCGTTCTTTGAGGTTGCCGCGAGCGCCGCGCTCGACAGGGTGGGTGATTGGAAATCCGTGCCCGGCCTGGAGGTACTCCCGCCGGATGTCTGCCGTTATTTCGTCCGCGTCAAGCGGAAGGTGCTGGATGCCTTCATTGCGAAAAATCATCTGGAAAAGCTGGACCGCGACGCGGTGGAGGCCGAGTTCGTCAGCCAGAACAGTTTTCGTCTCAACCAGAAATATTATGCGTCCCTGGGCGAGAAACGGGCCTTTGTGCTGTCGCACGGACGTGACATCATGATTCTCAAAGTGGTCGGCTTTGCCGAGGCCATTGTGAAGTATTACAAAATTGAAGAGCTGTGCGCGCACGAATGGATTGCGCACCAGCGGTTCCCGACGAAGGGCCGGGTCTGGCATCCCGGCGGCGCCCATCCGTTCGCCGCCATTGACATGGCCCTGGTACACAACGGCGACTTCGCCAATTACCATTCCGTGACCGAATACCTCAAACAGCGCCACATCTATCCGCAGTTTCTCACCGACACTGAAGTGTCCGCGCAGTTGTTTGATCTGTTCAGCCGGACCTATCGTTACCCACTGGAACACATCATCGAGGCCCTGGCGCCGACCACGGAACTGGACTTCGACCGGCTTGACCCGGAGAAGCAGAAGATTTATCGGGCCATTCAGTCCACGCACATCCACGGCTCGCCGGACGGCCCGTGGTTTTTCATCATCGCCCGCAGTCTCCCCCGCGAAAAACGGTTCCAGTTGATGGGCATCACCGACACGGCCATGCTCCGGCCGCAGGTGTTTGCCTTCTGCGACGGTGATGTCCAGGTTGGCCTGATTTGCTCGGAAAAACAGGCCATTGACGCCACCCTCCTGAGCCTGTCGAAAGATGACAAACGGATTTGTCCCGTGGCCGACCGTTACTGGAACGCGCGCGGCGGCAGTCATGACGACGGCGGCGCGTTCATTTTCAACCTGCGAAAAAATCAGGCCGGCAAAATCCGGATCACCTACACGGATAAATTCGGTGAGCCGGTCCCCATTCCCGGCGGGAACGAAACCTGCGATTTTACGAAGGATGTAGCCGCGGACGTCAGTCCGCGCACTTCAAACGATGCAGATCAGCGCCGACTGCCGATTGCCACTTTTGAAGGAATGCGCGACCAGCTCACCCGCTGGACGTTCGCTGAATTCCGTTCGGCCTGCCGGCAAATTGTCGAGGCGGCGAAGGACCCGGACCGAACGGCTGCGGCGATTGAGATGCTGACACTGCTTAACGACCGGCGCTACCCGACTGGCGCCAAGCGGCGCAGCCATCTGCTCCACGTCGTTCGCACGGAGTTGAACCGGTTGTTCGGCAACCTTCCCCAAATTGGCGCCAACGACAACGCCCCGGGCGCGTATCGGCTCATTGATTTCGAGACGCGCGGCCAGTTGCGTCCGCCGCGCGCGAATGAAACTACGCTGGCGATTGACGCTGCGCATTTTGCGGCGGAAGGCGGGAATTCCGACGCGGCGTTGCTCATGGATGCTTACATGAATGGCTGGCGGCGGTTCATCAGTTTTAATTGCATCGGCCAGCGTTATCTCGGCTGCGGCCTCGGCCCGGATACTGACGCAGTGGTCATTGATGTTTACGGCAGCAGCGGCGATTACCTGGGATCCGGTCTCGACGGACTGACGATCGCGGTGCATGGCAATGCCCAGGACCAGTTGGGCCAGATTATCAAGCGCGGCAAAATGGTCATTTACGGCGATGTTGGCCAGACCTTCATGTATGGCGCCAAGGGCGGCGCGGTCTACGTGCTCGGCAACGCAGCCGGTCGGCCACTCATCAACTCCGTTGGCCGGCCCAAAGTAGTCATTAACGGCACGTGCCTCGATTTCCTCGCCGAGTCTTTCATGGCTGGCGACCCGCACAACGGCGGAGGCTTCGTCATCCTGAACGGCGTCAAATTCGATGACCTGGGCAAGCTGGTTCCGCTGGCAGATCCGTATCCCGGCAGCAACCTGTTTTCGTTGGCGTCGGGCGGCGCCATTTTTGTCCGCGACCCGGACCGGACACTCGTGAACCAGCAATTGAACGGCGGAAAGTTTGCCAAACTGACCGATGCCGACTGGGAATTGATCCTGCCGTTCCTGGAAGAGAACCAGCGGTTGTTCGGTATCACCGTCGGGCAGCTTTTGACCGTGAACGGCAAAAAGCTCAAGCCGTGCCGGGTCTATCGCAAAGTCATCCCCGGCAGCCTCAAAAATGTTGTGCAGGAGGATACCGACGATGTTTGGGCGGCGGAAGCCGAGGCCGAACTGGCCGTGATCTGACCGGAGACCATTGCTGTGATTACCATCAAGAAAACGAAAAACAGCCGCGCGTTGAAGGACGCCGTGGAAGCGTTGTCCGGCGTTGACCTGAGCGTCTGTTACCAGTGCAAGAAATGCTCCGGCGGGTGTCCGGTGGCCACGCTCACCCGGTCGAGGCCCTCCGAGATCATGCGCCAATTGCATTTGGGCGCCGCCGATGAATTGCTCGGCAGCGACCTGGTGTGGATGTGCGTCTCCTGCGGAACCTGCTCCGCCCGTTGCCCGATGGGCATTGACGTGGCTGCAGTCATGGACGCCTTGCGCTGGCTGGCACTTGAACACGGCGCGCCGAAACCGCAAGGCAACGTGCCGCTGTTCAATCGCGCTTTCCTGAAAACGGTCGAGACCTTCGGCCGCGCATACGAAATCGGTCTGATTGCAGGCTACAAACTTGGAACCGGCAAGTTGATGAGCGATGTGGAAAAATTCCCGGTCATGCTCAGGAAGGGAAAGATCGCGCTGCTGCCGCCACGCGGCGGAGACCGGCAGGCGGTGAAACGCATTTTCAATAAAGTAAAAGCGAGCACGGGGGCCAAATCATGAAATACGCCTACTATCCCGGATGCTCGGCTGAATCCACGGCCCGCGACCTGAACCAGTCCGCTCTGGCGGTTGTCCGGGCGCTGGGCATTGATTTCGAAGAACCCAAAGGCTGGACCTGCTGCGGCGCCACCGCCGGCCACCAGACCGACCGCCTGCTCGCCGTGTCCCTGCCCGCCACCAACCTGGCCAAGGTCCAGGACATGAAACTGGACATGGTCGTCAATTGCGCCGCCTGTTACAACCGCATGAAGGTGGCCAACCACGAAATTTCGTCCCGTCCCGCCATCCGTCAGGGCGTCCACGACGCGCTCGACCGCGATTACGACGGCTCGGTCAAAGTCCGGCATCTGGTCGAGGTGCTGCTCGACGATGTTGGCCTGCCCGCCATCACCAGATCACTCAAACGTTCGTTGAACGGCCTCAAAGTCGCCTGTTATTACGGGTGCCTGCTGGTCCGGCCGCCGGGCGTGGTGAAATTCGACGATCCGGAAGATCCGAAATCACTCGACCGGCTCGTAACCGCGATGGGCGGCCGGAGTCTCGACTGGCCCTGCAAAGTCGAATGTTGTGGCGGCGGCCTGGCGTTGTCGCGGACCGACGTGGTGGTCCGGCTTACCGAATCCATACTCGACATGGCGGTCCAGGCGGGCGCCGATTGCATCGCGGTCAGTTGCCCGATGTGCCAGATGAATCTCGATTTGCGGCAGCAGGACATCAACAAACGACCCGGCAAGAACTACCGGATGCCGATTGTTTACCTCACTCAGCTTTTGGGGCTTTGCCTGGGTTTCGGCCCCGGCGAACTCGGGTTTGAAAAGCTGATGGTCCCGGCAACAAAAGTTTTGGAGAAAGTAAATGCGCACGCATAAAAAATCCGACATATCCGGCTGGGTAGAACCCCGAACGCTTTCGGGGTTGCGGCAGGCTACCAGCCTGCCGCGCTCTCGGGCGGCAGGTTGCCGCCCAAAACGGGCTGGTAGCCCGTTCCACCCATTTCACAGAAAGTCATGAGCAAAAACGGCGAGAAAAAAATCGGTGCGGTGCTGGTGCAAGGCGGCGGCATTGCCGGCGTCCAGGCGGCGCTTGACCTGGCCAACAGCGGGTTCAAAGTTTATCTCGTCGAACGCGACGCCGCCATCGGCGGCATGATGGCGCACCTGGACAAGACTTTCCCGACCGGCGACTGCGCCACCTGCATCGTCTCGCCTAAACTGGTCGAATGCGCCCGGAACCTGAATATCGAAATCCTGACGCTGTCCGAACTGGTCGGGCTCGAGGGCGAGCCGGGTCATTTCAAAGCCACCGTCCGGCGGCATCCGCGGTATGTGGACGAAAACAAATGCACCGGCTGCAGCGAATGCACTCAGGTTTGCCCGGTGGACATCCCGGACGAATTCAATTGCTGCCTCGCCACCCGCAAGGGCATCGCCAAACTTTATGCCCAGGCCACGCCGAACATTTTCGGCATTCTGAAAAACGGCCACGCGCCCTGCAAATTAACGTGCCCGGCCCGCGTCAACGTCCAGGGATACGTCCAGCTCATCAAACAGAAGGAATATCTCAAGGCGGTCAATCTCATCCGCGAGCGCAATCCGCTCTCGGCCATCTGCGGTCGCGTGTGTACGCATCCCTGCGAGTCCAAATGCACGCGGGCCGGGGCTGACGACGCGATCGCCATCCGCTTGCTGAAACGGTTTGCCTCTGACCAGGAAATGGAATTGCTCGCGGCGGGCAAACTTACGTTGCCGGGCGAAAAAGTTCCCGCGCCGGACGCCAAAAAGGTCGCCGTTATCGGCAGCGGCCCGGCCGGTTTGACGACTGCCAATGACCTCGCCGAAGCCGGGTTGGCGGTCACGATTTACGAAGCGTTGCCCGCCGCCGGTGGCATGCTGCGCTACGGCATTCCCGAGTATCGCCTGCCCAAAAAGGTGCTCGACCACGAAATTGAAATCATCCGCCGCAAAGGCGTCAAATTTGTCTTCGACTGCCGCATCGGCCAGGATGTCACTTTCCCGACGCTCCAAAAGGATTACGCCGCGATTTTCATCTCCGGCGGCGCCCAGAAAAGCCGCAAGCTCGGTGTTGACGGCGAGCACTTCGCCGGAGTGGTTGACGGCGTTGAATTTCTCCGGGCGGTCGCCTCGCGCAACCCGCCCTCGGTGCCACGCACGGTGGCGGTCGTCGGCGGCGGGGATACGGCCATTGACTCGGCCCGCACCGCGCTGCGTTTGGGGGCAAAGGAAGTCACCGTTCTGTACCGCCGTTCGCGCGCGGAAATGCCGGCCATGCCGATGGAAATCGAAGCCGCGGAAAAAGAAGGCATCAAAATTCAATACCTGGTCGCACCTTCGCGGCTGCACGAGGAAAACGGCAACGTCGCCGCCGTTGAGTGTGTGCGCATGCAGCTCGGCGAGCCCGATGCCAGCGGCCGGCGGCGTCCAGTGGAAATTCACGGTCCTGCATATCTCATCAAAACCAACATGGTGATATCCGCCATCGGCCAAAAGGTGGATGAGGAGTTGCTGGGGCACATCAACGTCAAAAGTGGAAACGGCCGATTCGAGATTGACCCCGTCACCGGCCAGACGTCCGTGCCTGGAGTTTTTGCCGGTGGCGATAATGTCACTGGGCCGGCCACAGTCATCGAGGCCGTCGCCGCCGGCAAGCGCGCCGCTGAATCCATCGGGCGTTACCTGGCGGGCAAAGATATGCTCGTTGGCCGGTTTGAAGATTCGCTCCGCCCGATTCCAAAAATCTTCCTGCCCACGCTCGACAAAGTTGAGAAAAAATCGCGGCCGCATCCGGAGGAATTGGCTGCGGTCACGCGGCTGAACAATTTTGACGAAGTCGAGAAGGGCCTCACCGAGGAACAGGCCCTCGCGGAAGCTGCGCGCTGTCTGAATTGCGCCCTCTGCGCGGAGTGCAATCGCTGCGTCGAAACCTGCACGCAACACGCCATTGACCACGCGATGCGCGAACGCACCGTCACGCTCGAGGTCGGCTCGGTCATCCTGACGCCCGGCTTTGCGGAATTCGACGCGACACGCAAAGGCGAATTCGGTTATGGCCGCTACGCCAACGTCGTCACCAGCGTCCAATTCGAGCGGATGTTGTCCGCCGCCGGGCCGTTCGAAGGGCACGTCATCCGGCTGTCCGACGGCCGCGAAGCCAAACGTATCGCCTGGATTCAATGTGTCGGCTCGCGCGACAACACCTGTGGCAATGAGTATTGCTCGTCCATCTGTTGCATGATGGCCACCAAACAGGCGCTCGTTGCCGGCGAACACGTCGAGGGCCTGGAGGCGACGATTTTCTACATGGACATCCGCGCCCACGGCAAGGATTTCGACCAGTACTACGAACGCGCCCGGGCAAAGGACAACATCCATTACCTCAAGAGCATTCCGTCGCGCATCCTCCAGTTGCCGGGCAGCAAAGATCTGCGCGTGGCATACCTGGATGAAAACGGTGAGATCGCGCACCAGGAGTTCGATCTGATTGTGCTGTCGGTGGGCATGGAACCGCCGCGCAGCATGGCCGGCATGGCCGCCTGCCTGGACATCAAGCTCAACGAATTCGGCTTTTGCGACACCGACCGGCTCCAGCCGTTGTGCACCTCGCGGCCCGGCGTGTTTGTCGGTGGCACCGCCCAGGAACCCAAGGACATCCCTGAAACCGTCACCCAGGCCAGTGGCGCGGCGTCCATGGCCATGGAACTGCTCGCGCCGGCGCGCCATTCGCTCATCACCAAAAAGAGTTATCCGACCGAACACGATGTCACCGACGAAGAACCGCGGCTCGGCGTGTTCGTTTGCCACTGCGGCATGAACATCGCCGGGGTCGTGGATTGTGAGCGAGTAGTGCGGCAGATCGAGCGCGAACCGAACGTGGTTCTGGCCACGCACACCATGTTCTCGTGTTCGGACGCCAGCCTGTCGCATATCAAGGACATGATCCATCAATACCGGCTCAACCGCATCGTGGTGGCCTCGTGCACGCCGCGCACGCATGAGCCGTTGTTCCGCGAAACGTTGCGCGAGGCGGGTTTGAATCCGTACCTGTTCGAAATGGCCAACATCCGCGACCAATGCTCGTGGGTCCATTCGGCAACGCCGGAGTCCGCCACCGCAAAGGCGATTGAACTGGTGAAAATGTCCATCGCCCGGGCGCGCACGCTTTGGCCGCTCGAAGGCGGCACGCTGGCCGTGGACCAGACCGGCATTGTTATCGGCGGCGGCCTCAGCGGCATGACCGCCGCGCTGGCGCTTGCAAATCAGGGATTCAACGTGCATCTGATTGAACGCGCAGATCGTTTGGGAGGAAACCTGCACGAGATCCATCGGACACTCGAGCACGAGAACATCGCCGCCTTCGCCGGCGGTCTCATTGACCAGGTCCAAAAACACCCGCAAATCAAAACGCATCTCGAAGCCAGCCTTGCCGGCATCAAAGGCCATATCGGCAAGTTCCACGTGGCGTTCGCGCAGAACGGCAAGGCCCAGGAAATCACCGGCGGTGCCATCATCGTGGCCACGGGTGCGCAGGCAGCCAAAACCACCGAATATTTATACGGCAAATCCGACCGCGTCCTGACCCAGATCGAATTGGAAATGCAATTGCACGAGAAGACCTGGCGCGCGCAGGGCCAGAACATTGTCATGATCCAATGTGTTGGCTCGCGAAACGAACAGCATCCTTACTGCAGCCGCATCTGCTGCTCGATGGCCATCAAGAACGCGCTGGCCATCCGAAAACTGGACCCGGCGGCCAATGTCTATGTGCTCTATCGGGATGTCCGGACTTACGGTTTCCGGGAAATTTTCTACCAGCAGGCGCGCGAGGCGGGTGTGGTGTTCATCCGCTACGCGCCGGAAGCGCCGCCGCGGGTAACCGACGACGACGGCCTGGTCGTCACGGTGAAAAGCCCCGACCTGTCCGAACCGCTCGCCATCGAAGCCGACAACGTCGTGCTCAGCACCGGCGTGGAAGTGGATTTGGCGAACAACAAGTCGCTGTCGAACATGCTCAAGGTGCCGCTCAACGCCGACGGGTTTTACGTGGAAGCCCACCTGAAACTGCGTCCGGTGGATTTCACGACCGAAGGAATTTTCCTGTGCGGCCTGGCGCATTCGCCGAAGTTCATGGACGAAAACATCGCGCAGGCGCGTGCCGCTGCCGCCCGGGCCGCCACGGTGTTGTCCAAAACGCAACTTGATGTCAGTGCGACGGTCGCCTACGTGAACCAGCAGAAATGCATTTCCTGCATGACGTGCGTGACCGTCTGCCCGTACGGCGCGCCTTACTGCAACAAGGACGGCAAGGGCCAGATTGAGGCCGCCAAATGCATGGGTTGCGGCATCTGCGCCGCCGAATGCCCGGCTTGCGCCATTCAACTGCACCATTTCGAAACCGACCAGTTCGAAGTGATGATCAAGGCTTTGCTCGCCGGCGACCCCGACGACAAACACGGCAACGGCACAACCACGTCCCGAGCTGATCGGACGGCGCAGTCTATCGTTCCTGCCACATGAGCCATGAACTCTGATGTTTTCCAACCGAAAATCGTGGCCTTCTGCTGCCACTACTGCGCCTATGCCTCGGCGGACCTGGCCGGCTCCATGCGCATCCAGTATCCGCCCAACGTGCGCATTATCCGCACTCCCTGCACCGGCCGGCTGGAGACCGAGTATTTCATGAAAGCATTCGAGAACGGCGCGGATGGCGTGTTAGTGGCCGGCTGCCTCGAAGGCGGCTGCCATTTTGTAGAAGGCAACCTCTGCGCCAAACACCGGGTGAATTACACGCGCGATATGCTGGCGGAAATCGGCCTCGAAAAGGAACGCCTTCGCATGGTCAACCTTTCCGCCGCCATGTCGCGGCCCCTGGCGGACAACCTCACTGACATGGTGGAAACGGTCCGCAAACTGGGTCCCAGCCCATTGAGGAAATCCGAAATCCGCGACCCGAAACGACTGCCACAAACGAAAAGGTTAAAATCTCACGAGCCGTGGGCTCTCACACGGCACAATGACTTATGATCGTCGCCCAACGCAAAAACATTCCCGAACTGCTGTCCATCGTGCAACGGCATCGCAAGGTGCTCCTGCTCGGGTGCGGCACCTGCGTGACCGTCTGCCTCGCCGGCGGCCAGCGCGAAGTCAGCATCATCGCCTCCGCCCTGCGCATGGCGGCCCGGTTGAAAAACCAGCCGCTCGAGGTCGAGGAACTCACCATCGAACGCCAGTGCGACAACGTTTTTCTCGAACAGGCCGCCGAGTCGGCCCGAAAAGCAGACGCCGTGCTGTCGCTCGGCTGCGGCGCCGGCGTGCAGGCTCTGGCCGAACGATTCGCCGGCAAACCGGTGTATGCCGGGCTCGACACCGCCTTCATCGGCGTATTGGAGGAACGCGGAGTCTGGGCGGAGAAATGCGCGGCCTGTGGCGAGTGCGTGCTGCATCAATACGGCGGCATTTGTCCGATTACGCGCTGCGCCAAACACATGTTGAACGGCCCGTGCAGCGGTTCGCGCGAAGACCGGTGCGAGGTGAATCCCGACCGTCCGTGTGCCTGGCAGTTGATTTACAAACGGCTCAAGGAAATCGGGCAACTGGACCGGCTCCAGGAAATCAAGCCGCCCAAGAACTGGCGTCCCAGCCTCTCCGGCGGCCTCCGCACCATCGTCCGCGAGGATCATCGGGTCTGAGCTTCATTGGCAGTTGAGAGCGGAACGTTCAGCGTTCCGGCTCCGCTTTCTCCGTTGATTTCGCCGACGCAGGCGGAGAATACGTCAGCCGAAAGTTGACAGCGCGTGGCCAGCGGTTACTGTTCCCGTGTCGGTCGCACTCAATCTGAACGAAGGAGAACGATATGTCCATCAGACCCATCAAGCGCCTGGTCAAGGCCAAACCCACGCTCGAGGGCGCCGGCGTGCATCTGCGCCGCGCGTTCGGCTTCGGCAACACGTCTGATTTTGATCCGTTCCTGCTGCTCGACGATTTCCGCAACGACATCCCGGAAGATTACCTGGCGGGTTTTCCGTGGCATCCGCACCGCGGCATCGAAACCATCACTTACGTCCTCGCCGGCACAGTTGAGCACGGCGACAGCATGGGCAATCGCGGCGCCATCGGGCCGGGCGACCTGCAATGGATGACCGCCGGCCGGGGCATCATCCACCAGGAAATGCCCAAAGGCGACCCGCAGGGCCGCATGCACGGGTTCCAGTTGTGGGCCAATTTGCCGTCGGCGCTCAAAATGACCGCGCCGCGTTATCAGGAAATCAAGTCGCTGGAAATCCCCGAGGTGACCGAGAACGACGGTACCAAAGCGCGGATTATCTGCGGCCAATTCTGGGGCAAACGCGGTCCGGTGGAAGGCATCGCCGCCGACCCGACTTACATTGACGTCACTGTGCCGCCCGGCAAACGCCGGCGGTTATCCGTTGAGCACACGCGCCACGCCTTCGCCTACGTCTTTGCCGGCAGCGGCAAATTCTGCAATGCGTCCGGTCCGCTGGCGGTACCCACCGAAAGCCTGGGCTGGGCCGACACCACGCCGCCCACGGAAGCGGACAACCGTTCCCTCATCCTGTTTGACTCCGGCGACGACGTGGAAGTGCAGGCCGGGGAGCATGGCATCCGGTTCCTGCTGGTCTCCGGCAAACCGTTGCAGGAGCCCGTGGCGTGGTACGGACCCATCGTGATGAACACGCAGGCCGAACTCCAGCAAGCCTTCGAGGAACTGCAAAAAGGAACCTTCCTGAACAAATAGTGAGGCGGGGCCGGATGACGTGTGGCGAACAACATGTGACACGAGGTGAAAACCGGTGATCGCGTCATTTCAGGTAGTTGTCATAAAGCAACTTTGCCGTGACGGCCAGAACCATCGCGATAAATATGGGCCGGATGAATTTGACGCCTTTGACCACCACCAGGTGCGAGCCAAGGCGCGCGCCCAAAAGCTGGCCTAAACCCATCACCAGCCCCGGCACGAACAACACATTCCGGCCCAGCAGGAAAAACAGGAGTGAACTGAGGTTGCTGGCGAAATTCATGACCTTGGTGTAGCCCGTGGCGCGGGTGAGATTGAAGCCGAGCCCGAGCACAAACGCCACGGCCCAGAACGTGCCGGTGCCCGGCCCGAAAAAACCGTCGTAAAATCCCAGCACCAGCCCGAAACCAGCGTCGAACCACACCCGCGGCAGACGGGGCGGCGCGTCGGCGGCGCCGAGGTCCGGTTTGAGCAGGAAATAAACGGCCACGAGCACCAGGAGGACCGGGATGGCGTGCGCCAGAACATCCCGCGGCAACTGCTGCACGAGCAAGGAGCCCAGGGCCGCGCCCATGAACGTGATGACAAATCCCCGTTGGCAATCCGGCAACGCCACCGTGCCGGCACGGGCGAAATGGACCGTGGCGCTCCCGGACCCGAATGTGGCCTGGAGTTTGTTGGTGCCGAGGGCGAGCTTTGGGTCCATCCCCAGATTCAACAGCACCGGCAGAGTAATCAAACCGCCGCCGCCCGCGATGGCGTCCACAAATCCGGCCACGAGACCCGTTCCGAACAGCAGCGGCAGATGCCACGGTTGAACCATGGCACGAGGGTAATGCAAAGTTTTTCAACGGCAAAGCGTGCAAAGAACGCGCAAAGACGATGGCGACAGACTTTGGACTGCGGACTTTAAAACTCTTCGACGTACGGCTTGCCTTCGTACCAGGCAATCATGTTCAGGATGAGATAATTCCAGTTCTGGAATCCCTTGTTCAATGCCGGTTCGCCGCTATCCGGCAGGTAATACTCATGCAGCGCGCCGTTCTTTTCGAAATCGCGGCCGAGGAGCCGAATGGTTTTTTCCACCAACGTGCGGGCGTCGTCGTTGTAGCCGTATTTCACCAGCCCGCGGAACGTGAGATAGTTCGCATTAATCCAAATCGGCCCGAGCCAGCAACTCGGATTGCCCGTCGCTCTCACGTCGTACATTTTCTCGAGCGGCGACAGCGTCCGGACGCCGTACGGCGCATTGAAAGAGTTCATGTCCCGGAAATTTTTTTCCACGATGAGCCGGGCCTGTTCCGGTGTGGCCACGCCGGACCACAGGGACAGGAAGCCCGACCAGACACCGAGGCGTTGAATCAGGCAATCCCAATTGCGTGGGCCGCCTTCGTGCAGTTCCCAGGCTTTCTTCGGCCGTTGATAAGGCCGCAGATTCAGATCCACGCTGTAATAAAAACCGTCCTTCGGGTCCCAACAATGCTCGCGCATTGCCCGGAGCAGGTCGTCGGCCATTTTCTGGTAACTGTTCCCGATTTCCTTTTCGTTCAGCCGTTCGGACAAATACACCATCGCCAGCAGTTCGCGGTACATCAGGCAATTGAGCAGGATGGAACCCGAGCTCGCGTCGAGGCGATAGAACGTGGACGGATCGTTGTCCACGCCGATGGTTTCGTCGGTCTGCCAGTAATACAACCCGGTGGCCTGGTTGCGGTAATGGTTGTAGTAGCAATTCACAAACGCCTGTAGCGGATAAAACTTTTCACGGAGCCACTCGGCATCGCCGCCGTTAAGCCTGGTCAGAAAAGCGGCGTGCTGCGCGAGGCAGGGCTTGTGCATGTTATGGGCGAACAGGTTGGTGTCGCCCATGATGGACTCGGCCCGCGTGGTCTGGGGCGTGACGCGCACCGGCAGCCAGCCTTGCCAGCCGCCGAGTTCAAGAAAATTCAGCACGCAACCCTGCTCATGCTTGAGTGCTTCGGCGCGGTCGGCGGGCGTGCTGTGTTCCAACAAAATCTGGCGCAACGCGACGTCGGCCAGCCACGAATCCCAATCCCAGAGGTCATTTTCGTATTGGCTGCTGCCGGGTGTAATATAGGGATACTTCAACGCGCCCTGGGCAGGTTTGAACATGCCGGGATAATCTCTGTAAATGTGTTCGCGGATAATGCCGATGTAACGCTGGATATCTGCGTCCGGTTCGGCGTGCGCAGCCATCGAGAAGAAAACCGATATGAGCAGACTGAGAAGAATTTTCATGGGCGAGAACGATTTTGGAATGCCACTGTCCGGGCAACAAGCCGAAAGCGCACCCGGGCGCACCAGGGTGGAATCATGCCCGGTCGCTCCGTCTGGTAAACGCAACTGGCCGGGGAAACGTTTTCGTTAACTTCGTTACCTTCGGTTGGCAGCCCTCATCACCCAACCGCGTGCCGCGCGGCATTTGACAATCGGGACCAAACGCGCGAGGATAACTGCAGAAACGACCCGGTGAAGATGTATCGGTTTCAAAAAACGTTGGCGTTGGTGACCATCGGCAGCCTGTCGTTATTGGCAGCGAAAGCAGTTGAACGGAGTTCCGCCGATCCCGCCCCCATCTTGCGAATGCAACAGGCGAATGTTGCCGACGATACCATCATTGCTTACATCAGGAATTCCGGGAACAGCTACCACCTCGATGCCGACCAGATCATTTCCCTCCACCAACAGGGGCTTTCCGATGCCGTCATCACCGCCATGTTAAGTCAGCCGAAACCCGCCGTCGCGCCGCAGCCTGCCTATCCTGCGACCGTCCCGCCGCCGGAGACAGGCCCGACCACCCCGCCCACCAGTCCGGCCCCGACGGACCCCTCGACTCCCGTCGAACCGCCGGTGGTCACCTACAGCCAGCCGGTGCCGGCGACTTACTACTACTATTCGTACGTGGCGCCCTACTACTATTACTATCCGGCTTATTATTCTCCGGTCTGTGGCTATTACGGCTGGCACGTTTGTCCGTCGGCATTTCACTGGAACGGATACTGGTGCGGTGACAGTCACGGTGCCGTCGTCTGGCACTGCGGCAACTACTGGCACAATGGTGTTATCTGGCACGGTGGCAGCGATTGGCATGGTGGAAATAATTGGCACGGCGACAACGGTTGGCACGGTGGCGCCGCCTGGCATGGCGGCAACAACTGGAACGGTGGCGTGGCCGGGCACGGCGGCAACATCGGGCATAGCGGTGGGATGAATAACTGGCATGCCGGCGGGATGGGGCACAGTAGTATCGCCACCATAAGCGGCGGCTGGCACGGCACTGGCATAACGGCTGGCGGTGGCGGTTGGCACCACTAGCCTGTTCCTACCACTCTCTCAACCGGCATAAGCCGCCGATTGCACCGCCAAACGCAGCTTTTCAGCCCTTAGACTTTAGAATTTAGCCTTCATCCTTCCCTGTCCTCCGTAGCGGTACTGCGGAGCGATCTACAACAGAACATCAATCCCCCGCTCACGCAGTTTGGGCAACAGGGAGTGGTTCAGGTCCGTCAAATCTCCGCGCCATAGTTCAATCGGAGAAAATCTGTGTCGGGCATAGATTTCCATCTTGCGGGTCTTGCGGGCAACATAGTCGGGGTCATCCATCACGCCCCAAAACTCGATATAAATCGGCTGCCCTTGCGCCGTGTAAGCCGTGAAATCGGGAACGAGTTGTTCGGGCAGGGGCAGCAGGTATTCGTAATCATGCCGAATGCCCAGATTCGACAGGAAGTTGTCTATCGCCATTTCGGACAAGTACCGGACCGTATGGCCGTCGGCACAACGAAATTCCTCCTTTCGGGGATAACGCTCGTGATAGAGCTGGTCGTCGAGACTCGTTTCCAATCCTGACCGGGCGCGCAGATTGAAATCAGCTGCGTAATACTGGAGCAGGCTTTGCGCCCGGTCACAGTCCAGCATGTGTTTTATCCGGAGCGGTCCGCCGGCGGAATTTTCGACAATGTGCCTGACCGACCAGCGTGGCACCGCCAGCAACTCGTGGGAAACCCGCTCGACGCGCACTTGATTGCAGTATTGTCCGCCCCAGGCCTGTGGCTCGTGGCACGCGCAACCGGTCTGAGCCACCCACACGCCGTAAAGCAGATGGTTGCCGCCGGGGGTGTGGTTGTAGAGAAAACAGAAATCATCCACGTGCACCCGCAAGGCCCAGGGCTCCTGCGTCCCGAACAATTGCCGCCCCAGGCAATCGCCTTGCGTGTGCTCGTTACACTCGAAAATGAAGGCGCGTTTCGCCATGTTCCAACCCATCCCGCTGCCGGCCCGGACCGACAACCCACAGATTGAAACGACCAATCAAACCCGCGTCCGGCCCTGCGCGCATACCATAATGGACCGAACTGAAATTACCGCGGTGTTACGAAGAAGCCATCGTCGTGCTGCGCGAATTAGATTGTGTTTGTTTACACAACTCTGTTCGCCATCACTCCCGCGACAATGTAGCAGAAAAACCGAGCAGTGCAAAGAATTCCAACCGGTGGGGCGAGAGCACCCTCGAGCCGAATCTCTGTCCGCAGATTCCGCAGATTAACGCAGATCTATTAGGCCACAACAAAGCGCAAAAGGCGCAAACACAATTCCCTCTCCGCCTCGACCGGGGAGAGGGTCAGGGTGAGGTGTCGACCGCCTTTTAACCGCAGCCCGTCGCGCCGGCTTGTCACGCGTCACGTGCCACATGTCACAAGTCACTCCGCGCAAGCGGATCAACCCACCGGACCGCGGGCGTGGCCGGAAACGGTTATCTTGATCGCCGCGCCGGGGTTCCGATGCAGAAGCTCATCGGTCTTAAGAAGGCCCCGGTCCAGGAAATAATAACCATAATCTCCCTCCGTCGGCGGGGAAATCATGGCGCACATGGCGGGTTCGTTCCCCGAATGACCACAGCCGATGTCGTGCTCCACCCGGAAACGATCTTTGCGTCCGGGCTTGTCGGCCTTGATGGCAAACGCCAGCAGATCCCGGTCGCTTTCACCGACGTTCACGAATTCAAAATTCGCCCAGACCTCATTGCCTTTCCCGGCGTGGAACGGCGCCGGATCAAAATCGGGTGAGCATCGGGCGTCCGCGTCGTACGGTAACAAAGGAACCAGCGCAATGCCGCCGACCTCGTTATTGGTGAATCGCACCAGAGGATGATGCTGATTGAGCCGGCTGATGGTGCGGGCAGCCACTTTGATTCCTGAGACGATGACTTCACTATTTTCTTTATGCTGCGACCACAGGACACTATCCGGCCCGGCGAGCGTGAGTTGACTGGCACTGAGGGTGGTTAATCCGGCAATACCCAAGGCTCTGAAATTTTTAAACATAACAATCCTTTCGTTGAGGTGATCGCGAACCCAGCGGGTCAAAACCGTTCCGACCCGTTGAACTTTCGCAAGCCGCGCGCGCTGGCGCCTCCTGCCAAGCACCGGAAATGCCACGAGCGCATTTCTGCATTTTGGTGGCAAATCCATGAACGCACACTGTCCGGGTTGAGCCAGGCTGGCTCAGGGCACTGTCACACCGCGCCAGACTCGCGCAATGCACGACAGGCGCAGATTGCAAACCACGGAGTGGCGACCGACAATAGCCCACGGTTTCAACCGTGGGTACAGGGTGAAAAAGGAATAAGCCCAGCGGGGCGGCAGAAAGAACAACCACGAAAGACACGAAACACACGAAAGGCAGGGAAGGCTACTGACGAGAGGTTGAACCGCTGATTTTCGCTAATCAGCGCTGATGAGCCAGATCCACGCAGGCTGCGTGACATAATTACCAGTCGATCCTGGCCTGCGACTCGGGATCTTCGGCCCAGGCTTTCGCCTTGACCTCGGGCGTCAACATTTTCGTAGGGTTGTGATTTGACCGGTACAGAAACTGAATCCAGATGGGCGGAAGATTCGGATCCTTGTCAAACCGGTCGTACTCCCATTTGAAGAAACGATGGACCCAGAAGCTGTGATACCGTCCATCCGGACCCATCGCCGACCGAAATGATGTATGGATGAAACGGAAGCCTTTCGTTTTGGGATCAACGATAAGATTTTCCGGCCCCAAGTCCATCGTCCATGATCGCGTAAACCGGTAATCCTTACGTTCCGAAAACGCAAAAACTCCGATGCAATATTCGCCTGCAAGCCCACATCCGGAGCCTGGTTTGATAGCCATGAAATCAGGAACGCCATCTCTATTGAAATCGCCCATATAAACCGCTGACAAATAGGGACCGAGAACCATGGCGTTATACGTCTTGTACACGGTGCCGTCCGGGAGTCGTATGATAACAGTAGTGAAATCGGCTCCGTCATCAGCAACCTCCTGAACAGTCGGATATTTTTTCGGCGATGTGGGATGAACCCAAAGGTTTGACGTCGTCTCGATGTATTTGGTCGTGGGTATCTGCGGCCAAGGCCGGCCGTTCAAATACGGCAAATAACTGAGCGTCTCGGGGTCATTTGTTTCTACGGCTGTGACATTGGTAGCGAGGGCAATCAGGGCAATCACTATGCAGAATCGCCCGCCATCGGGTCTTCCGTTCACCTGATTTTTCTGACCGGCTATCTGCACAAACCGACTTTGGTCCCTTTGAATTTGGCTGTCAAGATTTCGGGTTCGCACAGAGCGCAGATAAACACAGAGATGCAATGACACCACGATGCTGGCCTTTTACGACAAGAACCTGTTTGCTTGATGCCATTCGAGGTACTTCTTAGAAGGACGTTGCGACGATTCTTCCGGCAGAATTTTAAGCGGCTGACCGTGGAAAGCATAGTAATCACGTCCATTTGAGAATTCTTCTTTGATTCTGCGACTGACTTCAATTCTCAGATCGTTTGTCACCGTAACATAGCCAGCATCGAACAAAGTGTGCCAGTCAGAGCGAAGGAGCATTCCGTTCGGAAGCTCGTGCGGTCCCAGTTGAGCGTACGGTTGAATATGAGCAGCTTCCAGGACTGGTAGAGTCCGTTCTCCCGTGATGGCGCACCGTCGCTGATATCCCTCAAGAACTTCGACTCGAAAACCGCCCTGCCCTAATCTCGGCTTGATCAAGTGTTCCAGGCCATAACGCGGGGGTTCCTCCCTTAACGCAGCTTCTCCGACATCTCGCTTTAGAAGAATTGCCTGTTTCGCAAGTTCGAATAGTCGTGCCCCTTCTCCATAAGAAACATCGTAAGATTTTCCGGTTTGGATGCTCAATTTCCAATCTGCGGGTGCCGGCCAAGATTCGGCATCCGAGAGATAAAAGGGATCAGTCAATACGGTACAACCAATTTGAGGGTTCTTTTCACTATCGCCACGCATTGTAGCCAACCGCTCTTGGAAAGCTTCGAAAGAAGTGCAGCCGTTAGCCTCAGCGAAAACTTCCCATGCGAGATTCATCGGTAAGACAGTGTGACGCACCAAGAAAGCACCGCCAACGATTCTGTTTTCGGGATATTTTAACTTAAAAAGAAACGCCTCGCCCGGTTTTATGATGTTGAAACCGGTAGTGGCTCGCGGATGCCAAAAATTCATCTCGGACGCATTCCGCGCCCGCAAGAAGTAGAACCAGTCTCGGTTCGTGATGCCAACGTAAAGTTTCATCGAAGGCGAACCGAGTCTGCGCCGGAAAACCACCCTCGTCAATCTGCGTTCATCTGCGAAATCTGCGGTTGAAGAAGTCAGGGCTCTACAGAATCTCGCCCCACCACTCAAGGTTCAGGTTCGGGAATGCGCCTTGTCAAAACAGCCGTAGTCCTGTATTCCAAAAGTCGGGCGATGCCTGGACCTGAAAGATTAATCCCGCTGCACCTCAGTTGCCGGAAGTTGAAAAGCTTCCAAGCATGGGAATTCATGAAAACCAACTTCACGCTCTCCACGGCCGGCATTTTCTTGAGCTTGATGTTGCTTTGTTCCTGCGCGACGGAGCAGGCGGGTCAGCGCGCGCTGCCCGCCGACGTGCCCATCAACAAGGACGCCGGGCGAGGAAACTGGTTGATCGTGACCGTCCAATTGGGCAGCGGCCAGAAGCTGCCGCTCATCCTGGACACCGGCGCGGGTGGAACCATGTTAAACAAATCCCTGGCGCCAAAACTCGGAAAACGCCTCGGTCCGGTGGTCACTTACTTTTGGGGCAAAACCTTAACCAACGATATTTACACGGCACCCGGGTTGTCTCTGGGCGGCGCGCCGTTGCGGATCACCGGTGGTGGTGTCGTTTGCGGCGACGTCATGGACCTGCATGATAGAACCGGCCGGCAGCTCATGGGGTTTCTCGGCATGGATGTTCTGGAACATTATTGTATCCAACTGGATTTTGCCGAGGGCAAAATGCGCTTCCTCGACGATCAACACGCCGACAAATCCACCTGGGGCAAAGCCTTTCCCATCGTGCACTTGAACGATCAGGACGACCGGCCCGCCGTCGCGGAAAATCTCCTCGGTCAGCAAGACCCGCGTTCGATCATTGACAGTGGTTTCATGGGTGACGGCTGGCTCATGCCGAAATATTTCCAGTCATGGACAAACGACGCGGTTTCGCCGACCAATGGAGCATTGCAGTGGCCCTACGGCATGTTTGGCGGCAAAAAATATCCCATGTTTACTTTGTGTGCAAAGAACGTCGAGTCCGACGGCATCGGGATTGATTTTCTGGCGCGCCATCTGGTCACGCTGGATTTTCCCGATCACACGCTCTATCTCCAGCGCCAATCCATCGGCGTGCGGCCCGACCCGAGGATGCCCGAATACAAGCCCATCCCCGACCGGGAACCGGAAGTCACCGCCCACCTGCGCGCCGTGGTGCAGGACGTGATGAACGGCAGAGCGCAAGCCGATGACTACACCGCGTCGGCCTGGAAACGCTTGCAGTCCAAACAAAAGGAAATTCAATTATTAAAAAAATACGTTGGTGACGTTGTTTCGCTGACCCTGGTGGAGCGCAGCAATGTGTTTGGCTGGCATCGCAGTTACCGCTACCGGATAGAATTCACCCGGGCGACCGCGCTCGCGCATTTTGTCTTCCACGGAGGAAACAAACTCGCCTCCGGAGAGATGAAAACCGTGGATTGGAAGGAACCGCCGGAGTGACAAGGGAGCCGAGGATAGAAGATTGAGGATAGAGAATAGAAATCCGCCTTCGTTGTCTTAGTTGTCTTCTGTGAAAGTTTTGCGATTTTTGTGTCTTTTTGCGGCAAAGAAAATCTGCGTTTGGCTGCGAAATCTGCGGATAAAGAGAGTTCGACACCTCACCTTTGACTCCTCGCCACAGTAATTTGTTTACACCCGACGGCCCTCACCCGGCTTCGCCACCCTCTCCCGCTCGCGCGGGCGAGGGACAGCGTTCGAGGCGGAGAGGAAATTATTCTTGAGCGATCTGTGCTCTTTGCGGTTAAAAACGCCCTAGGGAATTTGACATTAGCCAAATTGACAGATACTGTCAGCAATGATGATGAGGCGCTTCCCTTATTTCGGCTCCGGGCTCACACGCTGCGCCGGTTTTGGCGGTTGGGAATGCTTCACCGTCTCGCGGTCATCGTCGCCGGCGTTCCGCCGGTTCAGTTTGGGACCAATCACAAAATTCCGGACCACGGAAGCGGACCAATCAGCGCACGGACTTTGCCGGTCGAAGCGCATTTACGGGCCGGCCTCGCAAATTTTCGCGCGGGCACGTCGGCTGCTTAAGCGGTGTTGCATGAAAACCAGGCTATTCCTTCACTCCTCCTGTCGCAGTTGCCTGTATGGAATGCTTCGGAGTCTCGCGGTCATCATCGTCGGCGCTCCTGCGTTGGTGTCGGCCCAGTATTCGGAAATCAAGATGGGCGAATACCTGCAGTATGCGTTTGCGGCCGCCAATGGCGGTGTCTATGCCGGGCTCGACGGCATCGGATACAACGGCATCTTTGGCACCCCTGCGCTCTATAAGACCAACACCGACTGGGTGGATCTTCCCATTGCGCAGGGTTTCAATTCTTCCCTGCAGATTTACGGTTCGGTATCGGGCATCAGCCATGACGGGTCGGTAGTGGCCGGTTCGGTGACCGGGACCACCACGAACGGAGTTTCAAAACAGGTGGCGGCCTACTGGGTGAATGGCGTTGAGTCAGTGATTCCCGCCCCGCCGGATGATCCGGGGGCAATCACGGTGAACGCCACGGCTGTTTCTGGCGACGGAACGACTCTGCTGGTGCAGGACGGCACTGTTTACTCCGCCACGGTTGAAACTTTTGCCTATAACATCGCCGGCGGGACGTTTACTTCGTTGGGTTTCCTTGGCGGCACCAACCATCAAACTTACGCGACCGCGATCAACAACAACGGAACCGTGGTTGCCGGCTACAGTGCGCTGGATGACGGAACCATCAGCGGGTTCATTTGGACTTCCAACGGCGTGACGGTTCTGGCCATCCCCACCAATCATCCCAACACGGCTTACCTGGAGCCGACGTGCATGAGCGACGACGGGACGACTGTGTTTGGCCGGCTGACGGAGTTCAACGGCTGGGTTGGGTTTCGCTACAATACAACGACCGGCTATCAGGACCTCAACCTGACTCCCAGCGCCTGCACGGCGGATGGAACGGAGGCGGTCGGGATTGAGAATATGTATTTCCCGGCGGTCTGGTCGGTCAGTAACGGCGGTGGTTATCTGGACCATTTGGTTTCCGCAAACATCTCAACGCAAGCCCTCGGCACGCTCACCGGTCCGGTCACGATTTCGCCGGACGGAACCGCCATCACGGGCAGCGGCCCGGATGTCTATCTGGTGGAGCAAACCTGGTTCGGCGCCTGGGAGATTTTTGTGCCGTCGCCGCTGAAGGCGGCGCCGATTCCGATGGGCACGCAGAATTTCACGACGGATTACCAGACGACTTTGACCGAACCGGCCGGAACGTTGACGCAATATGCCGAATTCAACACCGGCGTGTCCGCAGTCCTCGTCAAAGGGCCACACTATGCCTCCGCAATCACGCTGAACGCGGACGGCTCGTTCAGCTATACGCCCAAACCGGGCTATATCAGCGCGGGCCCCGATCCCGAAACCGGCGCCCCCACGGACACGTTTACCTATCAACTGGTCAGTCCGAACGGAACGAGCAGCAATGCCCTGGTCCATGTTACCGTGTTGCCGCCGATGCCTCCGACCGTGGACTTTCCCATTTATGCCGATGTGACCGCCACGAGCGCCACACTGGACGGCACCGTAACGGACAGTGGCGGAGCAACGGTCACTGCCGTTGGCGTCGTGTACGCGCCGACGAGCGTCACCAGCAACCCGCAGATTGGAGACGGTGTAAGCCTCGTCGCTCCAGCCGTCGTGGCCAACGTCTTTACCGTCGGTGTCAGCAATCTTCTGCCGAATACGACTTACTCGTATGTTGCGTACGCGACCAACAGCGCGGGCATCGGCTACAGCGCGGTTGATAGTTTCACCACTCTGGCGACTTACGAATCCTGGCAGGCGGCATGGTATGGCAGCACGAGCAACAGCAGTGCGGCGTACAATGCGGACCCGTATCACACGGGTGTGGCCAATATCATGGCCTTCGCCTTTTTGGGGCCGTATCAGGATCCGCAGACGGCCAGCCCCGCCCAACTCCCGCAGGTCCAGTTGAGCGGCGGCAATTTTTGTTATGACTTCTTCGAACCGGCGGGCGTGAGCGGCGTGACGTATGGCGCGCGAGCGTGCACCGACATGTGCTCAGGAAACTGGCAACCGATCCTCGACACTGGCAGTGGGACGGAACACATCTTCAGCGTACCCGTTGGTATCAACCACCAGCAATTTATACGGCTGACGGTGACCGTCCAATAACCGCTGAAAGAGATTGAGCCGCAGTTGGAAACTGAATTGAATTTGCGTCCGGCGATTATGATGCCCAAGCGACGGGACAAGCTCATCCAACAAATTTGCTATTAGCTGGAACAGCACTGCCGTGACGTGGAAATTTGAATTCGACACCTCACCTTTGATTCCTCTGCCCGGTAGAGGCGGAGAGGAGAAATCCTTGCGCTCTCTGCGTTCTTTGCGGTTAAAAATCTGCGCTGATCTGCGCAATCTGCGGATGGAATTTATGGCAGGTCCGTTTGCCCCATCAAGTAGCGGTCGCACTCCCGAGCGGCGCCGCGGCCTTCATTAAATGCCCACACAACTAAACTTTGGCCACGACGGCAATCGCCACAGGCGAAGACGCCTTTGAGGTTCGTCGCGTATCTCTCGAAATCCGCCTTTATGTTAGTGCGCGGGTCGCGCTCCAGCTTCAACGCCTCCAACAACGGCTGTTCCGGCCCGAGAAATCCCATCGCCAATAATACCAGTTGCGCCGGCAAAACTTTTTCCGAGCCCGGCACTTCCCTGGGGACGAACCGGCTTTTGTCGTCCCGATCCCATTGAATCTGGACGGTCAGCGCTTCCTTGACCTGCCCCTGGCCGTCGGCATTGAACCTTTTGACGGTGGTCAGATAAATGCGCGGGTCGGCGCCGAACTTTGCGGCGGCTTCCTGTTGAGCGTAATCCAGCAGGTAAACCTTCGGCCATTCCGGCCACGGATTGTCTTTGGCCCGCTCCGTCGGTGGTCTGGGCAGAATTTCAATTTGCACCAGACTTCGGCAGCCCTGACGCAACGACGTGCCCACGCAGTCCGTGCCCGTGTCGCCACCGCCGATGACGATGACGTCCTTGCCTTCGGCCGAGATGTAATTCCCGTTTTTGTGTTGGTCGAGCAAGGCGCGGGTGTTGGCCGTGAGAAATTCCATCGCAAAATGCACGCCTTTCAGGTTCCGGCCTTCGACGGGCAAATCGCGCGGTTGGGTCGCGCCGGTCGCCAGAATCACCGCGTCAAAACCCTTCAGCAATTTTTCGGCTGGATAATTTTTGCCGACTTCGGTTTTGCAGACGAATTTGACACCTTCGGCTTCCATCTGTTGGATGCGGCGCTGGACGACTTTGGCCTTGTCCAGCTTCATGTTCGGGATGCCGTACATGAGCAAGCCGCCGGGGCGGTCTTCGCGTTCGAACACGGTGACGGTGTGGCCGGCTTTGTTCAACTGCGCCGCGGCGCACAGACCCGCCGGGCCGGCCCCCACCACGGCCACATTTTTGCCGGTCCGTTTCTTCGGCGGCTCGGGCACAATCCAGCCTTCGTCCCAGCCTTTTTCGGCGATGGAATACTCGATGTTTTTGATGGTGACCGGCGGGGCGTTGATACCGAGCACGCACGAACCTTCGCACGGCGCCGGGCAGACGCGGCCGGTGAAGTCGGGAAAATTATTCGTCTTGTGCAGCCGTTCGAGCGCTTCCTTCCAGAGGCCGCGATAGACGAGGTCGTTCCATTCCGGGATGAGATTGTGGATGGGGCAACCGCTGGCCATGCCGCTGAGCAGCGTGCCGGTGTGGCAGAACGGGATGCCGCAATCCATGCACCGCGCGCCCTGCTGGCGGAGTTTGGCCTCCTCCAGGTGATGATGGAACTCGTTCCAGTCGCGGATGCGTTCGGTGGCCGAACGATCCAGCGGCAGTTCGCGCAGATACTCGATGAATCCTGTGGGTTTGCCCATGGCCTGTCAGGAGGCGGATTTTAACGGATTATCACGCAGGCGTAAATCCGAATTTCGAATTCCGAAACCCGAAAGAAGCCCGAAGCCCGAAATCCGAAGACAGCAACCAGGCTGCCGGCAACCGGTCGAAAATAGACCAGTATTCGGGCTTGGGTATTCGGATTTCTTTCGTCATTCGGATTTAGGCCTTAGGATTTTATTTCAGCCTCCGCCCACGCGGTGCACGTCGCGGACGTTTTCCTCGAAGGCGGCCATGACGGCCTGGTCGCCGCTCAGGCCTTGCTCTTTCACTTTCTTCATGGCCTCCAGCACGCGTTGGTAGTCGGTCGGCATCACTTTGACAAATCTCAGCGCCAGCTGCTTCCAGCCGGACAGCACTTTTGCCCCGCGTTCGCTCTTCGTGTAAGCCTGGTGGCGCTGGATCAGTTTCCAGACTTCCTCGACTTCGTCGGCGTCTTCCAGTTTTTGCAGGCTCACCATCGCCTGGTTGCAACGCACCGGGAAATCTCCGGTTTCGTCCAGCACATACGCCACACCGCCGGACATCCCCGCGGCAAAGTTGCGGCCCGTCCGCCCCAGTACGATCACCCGCCCGCCCGTCATGTACTCGCAGCCGTGGTCGCCGACGGCTTCCACGACGGCGCTGACGCCGCTGTTGCGCACGCAGAAACGTTCGCCCGCCATGCCGGCCACAAACGCCTCGCCGGCCGTCGCCCCGTAGAAGGCCACGTTGCCGATGATGATGTTTTCCGCAGCGACAAAGGTCGCGGCCCGCGGCGGATAGACGATGACTTTGCCGCCGCAGAGACCCTTGCCGAAGTAGTCGTTGGCGTCGCCTTCGAGTTCGAGGGTCATGCCTTTGGGCACAAACGCGCCGAAACTCTGGCCCGCGCTGCCGGTGAACTTGAGATTGATGGTGTCCTCGGGCAAGCCGTTCGGACCCCATTTCTTCGTCAGCTCGCTGCCGGTGATGGCGCCAACGACGCGGTGGACATTACGGATGGGCAGATCGGCGTGCACGCGGTCGCCGCGTTCGATGGCCGGCTCGCAAATCTCCAGTAACCGCGTCAGGTCGAGCGATTTTTCGATGCCATGGTCCTGGTCCATCTGCCGGAAGCGGCCGACTTCAGGCCCCAGGTCCGGTTGATACAGGATTTTGGTGAAATCCAGGCCCCGGGCTTTCCAATGCTCGATGGCTTTCTGCGGCGCGAGCCGGTCGGCGCGTCCGACCATCTCGTTTAGGGTCCGGAACCCGAGCCGGGCCATGATCTCACGCAGTTCCGTGGCGATGAACCGCATGAAATTGACCACGTGGTCGGGGCTGCCGGCGAATAACTTGCGGAGTTGCGGGTCCTGCGTGGCTACGCCCACCGGGCAGGTGTTCAAATGACACACGCGCATCATGATGCAGCCGAGCACCACGAGCGGAGCGGTGGCGAATCCGAATTCTTCCGCGCCCAGCAGCGCGGCGATGGCCACGTCGCGGCCGGTCTTGAGCTGGCCGTCGGCCTCCACGTAGATGCGGCTGCGCAGATTGTTGAGCACGAGCGTCTGGTGGGTTTCGGCCAGACCCAGTTCCCACGGAATGCCCGAATGTTTGATGGACGACAGCGGCGACGCGCCGGTGCCGCCGTCGTGCCCGCTGATGAGCACGACGTCCGCGTGCGCCTTGGCAACACCGGCGGCGACGGTCCCCACCCCCACTTCGGCCACGAGCTTGACACTTACGCGCGCGTGGCGATTGGCGTTCTTCAAGTCGTGAATTAACTGGGCCAGGTCTTCGATGGAATAAATGTCATGGTGCGGCGGCGGCGAAATCAGGCCGACGCCGGGCGTGGTATGGCGCGTTCGGGCAATCCACGGATAAACCTTGCGGCCCGGCAACTCGCCGCCTTCGCCGGGTTTCGCGCCCTGGGCCATCTTGATTTGAAGTTCCTGGGCGTTGACGAGGTATTGGCTCGTGACGCCGAAGCGGCCGGAGGCGACCTGTTTGATGGCGCTGTTCTTCGAGTCGCCGTTGGGCAACGGAACATAGCGTTCCGGGTCTTCGCCGCCCTCGCCGGTGTTGCTTTTGCCGCGCAGGCGGTTCATGGCGACGGCGAGCGCCTCGTGCGCTTCCTGGCTGATGGAGCCGTAGCTCATCGCGCCAGTCTTGAACCGCTTCACGATTTCCTCCACGGGCTCGACCTGATCGATCGGCACCGGATTTTCGGCCCACTTGAATTCGAGCAGGCCGCGCAGCGTGCAGAGGTGTTGCGCCTGGTTGTTGACCAACTCGCTGTATTCCTGAAAAACTTTGTAACTGTCCGTGCGGCAGGCCAGTTGCAGCTTGTGAATCGTCTGCGGGTTGAACAGATGATATTCGCCGTCGCTGCGCCACTGGTACTGGCCGCCCGCGTCCAGGGCCTCGCCGTTCACCGGGCGCTCCGGGAAAGCCGCGCGATGGCGCGCCACCGCTTCGTTGGCCAGCACGTCCAGCCCGACGCCTTCGATGCGCGACACGGTGCCGGTAAAGTAATTGTCCACGACGTCGTGGTTGAGGCCGATGGCCTCGAAGATTTGCGCGCCGCGATAACTCTCGATGGTGGAGATGCCCATTTTGGCCATGGTTTTCACCACGCCTTTGACGGCGCCCTTGATGTATTTCTTGACGGCGGTCGCTTCATCGAGACCGGGCAACAGGCCGCCGCGGACCATGTCATCGAGCGACTCGAACGCGAGGTAAGGATTGATGGCGCTGCAACCGTAACCGATGAGCAGGGCGAAATGATGCACTTCGCGCGGTTCGCCGGATTCGAGGACGAGGCCGACTCGGGTGCGGGTGCCCTGCCGGATGAGATGGTGATGTAATCCCGCCAGGGCGAGCAGGGCCGGGATGGGCGCGTGCACGGCGTTCAGGCCGCGGTCGGATAGAATCAGCACGTTCACGCCGTCGGCGATGGCGCAATCGGCGGCGGTAAACAGTTTGTCCAGCGCCGGCTGCAGGCCCTGGGCGCCTTCCGCCGCTTTGAACAGGATCGGCAGGGTGGCGGCCTTGAACCCGGGCCGGTTTACGTGCCGGAGTTTCTCCAGGTCCGCGTTGGTCAGGATGGGATGGGCCAGCTTGATCATGCGGCAGCTTTCCGGCACGGGCTTAAGGAGATTTCCCTCCGAGCCGATCATCGTCTCGGTGGAGGTGATGATTTCCTCGCGGATGGGGTCAATCGGCGGGTTGGTAACCTGCGCGAAGAGCTGTTTGAAATAGTTGTACAGCAGTTGCGGCCGGTTCGACAGCACGGCGAGCGGCGTGTCGGTACCCATTGAACCCAGCGGCTGCACGCCGTCTTTGGCCATGGGCCCGAGGATGAATCGGAGGTCTTCGAACGTGTAACCGAACGCCTGCTGGCGTTGGAGGACGGTCCGATGGTCCGGTTCGTGTGCGTGCGGCGGCTCGGGCAGGTCCTTGAGCAGCACGTGATTCTTGTCCAGCCACACCTGGTAGGGATGCTCCGTGGCCACCTTTTTCTTCAATTCCTCGTCCGCCACAATCCGGCCTTCCTCGGTATCAATCAAAAACATGCGGCCGGGTTGCAGGCGGCCTTTTTGCAGCACCTGTTCCGGTGGAACGTCCAGCACGCCGACTTCACTGGCCATGATGACCCGGTCGTCTTTGGTGACATAGTAACGCGACGGGCGCAGGCCGTTCCGGTCGAGCACCGCGCCGATGCGCACACCGTCGGTGAAGGCGATCGAGGCAGGACCGTCCCACGGTTCCTGCAGGCAGGAATGATATTCGTAGAACGCGCGCTTTTCCGGGTTCATGTTCTCGTGGTTTTCCCACGGCTCGGGAATCATCATCATGACGGCGTGCGGGAGCGGCCGCCCGGTGAGCGTGAGAAATTCGAGGGCATTATCGAACATGGCCGAGTCGCTGCCGTCTTCGTTGATGACCGGCAACAGTTTCTTGAGGTCGGCCCCGAACAAATCGGATTCGAACAACGCCTGGCGGGCGTGCATCCAGTTGATATTGCCGCGCAGGGTGTTGATTTCGCCGTTGTGGGCCACGTAACGGTACGGATGCGCGCGTTCCCACGTGGGAAACGTGTTGGTGCTGAACCGGGAATGCACGAGGCACAACGCGCTTTCCACCGAGGGATCCGTCAGGTCCGGATAATATGGCTCCACCTGGTCGGGCGTCAGCATGCCCTTGTAAATCATCGTCCGGCCGGACAGGCTGCAAATGTAAAACCGGTCGCCGCCCTGGATGCCCGAGGCGCGGATGCCCCGTTCCGCCATTTTGCGGACGACGTAAAGTTTCCGCTCGAACGCCGGATCGTCGCCCAACTCACCGGGACGCGCGAGGAAGACCTGGCGCACCACCGGTTCGGACGCGATGGCGGTGTGGCCCAACGAACTGTGCTCGGTCGGCACGGTCCGCCAGCCCAGCAGATGCAGGCCTTCGGTGGCGACGATTTCCTCGAAAAGTTTCTCGCACTTGTAACGTTCCGCCTGGCTGGCCGGCAGGAAAACCATGCCGACGCCATATTCACCCGGTCCGGGCAGGGCAATCTTCACCTCGCGGCAGGCCTGTTCGAGGAAGGCGTGGGGCACCTGCAATAGAATGCCCGCGCCGTCACCGGTGTTGGCCTCGCACCCGCACGCGCCCCGATGTTTCAAGTTCAGCAGCACCTGGAGCGCCTGCTGCACGATGGCGTGGGATTTCCGCCCCTTGATATTGACGACAAAGCCCACGCCACACGCTTCATGCTCGAAGCGCGGGTCGTAAAGCCCCTGTTTCGGCGGCGCACCACTCCGCGCCCGCACCGTGCGGTTGGGTTGCAACTTATGGTTCCTGGTCATTGCCCGGCGATAATTGTCGCCACTTATTCTCTTATCTTTGACATAAACCGCCCTGTTTCGCAATAACTGTTTTCAATATCAGGGAGTTGCGTCGGTAGCCCGAACGAAGCCGCCCCGGTTCCTGGACTTTACGCTGGACAAGGCGGGTTCCACGGTGCGTCATTGGAACGGCCAGATGAATCCCGGCGAAACCAACCGCGGCCGCGCTTTTACGCTCGTTGAGTTGCTCCTGGTTATTGCCGTCATCGCGATTCTCGCGGCGTTGATGCTCCCGGTGTTGTCCGGTGCAAAAGCCAGGGCGAAGCGGACCACCTGTTTGAATAATATCAAACAAATCAATCTCGCGATCCACGTGTATGCCGGGAACAATGAGGACAAATTGCCCGACGCAGGCCCGGTCACTTACATCTCCTGCAAGGAACTGATCAAAGGCGATCTCGGCCTGCACGGACCGGCTTCGGCGCAGGATGAAATTTTCACCTGCCCGGCCGACACTTTTTATTTCGATGAAAATACCGCCGCTTACCAGCCCAAGGGCCATCACGAACAATTTGGTTACGATTTTTCCAGTTACAGTTTCAATGGCCTGAACCTGCTCACCAACTATCCCAACCTCGCTTACAACGGACCTCTGCACGGAGTCGGTGGCCAGCGGCTGGGTTCCGTCAAAAATCCTGTGAAAACGGTTCTGGCAGCGGAATCGGCGGCCTTCTTTCCCTATTCCTGGCATCAACCGGCCGGTGGCCAAATTCCCTGCTTGAACGACGCCAGGTGCGTGGTCAGCTTTGCGGACAACCACGCCGATTACATCAAAATGTTTTGGGACAGCAGTATTCGTTACCCCAACGGGGCTGCGTCACTTGCGGCTTATTACGATCCGCCAGCCGGCTACGATTACAAGTGGAGCGGAGATTGATTGGACGGTCCGGAACTGACACAAAAAACATGCGAAATTTCACGCTGCGGTGTCTATTCACTTGGAACTGATGCCGAAACGGAAAACCAGGACAGCGATTATCGTTTGTGTCGCCGTGCTTTTGGTGGCCGGATTGACAACGGCAGTCGTCAAATATGAACACATCGCCCATTTGGCAAAAGTCCAAGGCACCTGGGAAGGCGCGATGCATTTTCACGCCGGGCCGCTTCTGCGCACGCAACGCATCGTCTTGAGGATTTTCAAGGAGAACGGCTCGTACCACGCGGTCTTTCATGAGATTGACGTTGGTGTCAAGAACCTGCCGGCCACTCGTTTCGAGATTGGCCGTTCGTCGGTGGATTTCGAATCCGATTCGCGGTTCAACTATGCAGGAAAATTGAACCGCGGCGCGACGGAAATAACCGGGAGATGGACCTGGGCCGGCGCGAAACGTTCGCAACCGCTGGCCCTGACCCGGACCGCGACGCCGGACAAGGTCCAGGAACCGCTGGCTGAAGTTGATTACACGCCGCGGCAGGGTTCGGATTTGCAGGGCTTCTGGAAAGGCACGCTGACCATCGGGAAAACCGTGTTGCGATTGCATTTAAAAATCGCGGAATCTCCCGACGGGACCTTTCGCGGCGAATTGAACAGCATTGATCAGCCGCCGATTATCCCGCTGCCGGTAACGACCCTGGCTTACCGCAAACCGTCCGTGAAATTTTCACTGCAAGGCATTGGCGCAGCGTTCGACGGCACGCTGAACAATGACAGCTCACAAATCATCGGCACCTGGACCCAGTTCGGCACCACGCCGCTCATATTTGACCGGGTCAACCCGCGGGAGGAACAGCAGGCGTTGGAAACGGGAAAAAATTACGGCTACACGAACGACACGGAATTGCAGGGGCATTGGACCGGGACCTTGCCAGGCCAATACGGTCTGCAGCTGCAGCTGGTTTTCAACATTGCTCGACTGCCGGACGGCTCTTTCGCCGGGACCATGGACAGTCCGGATCAATCTCTGTTTGCATCGCCCATTGACGCGATTGCCTTCAGTCCACCCCGGGTGCATCTGGAAATCAAACCCGCCAATTGCGTCTTTGACGGAAAACTGGCGGGCGGCAAATTATCCGGCGCCTGGAAATTCGGAAAAACAATTGCCGAGCCGGTCACGCTCGAAAGGGAAAAGTCCAATTAAGCGGCCATGAAATCCCGATGCGCGTTCACGTTGATTGAATTGCTGGTCGTCATTGCCATCCTCGGCATCCTGGCGTCGCTGCTGCTGCCAGTCTTGTCGCGGGCCAAACTGAAAGCGCAACAAACCTCGTGTATGAACAATCTGCGGCAACTGCAAGCGGGCTGGCTGATGTATGTGCATGAACAAAACGACATCATGCCGTTGAATGCGCAAGGCGCGACCAGCTACTCCGGCAACGCCAGCACAACCAATTCCTGGGTGGTCGGTGACGCCACTTATTCCGCGGATTTATCCTATCTCCGGCAGGGCGCGATTTTTTCGTACGTCGGCAGCGCCGGGGTTTATCATTGCCCGTCCGATTTTTCACTGGTCAAAAACTCGACCGACTTGCGGGCGCGGAGCTATTCCCTGGATTACTATTTGAACGGCGGAATTGATCCGCAATACAGCCCATACCTCCCGGCAGATACGGCGTCCACGGTCGTTATCAAATACTCGGCCATTTCGCGGCCAGCTGATGTCTTCGCGTTCCTGGATGAAAATGAGAATACCATCGAAGACGGCGTTTACCTGTTGTTCCGCGCTCCGGACGAAACCTGGCAGAACGCGCCGTCGGACCGCCACAGTCGAGGCCTGAATCTCTCCTTCACCGACGGCCATGGCGAATACTGGAAATGGCGTTATCCAAAGCAGATGCAAGGCCTGGCCGAGGGCATCGCCAGCGACGACGATTTGCACGATTTAAGACGGCTGCAAGCCGCCTTGCCCAACGCGCCTTGAAACACCTTGCGCTCGGCGCGAAAACACTGGCGGTTGCCATCCGTTGGCGGTGTGGACTGATTGATTTCGAAAATGATTGTCTGATCTCCGCCTCTCGCGGCAATAATCTCCCAAATGCGCAATGCCGGCGACATGGAATTGGTGCGGGACTACGCCCGGTCCAATTCGGAAGCGGCCTTCGCCGAACTGGTCCAGCGGCACATCAACCTGGTTTATTCGGCGGCCCTTCGTCATGTCGGGATCGCCGCGCAGGCCGAGGAAATCACGCAGGCGGTGTTCATCATTCTGGCGCGGAAGGCCGGCAAATTGCGCCCGGACACCATCCTGGAAGGCTGGCTTTTCGAGACAACGCGGCTGACATCTTTGAGTTTCTTGCGCGGCGAACGCCGGCGCCAATTTCGCGAACAGGAGGCTTATATGCAATCCACCCTGGACGAATCCAATGCCAGCGATATGACCTGGAACCAACTTTCGCCCTTGCTGGATGAAGCGATGGCGGCCCTGGGCAAAAAGGATCGTGACGCCGTGGTGTTGCGCTTTTTCAAAGAAAAAAGCGTGCGGGAAGTGGCCGCGGCGATGCAGGCAAGTGAATCCGCCGTGCAACGACGCATCCTGCGGGCGTTGGAAAAGCTGCGAAAATTTTTCACCAAACGCGGTGTGAGTTCGACCACGGCCATCATTGCCGGCGTGATTTCCGCGCATTCCGTTCAGGCCGCGCCCGTGGCGCTGGCCAGATCTGCGACGGCCGTAGCTCTGGCCAAAGGCGCAGCGGCTTCTACTTCAACCTTAACCCTCATCCAAGGAGCATTGAAACTTATGGCATGGACAAAAGCAAAAACGGCAATTGTCGCCAGCGCAGCGGCGGTTGTGGGAATTGGTGCGACGGTGGTCGTCGTGCACACAGTTTCGCCGTCACCGGACATTCAGGGAACCTGGGAAGGTGGAGTGCCTTTGGGTGGGTCGGGCGTTGACGCCGGTGAATCGCCGAAGACCAGGTTCGTGATGAGAATTGTCAAGATGAATGGCAACTATCAAGTGAGCGGCGACGACATTGACCGGGGATACAAAGATGTACCCGTCAATAATTTCACGTACAAGAATCGCCACATCCACGGGGAGATTGCCGGCACGCCGGATTCGTTTGACGGCACGGTGAATCTCGCGGGCACAAAAGTTTCCGGCAGATGGAAGGAAGGCACGGATTCCGGGCTTTTGGTGTTCGAGCAAACCACTAATCCGCCGCCTTTTCCCGAACCTTTGACCGATGCCGAATTTGCGCCGCGCACCGGTTCGGACTTGCAAGGTTTGTGGCGAGGAATCATCGGGAATGGAAAGGGCGCAATCCATTTTGAAATCAAAATCACAGAGCCGTCTGATGGAACGTTCCGCGCCGACTTTTACTGTCCCGACCAGAACGCGGTTCGTCAGCCAACGTCGGCCAGTTATGATGGCACCACGGTGAAGCTGATGCCGATGGCGGGCTACGGCATGTTCGAAGGTAAATTGAGCAATGGCGGCCGGGGAATGGCCGGGGAATGGATCCAAGGTGGACGGCATACGCCGACGTCACTGGCGCGCGCTAATTAATTTGACATACTTGGCCGGGGCGAGGTGCTATATCGGCGGTGGCACCATGAATCTTCGGCGCGCCTTCACGCTGCTCGAGCTGCTGGTGGTGATGGCCATCATTGCGATTCTGGCCGCACTGCTGCTGCCGGCATTGAACCGGGCCAAAGCGCGCAGCCTGGGCATCGCTTGCACGGGCAATTCCCGGCAACTGGGACTGGCCTGGCACGTGTACGCCGACGACAACGCCGGCCAACTGGTCAACAACGGCGTTTTCAACGGCTGGGGCGTCTATTGGGGGCCGGAGACGGGCGTGCCTGTGGAAACGCCCAATTGGGTCTATGGCATGATGGATTGGACGACTTCGCCGGATAACACCAACTCGCAACTCATCGCCAGCGGACTGCTTTTCCCCTGCACGCAACAGGCCAAAATCTACAAATGCCCGGCGGACTCGTATCTTTCGCCGACCCAGGCGGCGAGCGGATTTGCGGAACGAGTCCGGAGCGTTTCCATGAACATGTTTCTCAAAGGGAGCGCGGTCCCCGGCGAATACTGGCTTTCAGGATACGCAGCTTACGCGAAGGAAAGCGATCTGCTTGCGCCCGCACCATCGCAGCTCTGGGTTTTTGCCGATGAAAATCCCGATACCATCAACGACGGCTGGTTGCACACTTCCATGGACAACGCGAATGAGTGGAATGACATGCCCGGCAGTTATCACAACAACGCCTGC